>ERZ506979.1187-NODE-1187-length-12159-cov-17.675975_pt1 | contig 12159 bp, 13 predicted proteins | sample MGYA00512887_ERZ506979 | MGnify/ENA metagenome assembly ERZ506979 | reverse complement strand
ACAGATGCCCGGTCAGCAGTCGGATTACCTCATAGTAGTGATGAAACCTGTGAAAGCAGGTGGAGTGAAGGGGGTAAAGAATAGTCAACAATCGCAGGGAAACAGGTTCTGCACAGAGATGTAGAAGAAACTAAGACTTAGAGATTAGTTAAATGTAAACGGAACTGCAACTGATAAGGTGTAACGAGTACACCCCAAGGACTATTCTAAGAGCCGTATGCGGGAAAACCGCACGTACGGTTCTGTGAGGGGCGGACAGAGTAATCTGATTCCGTCTACTCGACTGACGGCCTTTCAGGCCGAGGGTTGTGGTGGCGGCTTCGCCGCAATTTTTAAAAAAAGGGCGCGGCTGACGCCATTGGACACACCTTCGGTGTGAAGGTTCAAAAGGTTCAGAGGGTTCAGAAGGTTCAGAGGGTTGTGGTATCGTCCGCAGGGCGATGAGTATGAAGTCAGCGTTACGGGATGACCTTGCTTTACCATATGACATGAAAAACATTCTGCTGACTGACTCGCTGCGCTCGCCCCCCTATCCGGCTGCGCCAGACTTCCCCCTGTTCAGGGGGGCAGAATAAAACACCGCGAAACACTCCTTTCATAAGTCGCTCACAGCATAACGGAGCTTTATAGTGCCCCCGCTTGCGGGGGAAAGGTGGTGCCGTAAGGCACCAAAGGGGGAATGCATTTCCAACGCCCGCCAGGGCGGTTGTATGGTTTTCCGACGGGCGAAAGCCCGGTTGTCCGGTTTTCGCCGCCAAAGGCGGCATAAAAAATGGCGCCCGAAAGGGCGCCCACCTCGCCAGCGGGCACGGTCAGCCAACCAATAGGTAAGCCCTTTAATGGGCAGGCTAAGGGCCTACTTTGGCTGACTTGGAGGTCCTATGCAGGACCTCCACAGTACTTCATACCTCCCGAGGGCGGAGCCCTCAACCCGTCCGGGAGGCGTCAGCCGGTCCCGGACAGAACCCTTGGCGCCCAGGGCCAAAGGCCCGGCGGCGCCATCAACCCTCACGCCCGTAAGGGCGTGTCAACCTTCGGGAATACCGGCAGGCACCGCCCCGATCCCGATCCCAACCGCGCCGCAGGCTTGTCCAAGGGCCGCAGAGCGGCCCCATTTGTTTCACGTGAAACATTTCTAAAAAACGCAGCCCGTCTCTATGACGCGCTGCGTTTTTATCAATAGTTTCCGGGCAGGAAGTAGGTAGGATCCACGGCGTCGCCGTTAATCCTTACTTCATAGTGGCAGTGGGGACCGGTGCTGTTTCCTGTGCTGCCGGCCAGGGCGATGACGGTGCCCTGTTCCACCTGCTGTCCCACGGACACCAGGAGGGCGGAGTTATGGCCGTAGCGGGTCACAAGGCCGCCATCGTGTTTGATTTCTACCAGGTTGCCATAGCCGCCTACCCAGCCGGCCTGGGTAACCACGCCGGAAGCGGTGGCTTCGATGGGACTGCCGTAATCGACAGCAATATCAATGCCTTCATGGTAAGTAGATCCGATGCCGCCGGGGCTTGATCGGAAGCCGTAGGTACTGGAAATGGTGCCCTTCACCGGCCACATATCAGGGGTGTTGGAAGAGGTATGAAGGAGCGGAGCCTGCATGCCATAGGTTTCATTAATCAGCTTTTCCCGAAGGACGATCATGGTTTTAATCTGGCTGTCCAGCCGTTTATCCAGCTTCCTCATGCTGCTCAGCAGCTGGCCGGGGGTGGAAATTTCACCGTCATCCTCTGCTCCATTGTCATGTTCCGAGGCCTTGACATCCCTTGCCTTATCGGGCACCGTAGAAGCACCGCCCTGGCCGCCTTCACCAGAAGCAGAAATATTCTGTCCTGCGCCGTTGTTATTGGCTTTGATCATATCCTGCAGCTGGGAGGACAGTTTTTCAATGGTTTTCGTCTTATCGGACAGGGCGTTCATTTTTTCTTCCGCCATTTTCAGCTGGTTCTTATAGAGCTCATTTTCGCTCTTCAGGGAGTTCATGGAAACAGCGGCATACACCGCTGTGCCCAGGCTCAGGACGAAAACAGCCACGCCTGCCAGGGATAGGATTTTCAGTTTTTTGATTTCTTTGTCTGTAAAGGAGAAGGTCACTTCTCCTGTGTCTTTATTCAGTGTTTTGTTCATGGATTACCTTTTATCTGAAATCAACTGCCGGAAGTATCCCCATATTCCGGAGGTTACATTGTAGACTTGGGGTACCTTAAGGTATTCCCGATTACATGAGGCTCATAGGATTCATAAGACAGCGGATTGCCGTCAAAGGCGCACTGCCCTGTGCATCAAAGTTTTTACAGATGCCCCTTCCTTGCGGAAATGCATCTTTGTTACAGAGGCTTTTACCGACCCTTAGCGGTATCAATCTTATGCTGCTGGGGCTTGGATTCCGGAGATGCAGGGGCCATCTGATTTTCTGCTTCCTCAGCCATATCGGGCATCAGGGTATCCAGAGCAATATTGATACTTTCCGCTTCTTCTGAAGAAAGGGCTTCCCGGCACTGGCCGTTCACTACTTTCTTGGCGTAAATGCGGGAGGTATCATGACCGGCCAGGGAAGACAGGATGAAGCCGTTATTCTTCCCGTCCAGCACGGTGAGGGAGAAGGACAGCTTGTCTCCCGTATCATCGAAGGCATCATAGCGCACCAGACCCACCTTCTGGAAGGACTGGAGCTGCATAGTAGCCAGCAGTTCCTGCTGATGAAGCATATTTTCAGAGGAAGCCACCATTTCCCGAAGCTCCCTGACTTCGGTGGACAGTTTCAGCTCAATGGAACCGCCGTCCTCGCCGTTCATGAAATATTTATATTTCTTGGCCAGACGGTTCAGTTTATTTCTAAGCAGCACATACTGTAGAAGAATAAAAAGGAAAACTACAATGACTACGCCGATAGCGGCATACATGAATACATTGGGATTGATCATATTCGCAGAAACTCCACCTATCTTGACTTATGATTCTGATTCAGAATATCGGCAATGCGCTGAAATTCCTCGTCATTGCTGAAGGAAATGGAAATGGTGCCTTTGTGGGCATTTTTGCCTTTTCCTATTCGTATACGGACTTTGGATCCTACAGAAAGACCCAGCTTTTCTTCCACCGCCTTCATAAAGGTTTCAGCCGGCGGCGGATTGTCTTTTTGCTTCGATTCCCTGCCTTGCCGGATGATTTCTTCCACCCGCCGGGCCGAGAGTCCTTCTTTCACAATGCGGCGGGCCAGCTGCACTTTTTCCGCATCGCTTCCAAGCCCCAGAAGAGGTCTTGCCTGGCCGGCAGTGAGCTGTCCTTTGGAAAGGAAATCCTTCACTTCCTCCGGCAGGGCCAGAAGACGCACCATGTTGGCCACATAGGGCCGGCTCTTTCCCACCTTCCGGGAAATGTCTTCCTGGGTGAGACCGTAGTCATCCATGAGCTTCTGGTATGCCAGGCCTTCATCCACAGGATTCAAATCCTCCCGCTGCAGGTTTTCCACCAGTGCCATTTCCACCATGGACCGGTCATCATAGTCCTGGGTCACAGCAGGAATGGTCTCAAGGCCTGCCAGTTTGGCCGCCCGCCAGCGTCTTTCGCCGGCTGCCAGCTCATAGATGCCGTTTTTCTTCTGCCTCACCACTACCGGCTGGATGAGACCGTTTTCCTTGATGGACTCCGCCAGCGCCGTGAGGGATTCCTTCGGGAAATCCCGTCTGGGCTGCCAGGGATTGGGGGAAATGTCACGGACAGCAATTTCCATCACCCTGCCTGTATCATCCAGAGCATCCCCCAAAAGCTCGCCGAGGCCCCGTCCTAATTTTTTCTTATTCACGTTTCAAAACCTCCCGACTCAGCTTCTTATAGGCTTCCGCACCCTTGGACTTGGGGGCATAGGTGAGCACCGGTTCCCCGAAACTGGGCGCCTCCGACAGCTTCACTGTCCGGGGAATCACCGTCCGGAACACCTTGGAACCGAAATATTTCTTCACTTCCTCCGCCACCTGGAGGGACAGGTTCGTCCGGCCGTCAAACATGGTGAGAAGGATGCCCAGAATATGGAGACGGGGATTCATCCTGCGGGAAACCACCTGTACCGTCTTCACCAGCTGGGACAGCCCTTCCAGGGCATAGAACTCTGCCTGGATGGGAATGATAATGGAATCGGAAGCCACCAGGGCATTCAGCGTCATGAGCCCCAGAGAAGGAGGGCAGTCGATGATGATGTAATCATACTGCTCCCGGAGAGGCTCGATTTTCCGCTTCAGAAGAGACTCCCGCTCCGCCAGCGGCGCGATTTCGATTTCCGCCCCCGCCAGATCAATGGATGCCGGCAGCAGATGGAGCTTGCGGATGGCGGTCTTCACCACCGCCTCCTCAGGAGAGGTATCATTCAGCAGTACATCATACAAGCTTTTGTCAAAGGTCACAGACCTGCTGAGACCGCTGGTCGAATTTCTCTGCGAATCTTCGTCGATAAGAAGCGTCTTCTTCCCCTTGTCTGCCAGGTACGCCGACAGGTTCACCGCCGTAGTAGTCTTCCCTACCCCGCCCTTCTGGTTGATGATGCTGATGATAGTTCCCATGGTCTTTTCCTTTCATAGATAGTCCTTTATATTATAGCATAAAAGGGGCAAAAAGGCCGATGATTTCTAAAAGAAATATGAGGTTTCCTGCTCGCTGCAGCTCCATGGTGTTTCATAGCGGCAGGAAACTTTTCAACGGGGAGATTTCGGGGCTCCGCTTTGCTCCGCTCGAAATGACGGAAGTGATGTGGCTCCATTGTATTTCATAGCGGCCCTTTCCCCATTTGACAAACTCTTTCATCTCTGATACTCTCACTATAGAAATAATTCTATTTATCACAGGAGTTCAGATATCTTATGGAAAAAATTTACATTGATACCGCCAAAATCCTGAAGGCCATTTCCGATCCCAAAAGGCTGAAAATCGTGGATATGCTTTCCTGCCGGGAACAGTGCGCCTGCAAGCTGCAGAAAGCCTTTGCCATCACCCAGCCCACCCTGTCCCACGACATGAAAGTGCTGGTGGAGTCCGGGCTCATCATCGACCGCCGGGACGGCAAGAATATTTTCTATTCCCTCAATCCCGAAGCCTTAAAGGAATTCCACACCATTATGGGCGAGATTTTCAAAAATAAGCTGCACTGCGTCTGCGACGGCCATGGCAGCCATGAAAGAAAAGCCGCCGAACAGCCGTAAAGAACGGTTTTCCCAAACCTTCATGCCATCCTTTCATAAAGAATGACAGAACTTAAAAACCTTTCCATTTCCTTCCCATCAGAGGAATTTTCCCTTTTTTACAGAAAAAAAGAAATATTTCCTATGGAAATCTTCTGTTTATCATGAAAAAGTGGTAAACTATATAAGGAAATAGCAATGGTTCGTTGCTATAAATTGGTCGTAGAGGTGATAAACATGGCAGAAGTAACTGAAAAAAGTATTGTTGTGTGCGGCGTTGATAAATACGCTGTAGCAGATCTGAAGCGTGTTTACGGCAGCGTAACATACCAGGGTGCAGAATATATTTTCCTGCAGTTCCCGGTAGTTGGCGACACAGTCAGAGAATATCGTCCGGACAGCTATACCACAGCTATTCAGCTGGGCGATGAAATTTTCGATGGCCAGACTTTCCATTATCATGTAACCCTCACTTATGACGGACATGTAAGAGAAGTGGCTTATCTCGGTCTTGATGATGCAGGCAGACCGGATACTGTGGATATCGAAGCCTGAAACCAATGAAAAAATCCCCGGAGAAATCCGGGGATTTTTTTATGCTTTTGTGACACTAACGACAGAGTGACGGTATTCCCGAAGGTTGACGCCCGCTTGCGCGGGCGAGGGTTGAGGCAGCCGCCGGGCCTGTCGGCCCTGGGCTGCCAGGGTTCTGTCCGGGACCGGCTGACGCCTCCCGGACTGTTTGAGGGCCTGGCGGCCCAGGGTAGTTATATAGTATCGCTGCGCTGGCGAAGTGGGTGTCCTTGCGGGCACCAATTTTATATGCCGCCTGTAGGCAGTGAAAACCTTTACAGCCGGACTTCGCCCGATGGAAAACAAGCCAACCGCCCTGCGGGCATTTCCCTCGCGCCGAAGGCGCGGTTTTATGGTTCTCCCGCCGCAGGCGGGCATATATACTCATCGCCGCGAAGCGGCGATACCACAACCCTCGGGCCCAAAGGGCCCGTCAAACCTGAGAACCCTCCGGCCAACGGCCGGTCCATCTTAAGAACCTTCCCTTCTGAACCTTTTGAACCCTCACATCGAAGGTGTGTCCAATGGTGCCTGCCGCCACCGTCATCTCGAGCGGAGCCGCATGCCGCTATGGGGAGCAGATGGAAACCGATCCCATGATGCTCTGAGCCGAGAGATCTCCTACCGTAATGCCGCCCGTACCATCAGAGGGGGGGAGATTTCTCCACTCCGCTCCGCTCCGGTCGAAATGACGGGGATGGGGGCCGGCTTTTTTATAATCTGCGGCGAAGCCGCCACCACAACCTTCGGCCTGAAAGGCCGTCAAACTTAAGAACCTTAAGAACCCTCGGGGCGCAGCCCCGTCAACCCTCACGCCCGCAGGGCGTGTCCCATAGCCCTTTTTCAAAATCCCCTTGCCATTGAAGGCAAAATCATTTATCATAACAATGATATACTATTGCTTTCAAAGGGAAGCAGAGATAAAGGAGATTTTTGGAAGAATGAGAGCACGTGGTCTTTTATTTGGCGTGGCAGTGGCATTTTCTGTGTGGAATATCATTACCAATGGTGTCAATGTGCGGACTGTGGCAATCTGTGCCATGATCCTGGTATGCCTGGTCATTAATATTTACAATTATCGTCAGAAGCAGCAGCAGCGGGCAGCAGCGGAGGAAGCTGTAAGGGAGAAGGAAGAGGTTCGCCAGCTTCGGGCAGAGGCCCGGCGCAGGCAGAATCGGAGAAATAGGAAGCATCGTAAATAATTCTCTTTCTGCTTGAGGGGCCTTTGGCCCTTTTTCTGTTTTCAGGGAAAGTATGAGAAGATGGCATAGGTCATCTGAAAAGTCATAGCTTATTCCGGGAGGTACTATGCCGGCGGCGCTTATCTATCGCTGGGCAGTCTTTATTCTGCTCATTTTGGGTCTGATTCTTCTCATGAAGCACAAGGTGCTGACGCCTTTTGTATTCTGGTCGAGGATCCAGTATTATACGTTTTCTACTTTCACCCTTTTTGTGGTGTGGCTGGGGGCCACTCTGTTCCAGGTGGATGTGCCCTTCCTGTATACGGCGGACTGCCGTTACATAGTGGCGGCCAGTCTGGGGACTCTGTCCCTCATGTATCATCTCATCGTACGGCCCGGTGCCATTCGCACCCACAAGCTGAACGATATCAGCTACGAGCATTTTTCTTTCTACAATTACATATTTCACTATTTCATCCCCATCCTGATGCTGGTGGATTATATCTTCTTCGTGGATAAGAGGGACATGCACTGGTACACCATGTTTACCTGGATGATTTACCCTGCTTTCTATGTGGTATTCGTGTATTTCAGGGCCTGGGTGACCATCGTGACCCACGGGAAATCCCATCTTTATCCCTATACGTTCATGGATCCCAACTTCCATGGACCTCTCTCTATTGCCAGGGGGGTCCTCATCGTGGGTGCCCAGTTCTTCGTCATCGGCGTTTTCGTCTATGCCCTGGGCATGGGTCTTTTCTACCTGGGCATTCCGCCCCTTTCCTGGACTTTTAATGGATGAAATCCTGCAGGCGCTCCGTTGGGGCGCTTTTTTGATGGGCTTATGGCGGCACGGCTCTTTCGTCATCTCGAGCGTGGCTGCGTGCCGGTATGGGAGACAGATGGAAGACGCTTTTATGATACTCTGAGTCGAGAGATCTTCCGCCGTAATGCTTCATGTACCATGGTGGAGTGAGATTTCTCCACTCCGCTCCGCTACGGTCGAAATGACGAGAGGGGCGCTCGCCGCCACCGTCATCTCGAGCGGGGGTATGTGTCGGTATGGGGGCAGACGGTAACCGCTCCGATGATACTCTGAGTCGAGAGATCTCCCTCCGTAATGCCGCCCGTACCATCAGAGGAAGGAGATTTCTCCACTCCGCTTCGCTGCGGTCGAAATGACGATAGGGGGGCCCGCCGCCACCGTCATCTCGAGCGGGGGTATGTGTCGGTATGGGGGCAGACAAGAACCGTTCCCATGATGTTCTGAGTCGAGAGATCTCCTGCCGTAATGCCGCCCGTACCATCAGAGGAAGGAGATTTCTCCACTCCGCTTCACTTCAGTCGAAATGACGGAGGGTGTGGGCCGGCTTTTTTTATAATCTGCGGCGAAGCCGCCACCACAACCCTCGGGCCAAAGGCCCGTCAAACTTAAGAACCCTCCGGCCCATAGGGCCGGTCCATCTTAAGAACCTTTCCTTCTGAACCCTCACGCCGCAGGTGTGTCCCACGGCGTCAGCCGCGGCCCTTTTTTCTCCAGCCACAAAACATAGAGACATATAAGAAAATAAATGATATAATAATTCCGTTGCATTGAATTTATGCTTTTGCTGTAAGGAGTTTAATTGATGGCAGATACAAAAGACGTAAAGATGAAGGATTTCGAGGACCATTCCTATTTCTATAAGCCCTATTGGTTTGTGGTGGCTCTTGGCTTTATCCTGTGGGCCGCTTATGTATGCTGGACGGGGTACTGGGGGATTGTCCATCACAGGGTGCCGGTGATTGACCTGGGCATGCAGGTGGCCATTCTGTGGTGGCTTTTGGATACGATGCTCACGAAGACGGTATACCGGCTGGAAAAGGACCGCCTTTATATGCTGAAAACAGGCGTGGGGCACAAGAAGGAGCTTTCCATTCCCTATGAGGATATTTTCGGCGTCCACCATTTCAAAAACCAGCTCATGAAGCCTGTGACTTACCGTTATACCTTCCATCAGTATTCGAAGCTGGACAATCGTCCCATCTGGTCCCTGCTCTATGATATCGACAGTGACAAGAAGGTGGGCCGGGTGCTCATGAAGGCTTCCGAGGATTTCTGGAAGGAGTTTGAACGGCGCATGCCGGGGCAAATCCGCATTCCTCAGGAAGAAGTGGTTACGTTCACGTACAAGGCCATGGAAAAGAAACTTCGTGACCAGGGTTATTTCAAGGAACATCCGGAAATGTCCTTTGAAGAAGGCATCAAGCAGCTCCGCCAGAAGGGTACGGAAATGGGAGGCCGGGAAGATGAACTGACCGGTGCTGATTTCCACGGCGAAAAGGTGGAACTGGAAAATGGTACCAGTAAGGAAACGTTGGAAGCGGCCAGAAGAAAGATGGAGGAAGGAAGTCAAAAAGAATAGGTCCGTTGAGGGGGCTGTGAAAAGATGTAAATCATTTTTTCACAGCTCTTTTTTATATGGATGAATATATAAAATTATTATAGATACTTATAGAATGAATATATAGCAGGTAAAAAGAAAAAATAATCCATAGATTGCAGGCAGGCTATTTGCATTTATTCATAGATACATATCCCCGGACAGGGGGAAAGACATGGTGGCGAACGGGGGAGATTAAGGAAGGAAAGGCGGTAAAAAAATGAATCGCAATCTATCCATCATATATAGCAACTTCTAAAAAATAGGAGAATAAATGAGAATACAGAAGTATCATAATGATAAAACACAATAATAGGAATAAATAACCATAATATACTATATTTATTTGAAAATAATGGAAAAATCCTGTATATTGACTGTAGATATCTGCGGTTCCTGAAGTTTATGCAGCGAAGAAAGGAGGAGTTTCCCTGTTTGATAGATAACAGGATGGGCAGGCTTATTTTTCAGAAGCGGTGATTCTCCGGTTTCATGCCATTATTTCAAATAGAGAAGTCATTTTATGGAGAAGTCATGGGAAGGCTCTTGGAAAAGCGGATGAAAGCCTGCAGGAGGCGGGGCTCGCGGGCAGCTCTTTGTCCTCCCTTCAGGAAATTTCACAGGCGAAATGCTGATGGCATTCTTTGTCTAAGATGGTGTCAGCAGGTTTATTTTACGAAAGGTGGTTGACTCTATGGCATCTCCAAGCCCCCTCTCCATTTGTCTCACTAACATGGTTATCGTATTTGCAGTCCTCGTTTTCCTGGCGTTTGTGATCCAGCTGATTCACATCGTGGATCCCACGAAGAACAAGAAGAAATAGGAAGATAACGATTAAGGTTAGGAGGTAGACATTATGGATGGTTTTATGAGAGCCCTTGCTTCTGTGTGGACAGATTCGGGATTTGCTTCTCTTACGATTGAAAATATCATTATGATTCTGGTGGGCCTGGTGCTCCTGTACCTGGCCATTGCCAAGGAATATGAGCCTCTTCTGCTCATGCCCATCGCTTTTGGCGACATTATGGCCAATTTCCCCAACACCGGTTTTGAATCGGAAATGGGCGTCATGATGGCTATTGGATTTGGTATTAAGTATGAAATTTTCCCGCCATTGATTTTCATGGGTGTGGGAGCTATGACGGACTTTTCTCCCCTCATTGCCAACCCTAAAACCATGCTTCTCGGCGCTGCTGCCCAGATCGGCGTTTTCGTGGCTCTGGCAGGTGCCATGATTCTGGGCTTCAATGTGCAGGAAGCGGCAGCCATCGGAATCATCGGCGGCGCTGACGGCCCCACTTCTATTTATCTGACGTCCAAGCTGGCGCCCCACCTTCTGGGTGCCGTAGCCGTGGCAGCGTATTCCTACATGTCCCTGGTACCCCTGATTCAGCCGCCGATTATGAAGCTCCTCACCACGAAGGAACAGAGACAGATCCGCATGGTGAATCTTCGTCCAGTGACTCATTTCGAAAGGGTGGCTTTCCCCATTGTCGTATCTATCGTGGTTTCCTTGCTTCTCCCGCCGGTGGCATCCCTCATGGGCATGCTCTGCCTGGGCAACCTGTTTGAAGTATCCGGCGTAACCGCTCGTCTGTCTGATACCGCTCAGAACGCACTGTGCAACATCGTTACCATTTTCCTGGCAACCGGCACAGGCCTGACCATGACCGGCGACAAATTCATTCGTGTACAGACCCTTGAAATCATTGTTCTCGGCCTTGTTGCATTCGCAGCAGGCACCGCAGGCGGCGTACTCTTCGGCCAGATCATGAGAATTGCATCGGGCAACAAGGTAAACCCGCTGATTGGTTCCGCAGGCGTATCTGCCGTACCAATGGCAGCCCGCGTATCCCAGGTAGTAGGTCTTCGCGACAACCCGTCCAACTACCTGCTCATGCAGGCTATGGGCCCGAACGTAGCAGGCGTTATCGGTACTGCAGTTGCTGCAGGCACCATGCTGGCACAGTTCGGAGGCTGATTTCTTCTGGAAATCTGGCAATGAAAAGCATCCTCGAAAGAGGATGCTTTTTTTATGCTTCCTTTGAGAAAAGAATCTTTCCCTTTGCGGCAGGTCTTAGGTGTCAGGGGCGGGTCCCATAAGAAAAAGGAAGCCGGATGTTCCGACAGGGGGAGGGGGATATGACGAGATCCATAAGCCATTATAATAATCTTCTATAGCATCATATAGAAAAATAAAATTCTGAAACAGAAAGCAGGTTTCTAAAGCAGAAAAGGAATATCCGGGGAAAGATGTTTTTTGTAAATGCTATTCACCAAAGGGAATAAAGATGCATCACAAGAGAATAGAAGAAATGATTTATCCGAAAATATCGGATATTTTTCCCCTTGTTTTTCATGGCAGCCTCCTTGAAAAGAGGGGATTTACATAGGCTGCAATGTATATACATATGCATTGAATACTATATAATTATAAATACATAGCTATATATATAGTAATATATGCAGATTTGATTATGAATTCTGCGGCAGTTACAATACAAATGAACGAGAGCGCAGTTCCGTTTCTTGTTTCCCATGTGAGTCTTTCCCGGAGACTGTGATGAAAGGAGGATAGCCGGTTAATCAGGGATACAACGGAATGATGCAGATTTTCCTATCGCAGTCAGCTATTATTTATGCTTATTTTTGAAGGTCTGCCATCTTCCGCAGTTAACAGTTCTTTTTTCTATGATGAGAAGAGAGACATTTCTTTAAAGGAAGGTGAACTTATGGATCCAGCTATTACTACACTATGTGTACTGGCAGTAGCAGCATTCCTGTTTGTTACCGAACTGATCCCGCTGGCAG
>ERZ506979.1184-NODE-1184-length-12210-cov-8.034883_pt1 | contig 12210 bp, 8 predicted proteins | sample MGYA00512887_ERZ506979 | MGnify/ENA metagenome assembly ERZ506979 | reverse complement strand
CGACGGCCATGATCCCCTTCCTGGAAAACGACGACGCCAACCGTGCCCTGATGGGCTCCAACATGCAGCGCCAGGCCGTGCCGCTGCTGAAAACCGATTCCCCCATCGTCGGCACCGGCATGGAATACAAGGCCGGCGTCGACTCCGGCGTCTGCATCCTGGCCAAGGAAGCCGGCACCGTGGCGGCGGTTTCCGCCGATCGCATCGTCGTGCGCCGCGATTCCGACGGATCCCAGGATACCTATAAGCTCATCAAATTCGCCCGTTCCAACCAGGGCACCTGCGTCAACCAGCGCCCGGTGGTGGAGCATGGCCAGCACGTGGAAGCCGGCGAGGTCATCGCCGACGGCCCCTCCACCTGCAACGGCGAAATTTCCCTGGGCAAGAATGTCCTCATCGGCTTCATGACCTGGGAGGGCTATAACTACGAGGACGCCGTTCTCATCAACGAAAAAGTGGTGCGGGACGACGTGTTCACCTCCATCCACATCGAGGAATACGAGGTGGAATCCCGCGACACCAAGCTCGGCCCGGAGGAAATCACTCGGGATATCCCCAACGTGGGCGAGGACGCCCTCAAGGATCTGGACGAGCGGGGCATCATCCACATCGGCGCCGAGGTGCGGTCCGGCGATATCCTGGTCGGTAAGGTCACCCCCAAGGGCGAGACCGAACTGACCGCCGAGGAACGCCTGCTGCGCGCCATTTTCGGCGAGAAAGCCCGCGAGGTGCGGGATACCTCCCTGCGCGTTCCCCACGGCGAATACGGCATCATCGTGGACGTCAAGGTCTTCACCCGCGAAAACTGTGACGAGCTGAGCCCCGGCGTCAACATGGTCGTCCGCTGCTACATCGCCCAGAAGCGCAAAATCAGCGTCGGCGATAAAATGGCCGGCCGCCACGGCAATAAGGGCGTCGTCTCCCGCATCCTGCCCAGCGAGGATATGCCCTTCCTGCCCGACGGCCGTCCCCTGGACATTGTGCTTAACCCCTTGGGCGTGCCGTCCCGTATGAATATCGGCCAGGTGCTGGAAGTGCACCTGGGCTACGCCGCCGCCGCCCTGGGCTTCAAGGTTATGACCCCCGTCTTCGACGGCGCCCACGAGGGCGACATCCAGGATCTGCTGGAGCAGGCGGGCAAGCGCCGCGACGGCAAGACCGTCCTGTACGACGGCCGTACCGGCGAGGCCTTCGACAACCCCGTCACCGTCGGCTATATGTACTTCCTCAAGCTCCACCACCTGGTGGACGATAAGATCCACGCCCGTTCCACCGGCCCCTACTCCCTGGTCACCCAGCAGCCGCTGGGCGGCAAGGCCCAGTTCGGCGGCCAGCGCTTCGGCGAAATGGAAGTCTGGGCGCTGGAAGCCTACGGCGCCGCCTACACCCTGCAGGAAATCCTCACCGTCAAATCCGACGACGTGGTGGGCCGCGTGAAAACCTACGAGGCCATCGTCAAGGGCCAGAACGTGCCCCAGTCCGGCGTACCCGAATCCTTCAAGGTGCTGGTCAAGGAGCTGCAGTCCCTGGGCCTCGACATCAAGGTGCTCAATAAGGACAAACAGGAAATCGACCTCAAGCAAACCTTTGAGGACGACGACGAGCTGAGCATGGTGACAGTGGACGACGACGCGTTCTCCACCGTGACGAACGAAGGCGAACTGGACGGCTACGGTGTGGAAGACGCCGAGCCGGAGGACGACCTGGCCGCCGAGGAAGACGTGTTTGAACCCGACGGCGACCTGGCCTTCGACGACGAACTTTAATAGGGGAGGGCTGTAACTTTTATGATGGAATTCAATGTGTTCGACTCAATCAAAATCGGTCTGGCCTCTCCCGACCAAATCCGGAGCTGGTCCTACGGCGAAGTGAAGAAGCCGGAAACCATCAACTACCGCACCCTGAAGCCGGAACGGGACGGCCTGTTCTGCGAACGGATTTTCGGCCCGACCAAGGACTGGGAATGCCACTGCGGCAAATATAAGCGCATCCGCTACAAGGGCAAGATCTGCGACCGCTGCGGCGTCGAGGTCACCCGCAATAAGGTGCGCCGGGAGCGGATGGGTCACATCGAGCTGGCCGCCCCCGTGTCCCATATCTGGTACTTCAAGGGCATCCCCTCCCGGATGGGCCTGATTTTGGATATCTCCCCCCGCCTGCTCGAGCAGGTGCTGTATTTCGCCTCCTACATCGTGGTGGATCCCGGCCGCACCCCCTTGACCAAAAAGCAGATCCTCACCGATAAGGACTACCGCGACATGCGGGAGAAATACGAGGATGAATTCGACGCCGGCATGGGCGCGGAATACATCAAGAAGCTGCTGGAAGAAATCGACCTGGAGGCCCAGTCCAAGGAGCTCAAGGAAGAGCTGGAATCCGCCACCGGCCAGAAACGCGCCCGGCTGCTCAAACGCCTGGAAGTGGTGGAATCCTTCCGCCTGTCCGGCAACCGCCCCGAGTGGATGATCCTGGACGTGGTGCCCGTCATCCCGCCGGATATCCGCCCCATGGTGCAGCTGGACGGCGGCCGCTTCGCCACCTCCGACCTGAACGACCTTTACCGCCGGGTGATCAACCGGAACAACCGCCTCAAGCGTCTGCTTGAGCTGGGCGCGCCCGACATCATCGTGCGCAACGAGAAGCGGATGCTGCAGGAAGCGGTGGACGCCCTCATCGACAACGGCCGCCGCGGCCGTCCGGTCACCGGCCCCAATAACCGCCCCCTGAAATCCCTGTCCGATATGCTCAAGGGCAAGCAGGGACGCTTCCGCCAGAACCTGCTGGGTAAGCGCGTCGACTATTCCGGCCGTTCGGTTATCGTCGTCGGCCCGGAACTGAAAATGTACCAGTGCGGCCTGCCCAAGGAAATGGCCATCGAGCTGTTCAAGCCCTTCGTCATGAAGCGGCTGGTGGAAACCGGCGCCGCGGGCAACATTAAGTCCGCCCGCAAGATGGTGGAACGGCTGCGCCCCGAGGTTTGGGACGCTTTGGAAATCGTCATCAAGGACCATCCGGTCATGCTCAACCGCGCCCCCACCCTGCACCGTCTGGGCATTCAGGCGTTCGAGCCCGTTCTGGTGGAAGGCCGCGCCATCAAGCTGCACCCCCTGGTCTGCACCGCCTTCAACGCCGACTTCGACGGCGACCAGATGGCCGTTCACGTGCCCCTGTCCGCCGAAGCCCAGGCCGAGGCCCGCTTCCTGATGCTGGCCGCCGGTAACCTGCTCAAGCCCTCCGACGGCAAGCCTGTCGCCGTGCCCACCCAGGACATGGTGCTCGGTTCCTATTACCTGACCATCGATAAGCCCGGCGAGCCGGGCGAAGGCAAGATTTTCCGCGACGAAAACGAGGCCGTCATGGCCTACGACGAGAAGGTCATCGGCCTGCACGCCAAAATCAAGGTGCGCCGCACCCTGGAAATCGATGGCGTGATGCAGTCCCGCTTGGTGGAAACCACCATCGGCCGCATCATCTTCAACCGTCCCATTCCTCAGGATTTGGGCTTCGTCGACCGTTCCACCGTCGATAATCGCTTCCTGTACGAAATCGATTTCAAGGTCGGCAAGAAGCAGCTGTCCCGGATCATTGAAAAGTGCATCAAGGTGCACGGCGCCGCCCAGACCTCCGAGGTGCTCGACGCCGTCAAGGCCCAGGGCTATAAATACTCCACCCGCGGCGCCTTGACCGTCGCCGTGTGCGACGCGGCCATCCCGCCGGAGAAAAAGCAGCTCATCGCCGAGGCGGAAGCCAACGTCGACAACATCACCCGCCTGTTCAATAAGGGCCTGATGAGCGACGAGGAGCGGTATCGCGGTGTCATTTCCACCTGGAACTCCACCACCGAGAAGGTCACCCAGGCCCTGAACGACAACATGGACCCCTATAACCCCATTTTCATGATGTCCGACTCCGGCGCCCGTGGTTCCATCTCGCAGATCCGTCAGCTGGCCGGCATGCGCGGCCTTATCGCCAATACCTCCGGCCGCACCATCGAGGTGCCCATTCGGGCCAACTACCGTGAAGGCCTGAACATCCTGGAATACTTCATTTCCTCCCGCGGCGCCCGAAAGGGCCTGGCCGATACCGCCCTGCGCACCGCCGACTCGGGCTACCTGACCCGCCGTCTGGTGGACGTGTCCCAGGACGTGATCATCCGCGAGACCGACTGCGGCACCCACGAGGGCATCGAGGTCTACGACATCAAGGACGGCAAGGAAATGATCGAGCCCCTGACCGAGCGTCTGGTGGGCCGGTACCTGGCCGATGATTTCTGCGACCCGGCCACCGGCGAGGTGGTTGTCAGCCGCGATAAGATGATGAACGACAAGGATGCCGAGATCATCGTCGAGAAATACGGCGTCCAACGCATCAAAATCCGTTCGGTGCTCACCTGCGAGGCCAAGCATGGCGTCTGCGCCCATTGCTACGGCTCCAACCTGGCCACCGTTGACCCGGTGACCGTGGGCGAGGCCGTGGGCATCATCGCCGCCCAGTCCATCGGCGAGCCCGGCACCCAGCTGACCATGCGTACCTTCCACACCGGCGGCATCGCCTCCGGCGAGGATATCACCCAGGGTCTGCCCCGTGTCGAGGAACTGTTCGAGGGCCGCAAACCCAAGCACTTGGCCATCATCAGCGAAATCGACGGTGTGGTCCGGTTCGCGGAGGAAAAGAAAAAGCGTCTGGTCATCGTCACCAGCACCGATACCGAGAACCCCGACGAGCGCTCCTACGTCATCACCTATGGCTCCCGCCTGCGGGTGAACGAGGGCGATTTTATCAAGAAGGGCGACCGGATTACCGAGGGGTCTATCAATCCCCACGACATTCTGGCCATCAGCGGCGCCGAGGCGGTGCAGAACTACCTCATCATGGAAGTCCAGCGCACCTACCGGATGCAAGGCGTTGACATCAACGACAAGCACGTCGAGGTTATCGTCCGCCAGATGATGCGCAAGGTCCGGGTGGACGAGGCGGGGGATACCTACCTGCTCTCCGGCGCCCTCATCGACCGCTCCGAGTTCGACGCCGAGAACGCCCGCGTGCATCAGCGGATTGAAAACGGGGAGGTTCATCTCAAAGAGGCCACCTGTTCGCCCGTCCTGCTGGGCATCACCAAGGCGTCCCTGGCTACCGACAGCTTCCTTTCCGCCGCCTCCTTCCAGGAGACCACCCGCGTGCTGACCGAAGCCGCCATCAAAGGCAAGGTCGACCCGCTCATCGGCCTGAAGGAAAACGTCATCATCGGCAAGCTGGTTCCCGCCGGCACCGGTATGCAGGTGTATACCGACGTCGACGTGGTGGGCACCAAGGAGCCCGAGTCGGATCCCTATATCGCCACCCTGCGTTCCATGTTGGAAGAGGAGGACAAGGAGGAGGAACTCCCCACCTTTGCCGGCGAGGACGACGAGGACGAGCCGGAACTGGAGCCGGAAGAATCGGACTTGACAAACGTCTGATTGCCGTGCTAGAATACCGAATTGGGTATTCGCCCGGACGGGTTGTCCGGCCCTGTCATGGTTTTTGGCGGCACTGCCGCTGAAAATAGAAATTAGAACCAGTCCCAATAGCCATTCAACGGCCATTGGTACAGGTTCATCAACAGGAGGTGTTATGATTGCCAACCTTTAACCAGTTAGTCCGCAAGGGACGGGAAGTGATGGAGAAGAAGGCGAAGGCGCCGGCTCTGCTCAAGGGCTGGAACTCCAAAAAGCGCGTTCCGATCGATCAGAATTCTCCCCAAAAGCGCGGCGTGTGCACCGCGGTGAAAACGTCCACCCCGAAGAAGCCGAACTCGGCTCTGCGTAAAGTGGCCCGTGTGCGCCTGTCCAACGGGATCGAGGTCACGTCCTATATCCCCGGCGAAGGCCACAACCTGCAGGAGCACAGCGTGGTGCTCATCCGCGGCGGCCGTGTGAAGGACCTGCCCGGTGTGCGTTATCACATCGTGCGCGGCACCCTGGACGCCCAGGGCGTTGCCAAGAGAATGCAGGCCCGTTCCAAATACGGTGCGAAGCGTCCCAAGGCCGGAGCGGCCAAGAAGTAAGCGGATTGTATCCGGCTTGCGTCAAAAACCCGACATTTTCATCAGCGGCTGCGATGTAGCGGCAGTTGACTATATATACGAAGCGGTTCCCGGCCCAGCCGGGGGCGGCGGCGTTGTGTGGTGCTGTCCTCTATGTCGGCCAACGGGAGCATGTCACTTTCGAGTACCTGTGATATCATCATTATGAAGGAGGGAAGTAAAGTGCCGAGAAGAGGTTCCATCGCAAAACGCGACGTTTTGCCTGACCCGCTTTACAATTCCAAATTGGTGACCAAGCTCATCAACAACGTGATGGTTGACGGCAAGAAGGGCGTTGCCCAGAAGATCGTCTACGACGCGTTCGACATCATCCGCGAAAAGACGGGCAAAGAGCCCCTGGAGGTTTTCGAGGCGTGCATGGAGAATCTCATGCCCGTCCTGGAAGTCAAGGCCCGCCGTGTCGGCGGCGCCACCTATCAGGTGCCCATCGAGGTCCGTCCGGATCGCCGCCAGACCCTGGGCCTGCGCTGGCTGACCACCTATTCCCGCGCCCGGTCCGAGCGGACCATGCGGGAACGTCTCGCGGGCGAGATCCTGGATGCCATCAACGGCAACGGCGGCGCCGCCAAGAAGCGCGACGACACCCACAAGATGGCCGAGGCCAACCGCGCGTTCGCTCACTACAGATGGTAATAGCCCTCTAGGGCATGAGGCCCCACCGTTCCCATAGGAGCGCTACGCTGTTAACGGAACGCTGCGGGGAATCCCCCCGCCCTCCGTTGGCGGCGGAATTTTGGATAGGACGCGGATGCCGCGTGTATCCGGGATGCGGCCGCGTCGGAGGGATGCGGCCGCATTTTTCTGTCCCCGCGCGGCATGCTATATACCACATCTTTCCGCTAGTCAGCGGCGTTGCGACCTATTGAGGATAAAAAGGAGGACATTTATGGCAAGGCAAGTCTCTCTGGAAAAAACCAGAAATATCGGTATCATGGCGCACATCGACGCCGGCAAAACGACGACGACCGAGCGTATCCTGTTCTATACCGGTATCAATCATAAACTCGGCGAAACCCATGACGGCGGCGCCACCATGGACTGGATGGCGCAGGAGCAGGAGCGCGGCATCACCATCACTTCCGCCGCCACCACCTGCTTCTGGCAGAACCACCGCATCAATATCATCGACACCCCCGGCCACGTGGATTTCACCGTCGAGGTGCAGCGCTCCCTGCGCGTGCTCGACGGATCCGTCACCGTGTTCTGCGCCAAGGGCGGCGTGGAACCCCAGTCGGAAACCGTGTGGCGTCAGGCGGATCAGTACCAGGTTCCCCGCATGGCCTACGTCAATAAGATGGACATCATGGGCGCCGATTTCTATCGCGTCGTCAACATGATGAAGGAGCGGCTCAAGTGCAACGCCGTGCCGATCCAGCTGCCCATCGGCGCCGAGGATACCTTCAAGGGCATCATCGACCTGGTGGAAATGAAAGCCTACGTCTATTATGACGATCTGGGCAAGGACATTCGGGTGGAGGAGATCCCCGCCGATATGGCCGACGACGCGCAGATGTATCATGAGCAGCTGCTGGAGCATGTCGCGGAGCAGGACGACGCCCTGCTGGAGAAGTATTTTGCCGGCGAGACGCTGACCATCGAGGAGATCAAGTCCTGCATCCGCAAGGCCACCCTGGCCAACGCCATGGTGCCCGTGACCTGCGGCACGTCCTATAAGAACAAGGGCGTGCAGAAGCTGCTCGACGCCATCATCGACTATATGCCCGCCCCCACCGACGTCCCCGCCATCAAGGGTATCAATCCCGAGACCGAGGAAGAGGTGGAACGGCATTCGTCCGACGACGAGCCCTTCGCCGCTCTGGCATTTAAGATCGCCACCGACCCCTTTGTGGGCAAGCTGGCTTTCTTCCGGGTCTATTCCGGCACCGTCAACGCCGGCACCACGGTGTACAACTCCTGTAAGGACAACAACGAGCGGCTCGGCCGCATTCTGCAGATGCACGCCAACCACCGGCAGGACATCGAGACCGTCTACGCGGGCGACATCGCCGCCGCGGTGGGCCTGAAAAACACCACCACCGGCGATACCCTGTGCGACGAGAAGAATCCCGTCATCCTGGAATCCATGGAATTCCCGGAGCCGGTTATCCGCGTGGCCATCGAGCCGAAAACCAAGGCCGGCCAGGAGAAGATGGGCATCGCCCTCGCCAAGCTGGCGGAGGAAGACCCCACCTTCAAGACCTACACCGACGAGGAAACCGGGCAGACCATCATCGCCGGTATGGGCGAGCTGCATCTGGAAATCATCGTCGACCGTCTGCTGCGTGAGTTCAAGGTGGAGGCCAACGTCGGCGCTCCCCAGGTGGCTTACAAGGAGACCGTGCGCAAGCTGGCCGACGTGGATCACAAGTACGCCCGTCAGTCCGGCGGCCGCGGCCAGTACGGCCATGTCAAAATCAAGCTCGAGCCCAACGAGCCGGGCAAGGGCTATGAGTTTGTCAACGCCATCGTCGGCGGCGTCATCCCGAAGGAATATATTCCTGCGGTCGACGCCGGTATCCAGGGCGCTATGCAGTCCGGCGTGCTCGCCGGCTACAACGTCGTGGACGTGAAGGTCACCCTGTACGACGGCTCCTATCACGAGGTTGACTCCTCTGAAATGGCGTTTAAGATCGCTGGCTCCATGGCCTTCAAGGAGGCCATGCGTAAGGCGGATCCCGTCCTGCTCGAGCCGATTATGAAAGTGGTCGTCATCGTGCCGGAGGATTACATGGGCGACGTCATCGGCGACATCAACTCCCGCCGTGGCCTGATGCAGGGCATGGAAGCCGTTACCGGTGCCCAGCAGATCAACGCCCTCGTGCCCCTGTCCGAGATGTTCGGCTACGCTACCGACCTGCGCTCCCGTACCCAGGGCCGCGGCCAGTACGTCATGGAGCCCTCTCACTACGCGGAGGTTCCCAAGAGCGTGGCCGAAGCCATCATCGCCAAGCGCGTCAAGAAAGAGGATTGACGCGGGGGGATACCCCCCGCAGCAAAAACGGCGCTGCCGTTTTTGAATCCCCCCGCAGAGGAAATGAATCCCGTTTCCCCATTTCCTTTGGCCGGTATCGGATGGAATTCGCCCTTTTCCGGCAGCCCTCCGCTTTTCATGGAGGGAGGATGGCCTCTTCCCGGTGAATTTCTTTGGAAAACACTTGAAATTCCCACGGGGACTTGCTAAAATGGGGAAGTGCACTGCTGCATTTTTGATTGGTTTATAAAAAGGAGGAAATCCAAATGGCAAAGGCAAAGTTTGAAAGAAACAAGCCCCACGTAAACATCGGCACCATCGGCCACGTCGACCATGGCAAGACCACCCTGACCGCCGCTATCACCAAGGTGCTCGCGATGAAGGGCGACGCTGAGTTCGTCGACTACGCCAACATCGACAAGGCTCCCGAGGAGCGCGCCCGTGGTATCACAATCAACACCTCTCACGTGGAATACGAGACGGAGAACCGTCACTATGCCCACGTTGACTGCCCCGGCCACGCCGACTATGTCAAGAACATGATCACCGGCGCTGCGCAGATGGACGGCGCTATCCTGGTGGTGTCCGCTGCCGACGGCCCCATGCCCCAGACCCGTGAGCACATCCTGCTCTCCCGTCAGGTCGGCGTGCCCTATATCGTCGTGTTCATGAACAAGGTCGACCAGGTCGACGATCCCGAACTGCTCGAGCTCGTCGAGATGGAAATCCGCGAGCTGCTCAACGAGTATGAGTTCCCGGGCGACGACACCCCCATCATCCAGGGCTCCGCTCTGGTCGCGCTGGAGTGCACCTCCACCGATCCGAACGCTCCCGAATATGCGCCCATCCTCAAGCTGATGGAAGCTGTCGACAGCTATATCCCCAGCCCGGAGCGCACCACCGACAAACCCTTCCTGATGCCTGTTGAGGACGTCTTCACCATCACCGGCCGCGGCACCGTCGCTACCGGCCGTGTGGAGCGCGGTCAGCTGAAGCTCAGCGAAGAAGTGGAAATCATCGGCCTGACCGACGAGCGCAAGAAGACCGTCGTCACCGGTATCGAAATGTTCCGCAAGCTGCTTGACTACGCGGAGGCCGGCGACAACATCGGCGCCCTGCTGCGCGGCATTCAGCGCACCGAGATTGAGCGCGGCCAGGTTCTGTGCAAACCCGGCTCCATCAATCCTCACACCAAGTTCCATGGCCAGGTTTACATCCTGTCCAAGGACGAGGGCGGCCGTCATACCCCCTTCTTCAACAACTACCGCCCGCAGTTCTATTTCCGCACCACCGACGTGACCGGCGTCATTTCCCTGCCCGAGGGCGTGGAAATGTGCATGCCTGGCGATAACGTCGAGATGGACGTGGAGCTGATCACCCCCATCGCCATCGAGGAAGGCCTCCGCTTCGCTATCCGCGAAGGCGGCCGCACCGTTGGCTCCGGCGTTGTCAGCAAGATCAACGGCTAATTTCGCTTAAAAACGGCCCTGTGGATTTTTCCACAGGGCCGTTTTTTTACGTCGGAAAAGCTATGGATTATCTCGAGGCTGGCCGGCTCAATCCTTCTTATACTCGGCAATATCGGATAATTCACAATCTAAAATGGTGCATAGCTTGTTTAAGGTTTGCGTTGTGACCGTACCGTTTTGCCGTAGTTTGGCAATCGTTTTTGTGTTGAAGCCGTGAGACTCGCGCAGCCTGTAGGTTGAAATTTCTCTCTTTTTCATCATATCCCAAAGCTTGTCGTAAACTATCATTTTCTCACCCCTTGACATTCCTTATTATGAGCTATATACTATTCATAAATAAGAAGGCGATAGTGTTCATATAGGGGCGGAAAAATGAAAAAATACGTCATTGAATTGGATGATGACTTATCCAACGTGTACGAAGATATTGCAAAAATGAATAACAAGAAGGTGGAGGAGTGCCTGTGCATTATTTTGGATCGCGTGATTCGCACAATGCTCAACCCACCGAGTAAGAATTAATGAGACGAAAAACGGCCCGCTTTTACAGCGAGCCGTTTTTCTTATGGCATATCCCGGCAGGCTTTCCGGCATACTAAGCGCGTAAAGCGCCGCTTGCCTTTGCCGCCCTTTTATGGTTTAATAATGGACGGAGTTGTCGCTTATCTCAAACAGAATGAATAAAAGGGGCGGATATATGGGGATCATCGGTATCATCGGCGCCATGGCGTCGGAAGTGGAGCTGCTCGTGCAGCAAATGGAGGAAGGATCGGTTCTGCGTCACGCGGGTCTCGAATTCCATTACGGCCTGCTGGCCGGAAAGCCCGCCGTGGTGGTCCGCTGCGGCATCGGCAAGGTCTGCGCCGCCCTGTGCGCCCAGGCCCTGATCGATCGCTTCCACGTGGGGGCGCTTATCAATACCGGCGTGGCGGGCGGCCTGGATCCTTGCCTGGCGGTGGGGGATCTGGTGGTCGGCGCCGCCTCGGTGCAGCACGATTTTGATTTGACCAGCTTCGGCCATGTTAAGGGCTATATGAGCGGGGAGGACGATTCCCTTCCCACTCTCTACGCCGCCGACAGGCGGCTGATCGCCGCCTTTGAGGCCGCGGCCCGGGATGAGGTCTTTGCCGGGAAGGTGATCGAGGGCGTCATCGCCTCAGGGGACGTGTTTGTCTCCGATGAGGCGGTCAAGGCGGACGTCCGGGAACGCTTCGGGGCCGCCGCCGTGGAAATGGAGGGCGCCGCCATCGCGCAGACTGCCGCCGCCAACGGGGTGCCCTTCGTGGTGGTGCGGGCTATATCCGACCTGGCCGGCCAGCAGGCCGTGGTGTCCTTCGATACCTTTGAAAAGCAGGCCGCCCGCGCCAGCGCCGGCATCGTCATGGCCATGCTGAAAAACCTCCCGGATGTGGAGGAATGGGAGGGGGCGCGGGGCGATTGACTGCCGCTTTTCTGTCCCGGCTGAATAAGGTCTGCCGCGTCCTCTCCCTGCTCGCGGCGGTCATCGGCGCCTTCGTCCATTGGGTGCTGCCCCTGACGGTGATCGCCCCCGGGGATGAAAAAGCCCCCACGGTCGCTGTCGTATCGGGGGACGACGGTCCGACAGCCGTCTATTTGTCCAATACCCGCGGGCTGAAAAAATTCGGCCTGCTTGCCGCCTTCTGCACCCTCGGCGTCCTGCTCTC
>ERZ506979.1180-NODE-1180-length-12237-cov-5.953538_pt1 | contig 12237 bp, 13 predicted proteins | sample MGYA00512887_ERZ506979 | MGnify/ENA metagenome assembly ERZ506979 | reverse complement strand
CCGATCTCCGGCTAAAAGCCGGCCGCCGCCTTGGTTTTCGGGCCTTGGCCCGAAAACCGCCGCCGCCCCCCCGGGCTTCGCCGCCCTTCCGGCGGACGGGTCCAGGCAGAAACGGGGGCGGGCCGACCCAGGCCGGATGGGCTTAGGCGCCCACCCGTTGGCAGATGCGCCGCTCCAGATACGCCACGCCGTAATACATGATGGCGGCCAATAAGCATAGGATCACAATGCTGGCCATGACCAGATCCAGGTTGAATACCTGCCCGCCATACACGATCAGGTATCCGAGTCCAGCCTTGGATACCAAGTATTCCCCTACGATGACGCCGACCCAGCTCATGCCCACGCTGATCTTCAGGGCGTTCATGATGGTGGGCAGGGAAGCGGGGAGCACCACCATGGTAAGGATCTGCATTTTGGAGGCGCCCAAGGTGCGCATGAGCAGCTGTTTTTCATCGGTAATGGCGTTAAAGCCGGCTAATACGCTCATGATGGTTACCACCAGGGAGATCAAAAGCCCCATTACAATAATACTTTTCATGCCAGCGCCAAACCAGACGATCAGAATGGGGCCCAGGGCGATTTTTGGCAAGGCGTTTAGGATCACCAAATAGGGGTCCAGAATGCGGTTTAGGGTGGCGCTCCACCAGAGGAATACCGCCGCCAGGGTGCCCAAGAGGGTGCCGGCGATAAACCCTACCACGGTTTCCAGTAGGGTAACGCCGATATGCCCCCAAAGCTCGCCGGCTTGATATAGCCGGAGGATGGCAGCCCATAGCCGAGAGGGAGAGCTCCCAATAAAGGGGTCGATCCAGCCCACCCGGGCGGCCAGCTCCCAAAGGGCCAAACAGAATAGCAATAATAAATACCGCATGGCGGTAACGAAATGATCCTTTCGCCGCAGGGCGCGTAGATAGGCACGATGGGCTTCGCTGTAAGCGGGGGCCTTTTTTTCATTGGTCATGGCGATCCAACTCCTTCCAAATAGCGTCAAAGTAATCTTTAAATTCCGGTGCGTTTCGCCGCTGAATGGGGGAATCCGGCCCGCTCAGCACGATGGAATGGGTAGCTTTCAGGCGGGCGGGACGGCTGGAGAAAACCAATACCCGGTCGCTCATAGAGATGGCTTCCGCGATATCATGGGTCACCAGGACTGCCGTTTTTCCCTCCCTACGCAGGATGCCGTGGATCTCATCCCCCAGGGTAAGGCGGGTTTGATAGTCCAGGGCGGAAAAAGGTTCATCCAGCAGTAGCAGATCCGGAGAACAGGCAAGGGTGCGGATCAAAGCTACCTTTTGCCGCATACCGCCGGATAATTGCCCCGGATAGCTTTTCGCAAAATCCGCTAAGCCATAGGTTTCCAGCAATGCCATGGCCTTTTCCCGGGTTTCTGGATTTAACCGCCCCTGTACCTGCAAGCCCAATACTATGTTGCCTTCGATGGTACGCCAGTCTAAAAGATGATCTCGCTGGAGCATATAGCCAGGCCGGCCGCCTTCTATGGTGAGTTGCCCGGCGCTGGGGGCGATCAACCCCGCCAGCATGGATAACACACTGGTTTTCCCGCAGCCGGAAGGCCCGACGATGGATACAAATTCCCCCTTGGATACGGTAAAACTCAAGCGATCCACAGCCAGGGTCTCCCCGTTTATTTCATGATAGGTGAGGCATATATCCTTTGCCTCCACAATGGTTTTTACCATGGTTTTCCTCCCCAAAGTGATATACATACAATGTATTCCACAATTGTCGGGATGGTGTCCCCTATCCCTTGCTTGCTGCGCACCCTTAGGCGCCTCTAGGCGTAATATATAGGTAAGGAAGCGAGGGAAAGGAGGTCTTTGCATGCAGACGAGACCCAGTATGGTGTATGTTCGGCGCCGCTGTTGCCGGCGCAGGGCCATGCGCACTTGGATCATGTTTCTGATATTTTGTATTTTGTTGCTTTGCTGCGGCCTACAATTTATTTGGGCGGTGATTTTGGCTGGCGGACTTACGTTGGCCTTCCAATTGTGGCTGTGCAGGCTGCCTTAGGATGGTGGAAAACGGCGTCCCATTTTGACGGGATAAGGCGGTAGATCCGTTGCGGGCGGGGGGGCGGCGGCGGGTGGGCTGCGCCCGCTCGCCCAGAGGCCCCCGGCGGCCTCTGGGCTTGCTGCGGCAAAGCCGCAGCGCCGCCGCCCCCCGCCCGCAACGGATCTCCCGTACAGGCGCCGTAACAAAACAAGAGCAGGAGGCCATAGGCATCCTGCTCAACTGCTTTGCTGGGAAAAGGGGTGGGATAGTTTTAAACGAAACCTTTTTCCTTAAGCCAAACCGCCATATCCCGTACTGTATCCAGCATAGGGCGCACGCTGTAGCCCAATTCCCGTTGTGCCTTGGCGTGGGAAAAATTGGCGTTGCTGGTCAAGCTATAGAGGGAGTAGGGCGTGTAAAGGGGCGGCTGCTTACGCAACTTATAATATAGCTCCGATAGAGGTGCGGTCATTTTTGCCAACCACATGGGCAAGATGGCCTTTATGGCCTTACCGCCGGAAGCGATGTGGAAATACTCTACCATTTGCGGGATGGTATAATAGTCCCCGGAGAGGATATAGCATTGGCCTGGCCGGCCTTTTTCCGCGCAAGCCAGGATACCCTGGGCCACATCCCGCACATCACAAAAGTCGTACCCGCCCTTGACGATGGCGGCTAGAGCGCCATTGCAATAGTCCTTAAAGAGCTGGGAAATATGGCCCCGCCCATAATCGTTGGGGCCGCAGATGCCGGAGGGGTGGACAATGGAAGCATCCAGGCCTTCTTTTGCGGCGTCCAGTACCAGCTGGGAGGCCTGGGCTTTGCTTTTGGCATAATACCCCACCACCTGATCCGGGTCAAAATGATCGATCTCAGAAATGATTTGACCTGCAGGCTGTTCGGGGATGGCGTGGACGGAGCTCACGTGCACCAGCTTGGATACGGCAAAGTCCTTACAGCAGGCAAGGATATTGCGGGTCCCCTCCACGTTGACGTCAAAGAGGCGTTTTTGGAAGCGGGAACCGATGGAGATCACGCCGGCGCAGTGGATCAATTTGGTAGGCAAGCCGGGGACCGGCTTAAAAAAGGGGGCGAGGGAATCCCGTAGGCATACATCGCCCTCCACGATCTCAGCGCCCTGCATGGAAGGACGGGGCCGTTCACTTGGCAGGATCAATGCCCGGACTTGTTGATTAAGGGCCAAAAGAGACCCGACCACCGTATTGCCCAAATGGCCGGCGGCGCCAGTGACCAAATAGAGCGCTTTTTCCATACGCATCCCTCCTTTTCGCAATATGCACAAAGCCCGGCATCGAAACATACGACACCGGGCACATGTAGATGGGGTTCGATATGGGGAAGAAGATCCCCCAAGGCAAGGGCGTGGCTTATACGCTGCGCTCGACCTTGCCGGAACGAAGGCAGCGCGTGCATACGTTCATTTTTTTAGGCGCACCATTCACCAATACGTGTACGGTCTGTATGTTGGGAGCCCAAGTCCGCTTGGTCTTGCGGTTGGAATGGCTCACCTTGTTGCCAGACATAACGCCCTTGTTGCATACTTCGCAATACTTGCCCATGCTTTCCACCTCCTTGCCGTATACGAGCGGTAGATTCAAATCTCAAACATGCCTATTTTATCACGTCCCGCGTATCAATGCAAGGAGAATTTGCAGGAAAACACCGGGTTTTTGCCGGGGCCATTAAAGCCCCATTTCGGCTTTCACCTCTGCGAAGCAGCGGATGGCAAAATCCAGGTCCTCCTTGGTATGGCCGGCGCTCACCTGGGTGCGGATGCGGGCTTTGCCCTGGGGCACCACCGGGTAGGAGAAGCCCACCACATAGACGCCCTTTTCCAGCATCCGGTCTGCAAACTGGGCGGCTACCTTGGCGTCGTAAAGCATGACGGGGACGATGGGATGGGTGCTTTCCGGCACGTCGAAGCCCAGCTTGCCCAGCTCCTTGCGGAAGTAGCGGGTGTTTTCATGGACCTTATCCCGCAGGGCGGTGGAGGCATTGAGCATATCCAGCACCTTGATGCTGGCGGCGCAGATGGCGGGGGCCAGGGTGTTGGAGAAGAGGTAGGGGCGGCTGCGCTGGCGCAATAGGTCGATAATGGGCTTGGAAGCCGCGGTATAGCCGCCGCTGGCGCCACCCATGGCCTTGCCCAGGGTACCGGTGATGATATCCACCCGGCCCATGACGCCACAGGCCTCATGGGTACCCCGGCCATGCTCGCCCATGAAACCTACGGCATGGCTGTCATCCACCATGACTAGGGCGCCATATTCCTCCGCCAGGTCGCAGATGCCCTGGAGGTTGGCGATAAAGCCGTCCATGGAAAAGACGCCGTCTGTGGCGATCAGCTTGATACGGCAATCCTTGGCCTCCTCCAGCTTGGCCTTCAGGTCCTCCATGCTGTTGTTCTTGTAGCGGAAACGCTTGGCTTTGCACAGGCGGACCCCATCGATGATGCTGGCATGATTGAGCTCATCGGAGATCACCGCGTCTTCCGCGGAAAGAAGGGTCTCAAACAAGCCTCCGTTGGCGTCAAAGCAGGAAGAGTAAAGGATGGCGTCCTCCATCTTGAGGAAATCCGCCAGCTTGGCTTCCAGCTCCTTGTGGATCTGCTGGGTGCCGCAGATGAAGCGCACGGAGGAAAGGCCAAAGCCCCAGCGGTCGTAGGCAGCCTTGGCGGCGGCGATGATCTCCGGGTTATCCGCCAGGCCCAGGTAGTTGTTGGCGCACATGTTCAAGACCCCGGGAGCGGCCGTGGTGTCGATGCGGGACCGCTGGGGGGTGGTGATGATGCGCTCGTCCTTGTAGGTGCCTGCTTCCCGGATGGAAGCAAGCTCCGCCTCATAGATCTTGATGCAGTCCTTCATAACGCGCCTCCTTAATTATTTGGACCAATCCAGAATAACCTTGCCGGACAAGCCGCTGTTCATGGCAGCGAAGCCCTTTTCAAACTCCGTATAATGGAACCGGTGGGTGATAACAGGGGAAAGATCCAAACCGCTTTCCACCATGGCCATCATCCGATACCAGGTTTCAAACATCTTGCGGCCATAGATGCCCTGTAGGGTCAGGCCCTTGAAGATCACGTCGTTCCAGTCGATCACCGTGCCTGGCCCGGCAATGCCCAATAGGGCGCACTTGCCGCCGTTGCGCATGGTTTTCAGCATCTGGTTAAGGGCGCTGCCGTTGCCGCTCATCTCCAGGCCCACGTCAAAGCCCTCGATGATGCCTTGGGCAGCCATGGTATCCTCCAACTTCTGGGAGCGCAGGTCCACCGTGGCGGTAGCCCCCATCTTCTTGGCCAGGGACAGGCGGAATTCGTTGATATCCGTCACCACCACCCGCCGGGCGCCATTGTGGGCGCAGATACCGGCAGCCATCACCCCGATGGGGCCTGCGCCGGTGATCAAAACATCTTCGCCCACCACGTCGAACATGGTGGCAGTATGGGTGGCGTTGCCGTAGGCATCGAAGAAGGAAACGATATCATCTGGGATTCCGTCCGGGATGGGGATCACATTGGTTTCGGGAATGCAAAGGTATTCGGCAAAGGCGCCGTCCCGATCCACGCCCACGCCCTTGGTGAATTTGCACCAGTGGCCGTTGCCGGCCCGACAGTTGCGGCAGTGGCCGCAGACGATGTGGCCTTCGCCGCTGACCCGCTGGCCAATGGCGTAATGATGCTCATAGACGCCAGGCCCTAAAGCAACCACTTCTCCCACATATTCATGGCCGATCACCATGGGCGGATGAATATGCTGCTGGCTCCAGGGATCCCAATTGTAAATGTGTACGTCCGTGCCGCAGATGGCGGTTTTGCGAATTTTAATCAACACCTCGCCGATCCCAGGGGTCGGAACTGGGACTTGGGTAAGCCGAAGGCCGGGACCGGCTTCGGTTTTGACCAATGCGTCCATCATTTGCTGCATAGGGCTGCCCTCCTGTGTCCTTATTATACGGACATTATACAGCATAACCATGTTGCATTCAAGGGCTATAATCAGAAAATATAAAGCAGTTCCGGGAAAAATGAAGAAGCTCGCCCGCGAAGACAAATGTCCTCAGCACGAGGACATTTTTAAGGTCTTATGCAGCCGGCGAAGGGGAAACCTGCGGGGAAGCCGCCGGGCTGGGGGTATCTTCCGGGCTGGGAGAGAGACTGGGGCTGGGCGAGGCCCCGGGGTCCGGGGTGGGGGAAACGGCGGGGGAGGCGAGGCCGTCCAGGGTATTGCTATCCTCGGAATAGAGGAAGACCTCCTCGCCAGCGGTATTCAGCAGCAACCAGTCCGAACCCCGTTTCACCCGGGCATAGCCATCTAGGAAGGGCTCTGCCACAGAGTAGGCGTAGTCGATGCGCAGGGAGCCGCTCCGGTTGATGTATCCCCAAAATCCCTCCATATTTTGCACCGCAGCCACCCCCTCAGAAAAGTCCTGGGCCCCATAAAACTGGGCCCGGATGGAGATATCCCCTTCGGTGTTGATATAGCCCCAAAGGCCGTCTATCTGTACGGCCGCCATGCCCCCGGAGAAGGAGCGGGCATCGGAAAATTCCCCGTCAAAGACCTGACGGGCATACTGGGAAATATAGTAGAAGATCCCATTCTTTTGTACCAGGGCGAAGTCCTCGGAAAAGTGATCCCCAGTTACACCGGCATCCAGGGTATATTGCGGGGTACCGGCTTTGTTGATGATATAGGAGCTATCCCCCGCGCTGGCAAAGGCTACATCCCCATCAAAGGCGCCGGCAAAGCGGAACTTTTCCGAGACCGCCATGTTGCCCAAGGGATCGATATAGCCATAGCTGCTGCCGGTACGGGCCATGGCCCGGCCGCAGGAAAAGCTGCCCACCTCCCGGAACTGGTAATCGATGACCAGGGCGCCGGAAGTATCGACAAATCCCCACTTATCACCGTTTTCCACAGCCGCCCGCCCCTCGGAAAAGGGGAGGTAGGCGCTCCACATGGGTTCCACCACCCAAAGCCCGTTGCGATCGATCAGGCCGAAAGCGCCGTTTTGGGCGGCAAAAGCCACGTCTGCATCTGCAGCAAAGGCTTCCGCCTGGGTAAACTGGGCGGGAATGGCGATCTCACCGGCGGTGTTTTTATAGCCCCATAGGCTGCCGGAAAGAAAGGGAGTCAACCGGCCGGCGGTGGATACGGCGGGGGGCTTAGGGGTGGGGGTGGGGGTAGGTTGGGCTGCCAGGGCAGCTTCTTCCAGGGCAGCCTGTTCATCCACCAGGATCCCAACGCCACCGCCAGTATACGTTACAGAGAAAATGATAACACAAAGCAGGATGGCCCCCGTCAAGAGGCCATAAAGATGCAAAATGGAAGGTTTGGAAGCAGGACGCTTATCCATCGTGATATTAAGGCTCGCCTAAATTCAACCCGTCGTCCATGACGATGCTGATGAACCGGTCGGCGGCAGCGGAAAGGGGCACGCCTTCCAGGGAGATCAGGCCAATATTACGGGCGGGCATGGGCACGCTAAGTTCCACTTCAAACAGCTCGCCGCTATGAATGGCGTCTGCGGCAAACTCGTAGGTAACGCAGGCGATCCCCAGGCCGATCTTGGCAAATTCCACCAATAGGCTATGGGCGCCCAGCTCGATCTCCGGGTGCAGGGTGATCCCGCACACAGAGGCAAAATCATCCAGGTATTTGCGGGAATTGGAGGCCTGCTCTAATAGCACCAAAGGTTCCCGAGAAAGCTCGGCCATGGTGACCGGGCGGCCTTTAAGGTGCGCAAAGCGCTCCGAGGCCACGAACACATCGTGGACCTGCAGCACATCCCGCACGCAAAGGGCGCTATCGTCCACGGGCAGGTTCACCAGGGCGATATCCACTTTACCCACCTTGAGCAGCTCCACCGTATCCGGGGTGGTACGGTTGGTAACTTGCAGCTGCACCTCCGGATATTCCGTATGGAATTTTTCCAGGTATGGCAGCAGGAAAAATTGGCAAAGGGTGTCGCTGGCGCCGATCATCAGGCCGCCGGATTGGAGGGTACGCATACGGTTGAGCTTGTCCTCGGCGGCGGTGATCAGGCTGACGGCCTTATCCGCATAACTGTAGAGCATGCGGCCTTCGCTGGTCAAGGTAATGCCCCGGCTGGTGCGGGTAAACAGGGTGCAGCCTAAGGTATACTCCAGCCGATGCATGGACTGGCTTATGGCAGGCTGGCTGACATAAAGCTCACGGGCAGCGTGGGAAAGGCTACCACAGCGGGCTACCGTACAGAAAATACTGTATAGATCCAGATCGGCTGGCATTTTGGTCCCCCTTTCTAAACAAAACAGGAATCCTTGGGAATCCTGGTTGAAATCCGCAGAATTTCCACCTATAATGATAATATAATTATAAGCCAGATATTCCGTTTTTACAATAAGAAAAGCTAATGGGATACCCGCCTTTCTCATCCGGCGAGGCAGGATATCCCAAGCAGGAGGAATCGTCATGCAAGAAAAAACCCTGGCGTCCAGCGTAGGCGGCCACGGGCTGCATGTGTGCATATGGGAGCAGGCAGCGCCCTGGTGTATGGTGCAGCTGGTCCATGGGATGAGCGAGCATATCCAGCGTTATGCCGCCTTTGCCCGCTATTTAAACCAGCAAGGGGTCCTGGTGGCAGGCTGTGATAACGCCTCCCACGGGAAGAGCCGGAATCCAGAAGATCCCTGGGGCTATTTCGGGGAAAAGGATGGCTGGGCCCATCTAGTGGAGGATGTGGATCGGGTGCGCCAGCTGCTGCAGCAAGAGCATCCCGGGGTGCCTTTGGTGCTGATGGGCCACAGCATGGGCTCCTTCCTGGCCCGCTCCTATGCGGCCCAGTATGGCCGGGGCGTGGCGGGCTTCATCTTCATGGGTACTGCAGGGTGCAATCCCTTTTTGTTTGGCGGCAAGGCCATCGCTGCCTGGGAAGTCCGGCGGGGACGGGGCGCATTGCCAAATCCAACGCTGGATAAACTGGTGGCAGGGGGATATAACCGGCCCTTCCAGCCCAACCGGACCCCTTTTGACTGGCTTTCCAAGGATACGTGCCAGGTGGATGCCTATGTGGCGGACCCAGCCTGCGGCTTCCCCTTTACTGCGGCGGGCTACCGGGATCTATTTGATGGGCTTGGCAGCATCTCCAGCAAAAGCTGGGCCAGACAGGTGCCAGACGTGCCCATCCTGGTGGTCTCCGGCCAAGAGGACCCGGTGGGAGGCAAGGAGGCCAAAGGCGTCAAGCAGGTAGCCAACTGGCTGACGCAAACAGGACATCAGGTAGAACTTCGCATTTATCCAGGGGATCGACATGAATTGCTCAACGAAACCGATAAGGAGCAGGTCATGGAGGATATCGGTTCCTTTATTAAACGAGCCGTCCAACGGCGGGAGGAGGATCTGTGAGCGGATATGATTCATGGGATAGCCTATACGCAAAGCTGACAATATGTCAAGATTGTCCTTTACATAAGAACCGAACCCATGTAGTGCCTGGCGAAGGAGATCCAGAAGCCGCGGTGTTGTTTGTGGGAGAAGGCCCAGGCCGGGAAGAGGATCAGTCCGGACGACCTTTCGTAGGCCGGTCCAGCCACATGTTGGATATGATGCTGGCATCCATTCAGTTGGACCGCAAAAAGGTATATATCGCCAACGTGGTGAAATGCCGTACCCCAGAAAGCCGTATGCCCATGCCAGAGGAAGCGGAACCATGCTTAACCTATCTGCGGGCCCAGATCCAGCTGATACAGCCCAAGATCATCGTTTGCTTGGGGGCCACGGCAACCAAGTATCTTTTTGATCCAGGGGCCACGGTAAACCGGGAACGGGGCATGTGGAAATATGCGGATGGGGTTTGGATGCTGGCCACATACCATCCGGCCGCCTTGCTGCGCAACCAGGCCCGCAAGGAGGCTGCCTGGGAGGATATGAAAAAATTGCAGGAAAAAATCCACGAGCTGGGCCTCTACCCTTGAACAGACGTGACAAGGGATGCTATAATAAAGCGTTATTAGAATTTATGATGTTTTGGAGGATGCTGTAGTATGTCAGGACATTCCAAATGGGCGAATATCCAGAATAAAAAGAATAAGACCGACGCGGCCCGTGGCAAGATCTTCACCAAGATCGGCCGGGAGATCGCCATCGCCGTCAAAGAGGGCGGCGGGGACCCTGCCAACAATGCGAAGCTGCGGGATGTGATCGCCAAGGCCAAGGCCAACAACATGCCCAACGACAACATCAACCGCTCCATCAAAAAGGCCATGGGCGAAGGCTCCGGGGCCAGCTATGAGGAGATCACTTACGAGGGCTACGGCCCCGGCGGCACCGCGGTGATCGTGGAAGTGGTAACGGATAACCGCAACCGTACCGCCGCGGAGATCCGGCACATCTTCGATAAGAGCGGCGGCTCCATGGGCGCCAGCGGCTGCGTGGCCTGGATGTTCGATAAAAAGGGCGTATTGGTGGTGGAGCGCAGCGCCACCATCGACGAGGACGAGCTCATGATGGCTGCCCTGGACGCAGGCGCCGAGGATTTCGTCCCCATGGACGACGCTTTCGAGATCTATACCGGCCCAGCCGAGTTTTCCGCCGTGCGGGAAGCCCTGGAGGGCGCGGGATATAGCTTCCTTTCCGCCGAAGTGTCTATGATCCCCCAGAATACCGTAGATGCGGCTTCGGACCCCGATCTGGTGGAAAAGATCGAGCGGATGCTGGATCGCTTCGACGACAACGACGACGTACAGGAAGTATATCACAACGCCGCCATGCCGGATGAAGAATAACATAACGCGCCATTTGGCTGAGGCTGCCCAAAGCGGCTTCAGCCTATTTTTTTGAAAGGGGTTTCCCATGCGGGAGGGCAGGCTGTTCGGCATCCTATTCTATTTGCTGTCTAAAGGGCGGGCGTCTGCCAAGGAATTGGCGGCCCGGTTCGAGGTGTCCGTACGCACGGTTTATCGGGATGTGGACGCGTTGAGCAGCGCAGGCATCCCCATCTACGCCCTGCCGGGTAAAGGCGGCGGCATCGGCCTGCTGGAGGGCTATGTCCTGGACCGGGCCTTGTTTTCCCAGGGGGAACGGGACCGGCTTCTATTAGCCCTGCGCTGCCTGCCGGAGGGGGAACAGCGGGAGGCCGGCGCTTTGCTGGAAAAATTGCAGGCCCTATTCCATGGGGAGGACCCGGACTGGCTTTCCGTGGAACTCTCCCCCTGGGCGGAAGGCCAGGCGGGCCGCTTCGGACAGATCCGGGACGCCATCCTTGGAAAGCGGGTCTACGCCTTTTCCTACCGGGACGGGGCGGGACAACCCTCACAGCGGCGGGTGTGTCCGGTGCGGCTGCTATACCGGGGCGTTGCCTGGTATTTGCAGGCCTATTGCCTGGATCGGCAGGCATACCGTGTATTTAAGCTGACCCGCATGGGGGAAGGCCAGCTGCTTAAGGAGACCTTTGGCCCCTTGCCCCCCATACCCCAGCCGGCGGAGCAGCCCCTGCCCTTTACCCCCACCATTTTGCGGTTTCATCCGGCGGCGGCCCATCGGGTATACGATGCCTTTGACCCTGCCTTCATTCAGCAGGAGGCGGACGGAAGCCTATTGGTGCTGCTGACCATGCCGGTGGGGGACTGGCTATATGGGGAACTGCTCTCCTATGGCGGCCTTGTCACTGTGGTAAGCCCCTTGCAGGTGCGGCAGGGCCTCCAGGAGCGGGTCAAGGCCCTAGCCCAGGCATACCTGACCCAATAAAAGCGGAAATCCCTTGTAAAGTTGCCATAAAATGTCAGCATATCCATGCTAAGCTGGAGAAAAAACCAGGAGGAATGTTTATGGAAATGCATTTTTGCCAAAGCTGCGGTATGCCGGTTACGGAGGAATTGCTGGGCACGGAAGCCAACGGGGAAAAGAATCCGGACTATTGCACCTATTGCTATCAAAAAGGGGCCTTTACCTTTCCCGGGGCCACCATGGAGCAGATGATCGAAGTTTGCGTCCCCCATATGCTGGAGGCCAACCCGGGGATGACGGAGGCCCAGGCCCGGGCTATGATGGAGGGCTTCCTGCCCAGCCTGTCCCGCTGGCGGTAGCGGGGGCTGTCCCCTTCCTGGGCATGGGCGTATGGGCATGGGGCCAGGGTTTGCGGGCGTCCGGGCCGGGGGGGCGGCGGCGTCAGGCTGTCGAAAAAGTGGCTTGCGCCACTTTTTCGAGGTTTTCATAGCTCCCT
>ERZ506979.1174-NODE-1174-length-12280-cov-7.061840_pt1 | contig 12280 bp, 18 predicted proteins | sample MGYA00512887_ERZ506979 | MGnify/ENA metagenome assembly ERZ506979 | reverse complement strand
GCCCAGTGAGCAAGGGAGTTGAAGGAAGCCGCCTTGGCGGCGACGCGCAACGACCATTGGGAACTGCGGAAGGGGGCGGGCAGCCCCCCGCGCAGAGCCCCTGGCAGGGGGCAGAAAACCTAAGGCGCTACGCGGCGGTTTTTTTATGCCGGGCCGCGGCCAGGTACAGGAGCACCCCCGCAAGCAGCAGGATGCTGATGAGCTGGGAGGTGGACAGGCCCCACAGGAAGCCCCGGTAATCGTCCCCCCGGAGGTATTCCAGTAAGAAGCGGCCTACGCTGTATACCCCAAGATACAGGGCCAGCAGCCGGTTTTTACACCGGCCCCGGCGAAACAGGGAAAATAGCAGCAGGAACAGGCAAAAGCAGAACAGGGCTTCCAGCAGCTGCACGGGAAAGCGGCGCACGCCATTGGCCATGGCGATGGGGTTCTGGGTATAGATAAAGCCGAAATCGCAGGGAATGCCGTAGCAGCACCCTCCCAGGAAACAGCCGATCCGGCCGAAGGTATGGAACAGGGGCGCCACCATGGCGGTAAGATCCGCAAACACCGGGGGAAACCCCTTCTTTTTATAGTAAAGGCCGCCTGTGACCATGGCCCCAAACAGGCCCCCGTAAAATACGGAACCCCCAAAGGTTTGGATCAGGCCGTTCCAAAAGGCTTGGGAAACGCCTTCCGTAAAAAGGATGCGGAAGGTTTGCAGCATCACGGGCAGCTGCAGCAGGCCATAGAGCATATGGCCTCCCAGCAGGGCGCCTACTGCGCAAAACAGCAGCACGCAGATCATATCGTTGTCATCCAGGCCCCGCTTGACTGCCTGCTTGCAGGCGAAAATGCCGCTGACAAACACCCCGATCAGGGCCATGATGGGATAAATGGTAATGGTTTTTCCGAGAAATTCCACAGGCGGGATCATATAGACTCCTTTTTCTCCAAGAAAAAATGCTATATGCCAAGGGGCATATAGCATATGGGAAACCTAGGCGAGAATTAGCTAATACTTCCAGCAGCAGCCAGGGTGCCCACAGCGCAAATGGCGCACAGCACCACCAGACCCGTAGCAGCTACGCCCACAATGCCCAGCACCATGCCGGCAGTGGCCATGCCCCGCTTATCGTTGCCTTCGGCCTTGCGTCCCTTCACGCCGAATACGATACCCAGAATAGCTAACACCAGGGTGAAATACTGAACCACAGGGATAAAAGACCCCACGATGCCCAGAATACCGCAGACCAGAGCCGCAATGGAAATGTTTTTCGCGTCCATACATGCCTCCAATAATGATGATGAGATTGTTCCGAAATAAATCCAATTCGGAAACATGAATAGTTTATCCTTTTTTCATATGGATGTCAATCAAATATATATTAATAAAAAACCTTCCAGGATCGATGATTCAAAATAGTATTTAGAAAAATATCGAAATAGTTATTGACAAGAGCGGGAACTGGGGCTATACTTCCTCAAAAACAGGCGCATAGGGAGTCGTTCCAAAGGAGATAGGAGGCGCTTTACATGGAGAAAAAACGGCTGTGGATCTATCTTGGCATCTGCTTTGGCCTGACCTGGGGGCTATTGGGGGCCGGTGTCCTGGCGGGCCTTACATATGGGGGGGCCGGCATGAGCCTATGCTTTTTCGCATGTATGCTCCTGCCGGCCATCAGTTCCTTGCTCACCCGGTGGATCACCCGGGAAGGGTTTGGGAAGATGGGGTTTGGCTTTGGCTGGAAGCAGGGCGGCTGGAAATGCTATGTGGCGGCGGCCCTGGGCCCAGCTTTGATGGTGCTATTGGGGGCGGCCGGGTATTTCCTGGCGTTCCCCGGCCAGCTGGATCTTCAGGGCGGACTGGTGGCCGCCCAGCTGGAAAGCCTGGGACAGGATCCCAGCCTGACCGGGCTGGTGATCGGCAGCCAGCTGCTCACCGGTATTTTGCTGGGGCCTTTTATCAACGTGCCCTTCACCCTGGGGGAGGAGCTGGGCTGGCGGGCCTACCTGCTGCCCAAGCTGGCGGACCTGTATGGCCGGCGGCGGGCCATCCTGTTTTCCGGCTTGATCTGGGGCCTGTGGCACGCCCCCATGATCGCCATGGGCCACAACTATGGCGTAACCTATTGGGGCTATCCGGTGACCGGCATTTTGGCCATGGTGGTATTTTGCCTGGCCGCCGGCTCCTTTGAAGCCTACCTTACATTCCGCACCAACAGCGTATGGCCCGCTGCTATGGCCCATAGCGGCATCAATGCCCTGGCTGCCGCCCCCACCCTGTTCCTGGCCCTGGACGCCCAGCCCAATCCCCTGCTGGGCCCCATCTTGGCGGGCCTGCTGGGCGGCTGGGCGCTGCTGCTGGTAGGGCTCTGGTGCTTCATCCGTTGCCCCAAAGAGGCGCCCCATGTCCCTGAAGGAAACCTTTAAAGCCCTGAGCGACCCGGTGCGCCGGGATATCCTGGAGCTGCTCAAAGCCGGTTCCATGCGGGCCGGGGACATCGCCGCCCAATTCCAACTGGGCCAGGCTACCATCAGCTATCACCTTTCCCTGCTCAAGCAGGCGGGGCTGATTCGGGAGCGGCGGGAAAAGAACTATATCTATTACGAGCTGAACGCTTCGGTATTTGAAGAACTGCTCCTGTGGGCCAAAGGCTTTGCCCCGGAGGAAAAGGAGGCGGTCCAAGATGAAGAAAGCCGATAAGACCCTGGCACTTACCACGCTCCTCTGCCTGCTGCCTATGGCGGCCGGGCTGTTCCTATGGGACCAGTTGCCCGAGCAGATGCCCATCCACTGGAACGCCGCCGGCCAGGTGGATAACTATGGCTCCCGGGCCCTGGCGGTGGTGGGCTTGCCCTGCATCATGGCGGGCGCCCACCTGCTGGTACACCTGCTGCTGCGCACCGACCCCCGCCGGGAAAATGTGAGCCCGGCCCTGCGGACCATCACCTATTGGATCTTGCCCGGACTATGCATCCTGCTGTGCGCCGTCACCTACATGGCAGCCCTGGGCATCCCCGTGCGGGTGGAGGTGATCGTCCCCTTGGCCGTCGGCATCCTGTTCATGGCCATTGGCAACTACCTGCCCAAGTGCCAGCAAAACTACACCATGGGCATCCGCACCCCTTGGACCCTCAACAGCCCGGAGAACTGGGCCCGTACCCATCGGGTGGGAGGCTGGTGCTTCATGGCCGGCGGCCTGCTGATGCTCCTATGCGCCCTGCCCGGCATGTGGTGGCTGCTATACCCGGCCATCGCCATTTCCGCCCTGGCGCCGGTCATATATTCCTACCTGCTCTATCGCAAGGGCATTTGATCCCGCCTGGTTCAGGTTACATTCCATAGGACGTCCCTGTCCCGTTGGGGTTGGCAGAATCCCAACGGCCCGGGGGGGGCGGCGGGGGCGCACAGCGCCCTGAAAGCCCGCGCCGGGGGCCCTTGGCCCCCGCCCGGGCTTTCCATTTGGCAGGCCGGGGCCTGTGGCCCCGGCCGCCAAATGCCGCCGCCCCCCCCGCGACCCCAGGGATACCCCTTCCCCCTGGGCCAAGGAGGGACTGGGAGGCTGGGCCGTCTGGCCCTTGTTCCGCTGTGCAAAGGGGCCCACGGCCCCCGAAGGGGTTCCGAAGGGGCGGCGGAACCGCCCCAACGCCCAGGGCCGCCTATGGGGCCGCTCTCCCTTCCAAAACAAAGGGGGAGATCAAAAAAGCCTGGTTTCCCAGGCTTTTTTGTGCATTTCTACAGTAGGTTGCAGCATCTGCCGCCCTTAGAAAAAGCATTTTACTCGTAAACCGCTTCATCCCCATAGAGGATGGGCGCCTGATGGACCTTGCGGAAGAGAAGCTGCTGGCCGCTGACGGTCAGCAGAAACGAGCGGTCGCTGTAAACGATGCTTTGATCCGGAATGGCCGCTTTGCCTGCCGCGCTGTCGCATGAGACAGCATAGACGTTTTCATTTATTTTCTCAAAAGCGCCTTTTATATAAAGGTTATTTTGACTGTCCACATAGTAGAAGGCATTTCCATCTCTGGAATCCATGGCGATGACCTTGGTATAGACAGCAGCATCGCAAGAATAGGTTCCGTGGATCTGGCCATCCAGGGGCTCGGGTAGATTTGCCAATATGCCATAGCCCGCAAGAATGCCTACAGCCAAAACGGCCGCCAAAGCTGCTCTTTGTTTCATTGCGAAACCCTCCTACGATTTGGCATGATGAAGGGCGCGGGATATTATGAAATTGCGCCGCGCCCTCCATGGGATTTTGGTGATTTGGGACAAAGGGCCTATCCTGCCTGCGCTTCCCAATAGAGGCTTGTTGCCGCATATCCCATACGTATAGCCGCTGTTCCATGGCCCACGCCTCCATTCCCGCGTCCAAGGAACAGCCTCGCCTGTTAGGGATAGTATAACCCTAGCGGGCAAAGCCGGGCAAGCACGATTGAAATAATTTTCAAAATAGGGTTAAACTAGCCGCACCCCGCTGGGAAACGAAAAAGCCCTGCATACGCAGGGCCAAAGGATAAGCGATAGAAGGGGAAGTTATTTGACTTCCATCTCGGCGCCAACTTCTTTGAAAGCGGCAACGATCTTGTCGGCTTCTTCCTTGGAGACGCCTTCCTTGACGGGCTTGGGGGCGTTGTCCACCAGCTCCTTGGCCTCCTTGAGGCCCAGGCCGGTGAGCTCGCGGACGGTCTTGATGACCTTGATCTTCTCGGAACCGACGTTCTTGAGGATGACGTCGAACTCGGTCTTCTCCTCGGCAGCCTCAGCGGCGCCACCAGCGGCGGGGGCAGCCACGGCCACGGCGGTAGCGGCGGCGGATACGCCGAACTCTTCCTCAACGGCCTTGACCAGCTCGGCCAGCTCCAGAACGGTCATGTTCTTGATATCTTCGATGAATTGCTCTTTATTGATAGCCATTGTCATATCCTCCTATGAAAATTTGGTCAGTAATTACGCTTCGGCGGCAGCCTCGGTGGCTTCGCCGTTCTTCTTGGCGATCTGGTCCAGCACGATAGCCAGGCCGGAGATGGGGGACATCATGCTGCCAAGCAGCCGGGCGATGAGCACATCCCGCGGGGGCAGGTCGGCCAGGGTATTCATCGCGTCAGCGTCGGAAACTACGCCGTTGATGACGCCGCCCTTGATCTCGCACTTCTTATACTTCTTGATGGCGTCCTTGAGGATCTTGGCAGGGGCCACGGCATCCTCATAGCCGAACGCGAAGGCGGAGGGGCCCTTCAGGTAATCGAAGATCTGGGCGTCCAGACCCGCGCCCTGGGCAGCGCGCTCCACGATGGCGTTCTTAAGGACCACATACTCCACGCCCGCCTTGCGCATTTCCACGCGCAGGGCCGTGACTTCCTCCACGGTAAGGCCGCGGTAGTCAAAGACCACAACGGATTGGGCTTTCTGGAGTTTTTCCTGTACTTGCGCAACCTGTTCGGCCTTCATCTCGATGTTCTTGATGTTTGCCATATTGGTTGTTTCACCTCCTTGCGAAAAATAAACAGCCCTTTGTGCAAAGACAAAGGGCCGGATGCGATCCAGAGGAAGGATGTACACACCGTACCTCGGCAGGAATTACGCCCCAGGGGGCAACCGGCTGTCTTTGGCACAAGTTTGGTTCCGGGGGATAGTGTAACAAACCTACCCCCGGATGTCAATGGGCAATTTTTAGAACTTCAGGGCGTTGAACTTCACGCCGGGGCCCATGGTGGTGGAAACCACCAGGGACTTGATGTAGGTGCCCTTGGCGGCGGCGGGCTTGGCCTTGATGATGGCGTCCATCAGGGTGTTGAGGTTCTCCTCCAGCTTATCCACGCCGAAGGAAACCTTGCCCACGGGCACATGCACGATGGAGGTCTTGTCCACGCGGTACTCCACCTTACCGGCTTTGATGTCCGCGATGGCCTTGGAAACGTCCATGGTCACGGTGCCGCTCTTGGGGTTGGGCATGAGGCCCTTGGGGCCCAATACCCGGGCGATACGGCCCACCAGGCCCATCATATCGGGGGTGGCCACCGCCACGTCGAAGCCAAACCAGTTTTCGGTCTGGATCTTCTTGATCAGATCCTCATCGCCTACGAAATCCGCGCCGGCTTCCTTGGCCTCGGTGGCTTTTTCGCCCTTGGCGAATACCAACACCCGGACCTTTTTACCGGTGCCGTGGGGCAGCACCACCGCGCCGCGCACCTGCTGGTCCGCGTGCCGGGGGTCCACGCCCAGGCGGGCGGAAACCTCTACGGTCTCGTCGAACTTGGCCTTGGCGGTGGACAGCACCACTTCCAGGCCTTCCCGGGGATCATACAGCTTTTGCTTCTCGAAGGATTTTACGCTATCCTGATATTTCTTGCCGTGTTTCATTCTGAATAGCCCTCCTTCTTAGTCTACCACCGTGATGCCCATGGAACGGGCGGTACCGGCGATCATGCGCATGGCAGCTTCCACGCTGGCCGCGTTCAGATCCGGCATCTTCAGCTCGGCGATCTCCCGGACCTGGGCCTGGGTGATGCTGGCCACCTTCTGGGTGTTGGGCCGGCCGCTGGCGGTCTCGATGCCGCAAGCCTTCTTGATCAGCACAGGGGCGGGCGGCGTCTTGGTGATAAAGGTGAAGGTACGATCCTGGTACACGGTGATGACCACCGGGATGACCAGGCCCGCCTGCTTGGCGGTGCGCTCGTTGAACTCTTTGCAGAAGCCCATGATGTTGACGCCGTGCTGGCCCAGGGCAGGACCTACGGGCGGCGCCGGCGTTGCCTTGCCGGCAGGGATCTGCAGCTTGATGTAGCCTGTGATCTTCTTTGCCATTGGTTTTGGTTTCTCCTTTTATAAAGTGGTGCGAGCGGCCGGAGACCGGCCTCCCACATATATGCAGCGCCGGGTAAAAACCCTTCGCAACATAATTCTGCATGTGCAGGGCGCAAAAGCCTTAGATCTTCTGCACCTCGATGTAATCCAGCTCCACCGGGGTATCCCGGCCGAACATGGAAACCGTGAGCTTGACCTTCTGGGCCTCGGGGTCCAGGGCCTCCACCGTGCCGATGAAGTTTTCCAAAGGCCCGGATACCACCCGGACGCTTTCGCCCACCTCGATATCCAGCTCGATGGGGATCCGCTCCACGCCCATGGCCGTGACCTCTTCATCCGAAAGGGGGATGGGCTTGGAGCCCGGACCCACAAAGCCCGTTACGCCCCGGGTGTTCCGTACCACATACCAGGTCTTATCGTTCATGATCATCTTGACCATGACATAGCCCGGAAATACCTTGCGCTGGTATACCTTGCGCTTGCCGTCCTTGATCTCCACCACTTCCTCGGTGGGATACTTGACCTCCAGGATCATATCCTGTAGGTTCCGGTTCTCCACGGCCTTGATAAGGTCTTCCTTTACCTTGTTCTCATAACCTGAATAGGTATGGACAACATACCACTTGGCCTCTTCCATGGGGGCGCTCCCTTACAGCTTGGCCAGCAGGCTGATCCCTTCGCTGAAGGCCAGATCCAATACATAGATCACAATGGCCATTACGGCGATGAAAGCGATCACGGTCAGGGTATAGGATACCAGGTCCTTCTTGGAAGGCCAGGACAGCTTCTTCAGCTCCCCCATGACTTCCTTGAAAAACTGCTTGATCCGGCTGCTCTTGCGTTCCTTCTTGGGCTTTTTTACTTTGTTGTCTGCCATGGTATTGCCCCCGCTTATTTGGCTTCCCGATGCAGGGTATGCTTGCGGCAGAAGCGGCAGTATTTCTGGAACTCGATGCGATCGGGGTCGTTCTTCTTGTTCTTAAAGGTGTTGTAATTCCTCTGCTTGCACTCGGTGCAGGCCAACGTGACTTTAACGCGCATTTTTTCCTTCCTCCTGAGCATGTAAGCATAACGCCCGGCCGCTGATCCGGCGGATCACCGCCCGGCCGGCGGTATTCACATACCTAAATAAACCCCCTCGAGGGGGATACCTGTACTAATCTACCACATAAATACCTGCCTGTCAATCAGAAAAATGCCATATTTTCTCTATATCCAGGGCTTTTTTTGACGTCTTGTGGCGGCGCCTTTCACTGCCCCGTATATGTTGTGGCGCAAGGGGGAAAACCAGCCTCTCCCTGCTCTAGCGTCCTAAAAAAAGGGGCGCGCCCCGCCAGCGCCCGCTTGGGGACGGGGCCGCTTCGCCGCCGGGATTTTTACCGTCCTTCCGGAGGGTGCCGCTGAAACCCGGCTACAGGCTGTGGGGCGTCATCCCCGCCTGGGGACGATGCGGACCCAGTAGCCGCTGCCGTCGGCGGCCCGAAGGAAGCGGCCGAAGCCGGGCTGGCGGGAAACCGGGGCATAGACGCCGGGTAGGGCATAGACGGTATAGGGGCCGCCCCGGCCCACCCCCTCCCCCACCAGATAGTGGCCGGGCCGGCCGGGATATTCCACCCGCTTCCAGGCGCTTTGGGGAAAGGCCCGGGGGAAGGGGTTGGAGATGGGCTTGGGGGCCGGGGTTTGGGAGGAAACCGAAGCGGCCTGGGATTCCTGGGGGGCGAATAGGGCTTGGGCCCGCTGTAGGATATCCAAAAGGGCCGGGCTTTGCTGCCGGCTGGGAGCGGGTCCCGCCTGGGAGGGCTGTTCCGGGGGCGCGTCCGCAGGGGATGCGGCTTGATCCGGGGGGGCGTCCGCCTGGGCGGCTGAGGATAGCGGCGCTTCCGGGGCATCGGCAGGGGGGCGTATGGGTGGGGATGCCGGCGCTTCCTCCGCCGGGCAGGGCGCAGCCGGTTCCGGGGCGGGGCCGGCGGGAGCGTCGGGGGGAGCAGGCTGGGCTGAGGCGGAGGCTGAGGCGGGTTCCTGGGGCAATGGCCCGGCGTCTAAGGAAGGGGCTGGGTCCGGCTGTTGGGCTGGGACGCAGGGCGGCGCTATGGGCTGGGGCAGGCCCTGGAGGCGGATGGCCACCTGGACCTGTTCCAGGAGGGCCTGCCGGCCGGCGAAGCCGCCGGAGAGGGGGAAGGCGGTCCCGTCGTATACCAGGGCGCCCAGGGGGATAAAATCCAGGGCAAGGGAAGCGGAACCATCCGGCGCAAGGGGGATGGGTTGGACTTGGCCGGCTTCCCCGGCCAGGAACAGGCAGCCGGAAGCAAGGGGCGGGTCCAGGGAAATATGGCAGGCTTGGGGGTCCTGGCCATGAAGGCGCAGCAGGGCCCTATGGTCGCCCCGAAGGGGGATGGTTTTTTGCAGCATGGGCAACGCACCTCAATAGGCCGGGCGGCCTAGGGAACAGGCCGGCCGGGAAATGGATGGGGGTCCGGCGGGGGAATTCTTGTGCCGGGGGCCCCATTTGTTACTAAACTATGATATAATACCCCAAAGAATACCCATAGAAAGGCGGAAGGAAAGATGGAAGAGCTGCGCAATGCCAAGGGCCAGACCCTGGCGGAATTTCTGGCGGCCTATGATGTAAATAAATATCCCCACCCTTCGGTCACGTCGGATACGGCGGTGTTTACCCTGCAAGAGGTGGCGGGGGAGCTATGCCTAAGCGTGGCCCTGGTGCGGCGGGGGAACCATCCGGACCTGGGGCGGTACGCTTTGCCCGGGGGATTTTTGAATATGGATGAGACCAGCCTGGAGGGCGCGGCCCGGGAGCTGGAGGAAGAGACCGGGGTAACTGGGGTGGCCCTGCGGCGGTTTGGGGTTTTTGACGCCCTGGACCGGGACCCCCGCACCCGGGTGATCACCATCGGGCATTTGGGGCTGGCCCCCATGGGCAGCCTACAGCCCAAGGGCGGGGACGATGCGGCGGAAGCGGGGCTGTTTACCGTGGACGTGGCATTGGAAAGCTGGTGCCCCCGGGCGGAGACGTATCGGATCTATTTATCCGGGGAGCAGGTGGAGCTCACGGCCCGGGCCCAGCTGCGCTATGACCAGATGGGCAGCTATACGGCGGCCCTGCCAAAAAGCGACGTGGGTCTGGCCAGCGACCATGACCATGTGCTCTTTGCGGCCCTGGTGGCCCTCAACGCCCTGCCCCGCCGCCGGGCGGCCCGGCTTTTGACCCTGGGGAAGCCCCATTTGGAGCAGGACGCCATGCGGGCGTTGGATTGGGCCTTGGGCGCGCTGCCGGGAGAGGCGTGATATGGATAAGGCAAAGGCGTTGCTGGTGGTGCCCTTGTGGCTGCTGGCCATCCTGGGGCTATTGATGGGGGCTTTGCGGCTGACCATCAACCGGCCCGGGTATTTTTCCAATATATATGAAGAAATGGATACCCAAAGCCGGATCGGGATCTCCCCGGCGGATTGCACCGACGCCATGATGGCCATGATCGGCTATATGGAAGGCAGCCGGGACAGCATCCAGCTCACGGTGACGGAGTATGGCCGGCAGGTCCAAATGTTCAACCAGCAGGAGATCGACCATATGGTGGATGTGCGGGCGCTGTATCAGACCTTCCGGGACCTGGGGGATGTGGGGCTGGCCAGCCTGGGCCTGTTCCTGATCGGGATGGCCGCCTGGAGCCGTTGGCCTGGGCTTTCCCGGCAAATACGCCGGGGCTGGTGGGTGGCTTTGGGGATCTTTGCCGGGGTGCTGGTTGTGCTGGGGGTATATGCGGCGGTGGATTTTTCGGATTTTTGGACCCGTTTCCATTATGTGTTTTTCACCAATGATCTGTGGCTCATGGATTATGCTACCTGTAGGATGATCCGCATTTGTCCCCTGGAGCTGTTTTCCGGGATCATCGCCGCCTTTACCGGCCTGTCCCTGGTGGGGCTCGCCGGGGTGAGCCTGGTGGTGGGCCTGGTGGGCCGGCGGGCTGGAAAGGAGGGCGCGGCAGCTTGATTTCCTATGAAGAACAGGCGGCGGCAGGGCTGGCCGCTTATGGGGAGGACCCCAAAGCGCTGCTGCTGGCCATAGAAAGCTCCTGCGACGAAACCGCCGCCGCGGTGCTGCAAGGCGGGCGGCGGGTGCTGTCCATGGCGGTCCATACCCAGATCCCCCTCCACCGGCAATACGGCGGGGTGGTGCCGGAGCTGGCTTCCCGCAGCCATGTGGAGCGGATCGGCCCTGTGGTGGAGGAAGCCCTACGCCGGGCGGAGGTATCCCTTTCCGAGATCGACGCCCTGGCGGTCACCTGCGGCCCCGGGCTGGTGGGCGCCCTGCTGGTGGGGGTCAGCTACGCCAAGGGCTTAGCCTTGGCCCTGGGGTTGCCCCTGGTGGGGGTGAACCATCTGGCCGGCCACATCGCCGCCAACTATTTGACCTTCCCCAAGCTGCGGCCCCCCTTTACCTGCCTGGTGGCCAGCGGCGGCCACAGCCACATTGTGGCGGTGGAGGATTATGAGAGCTTCCGCTTGCTGGGCTGCACCCGGGACGACGCGGCGGGGGAAGCCTTTGACAAGGTGGCCCGGGCGTTGGGCCTGCCCTATCCCGGCGGGCCGGAGCTGGAAAAATTGGCTATGGACGGGGACCCTTATGCCTATCCCCTGCGGGCCGGGTTCAACGAAGGCCCCGGGCTGGATATGAGCTTTTCCGGGTTAAAGACTGCGGCTGTGAACCTGCTGCACAACGCCGCCCAGCGCCAGGCGCCCCTTTGCAAGGCGGATCTGGCCGCCTCCTTCCAGCGGGCGGTGTGCCATACCCTTACGGAAAAGGCCGTCCATGCCGCCCAGGCCCAGGGCAGCCAAGCCCTGGCTTTGGCCGGGGGCGTTTCCGCCAACATGTATTTGCGCGCCATGCTCCAGGAAGCCTGCCAGGCGGCCGGGCTGCGCTTTTATTGCCCGGATTTCCGCTTTTGCACGGATAACGCCGCCATGATCGGCTGCGCAGGCCATTACGCCCTGCTGGCAGGCCGCCGCTCCAGCCTGGCCCTCAATGGGATGCCCGCCTTGGCCCTGGACGCCCACCCGGCTTAATAGGGGTAGAAGCCCCCGCCGGCCACAGTATATGGTATACGGCGGGGGCAAAGGAAAAATCCCATGGACGAAGTATGAAAAATGCGGGAAAACAAAGCCCTTTGTGGTTGACAAAAATGTCCTGCTGTACTAGAATAATGATGCTGTACTCTACGGAGGTCTGCTGTAGGACGGAGCAACCGCCCGAATACGCTGTGGCTACGCGGGTGTAGCTCAGTGGCAGAGCGTCGGCTTCCCAAGCCGATAATGTGGGTTCGATTCCCATCACCCGCTCCAAATGCCGGCCTTTTATGGCCGGCGCCACCCGTTTTCATGCGGGCAGAGGGCAGGTCCCCCGAAAAGACAAGCACAAAACATTTTGGAGGAAGAAGTTTCAATGGCAAAGGCAAAATTTGAACGCACGAAGCCCCA
>ERZ506979.1173-NODE-1173-length-12296-cov-18.589984_pt1 | contig 12296 bp, 6 predicted proteins | sample MGYA00512887_ERZ506979 | MGnify/ENA metagenome assembly ERZ506979 | reverse complement strand
GAAGATATCACACTCGAAAACTAGAATTCCAGAAAAACAACAAAATAAACTAAGGCTCTAAGAGTAAAAAAATAATGAAAATAGACATCTTTTTTTAGTGCGCCCAAAAAGGCGGTAAGGTTAGATGTGTATTTTCATTTTTTATTTATGTAAAAGCTAATCAAACAAAAAGAGAGGAGCTGAACTCCATAAGTAATAAAATTTACTTATTCGTTACAGCCCCATTGCTTAAGCTATAATATAATTTTTCTGGTTCGTTAGAAACAAGTGAAATCTGAGCATCCTTACAATCTATAATTTTCCATGTTCCATTTTCGAATTGGGCAAAATCGATTGTAAAGAAAGGACTATTTAACACTTCATATTTATGTATCAACTCAACAGGTGGCTGTACACTATCGTTAGTCATACACAAAGGCATGTTTTTATAATAGAAGACACGACATACATTTTGAATGTCATCATAATACTTTTCCGCATACAATTCACCTGTAGACATATCCTTATGGTATTTACTCAATCTTGTGATCCAAGAATCGAATTCTTCCTGTGTTGTACTTTGATCAAAGAAAGCTGGAAAGCCGCATTCCTTAACACAAATCGTATTGTCCTTTATCATAAATTTTCCTAATTTGTGCTTTATAAATTCAACATCAATCAGGGTGTCCATTGGAAAACGTATGATTGGTACACAATCTTCTCTAAGTGTTGAATATATCTTCTGGAATGCGTACATATTCTCATATTCATTTGGTTCAATTAGTAAATGATAACCTAAATACTTCAATTGAACGCTAAATTCTCGATATGCACAAGGCTGCATCCTAAATCCTCTAAATAACACTTTGATGGGTTCTTCTCCAATATTAGTTATATTCATCTTCAAGACTTGATACATATACCATTGTTCCTGATCAAACAATAGCACATCAAATCCAGCTCGAATGGCTGCATTATACTCATTTTTTAATGCCAAATCCACTTCATTAGAATCCATTAGACTTGATGGAAACAAAATTTTAAACATAGTATTATTCTCCTCATCCTATTTCTCATAATCATTATACCAAAATATTTGAACTTTAAAGGCATATCAAAATTAATTTTCCTCTTCCATTATTTGAGAATATAAGGTATAGCTTAATTACTGAATTTCATCAGTTTCTCAACACAAAAAGGCTGCTAGATAATCTAGCAGTTTTTATTGTCTATTCCTCACCATTTAATTTATATAGAAGCAATGTTAAAATCAATAAAATATTAGAATCATATCCATAAAGATCTGTCGTATCAAAACAATATATACGTCTATTTAATCCTTCTAAAGGAATTGTTTCTTCGTGAATACACGTTAAAATTTGATCAAGGTCCAACCAATCCTTTGATAAGTTAAAATCAGAAATAGATTCCGTTTGATTTTTAATAGCCTCCATATATAAGGTCATCATAATACGAGTATAGTCAACAATGTCTTGAAAAGAAACTTGTTTTGACTTAGAAATCGAAACGGCTCTTTCATAGTACTTATGGGCATGTGTTTTTGGTTCAGCATCTTCAATTCGGTATTCTAAGATTTCATTTATTTTCTTAAAATACCATTTGATTAACTTATTAAAATTCGCCTTATTCTTTAATTCAACCTTTTCAAAATGATCATACAATTTTTCTGCGATTCCTTCCCTAGAAGGTTCTTTCATAGACTTAAATTCAATGAAATTATTCAAATCCAATAAAACACAGTCACGAGTCACATCATCAAACTCTAACCATGTATTTTCAATTAATTCTTGTACTTCCATATTTACCTCTTTTTTATACGAATCCAATAAAATAATAAATAATTTTATTGCAAAAATAACAGTCGTATTCTTCATCATAGACATATTCTGCTCTTATAGAAAACAGAAGAACCTGCAAAGAACTCAAGCAAATATCACTTTTAATTCAGTGGGTTCACCATTACCACATCCGATAGCTAATTCCTATTATAAATGTCCAATGTAAAAATATTGTGAATTCCATTCAATTTGTTGCGATTGTTCTTATTTGAGCTAAAACGCCTAATTTTCATGATAGTAGATAAGGTCAGCTTTGACTTTTTATATTAATTAGAACCCTCAACAAAGAGGATTCTGTTTACTCAATATATATTTTAATACTACTTCCATTTTTTGAAAGTCAATTGGTTTCGTTATATAATCATTCATCTTTGCATCAAATGCTTTTTTCTTATCTTCCTCAAACGCATTGGCAGACATAGCTATAATTGGAATATTGGCCTTTTCAAATTGTGAAAGATGTCGAATACAATGTGTTGCCTTATAGCCATCCATATTTGGCATTTGAATATCCATTAAAATCAAATCATATGTGTTGGCTGGTTGACGTTGGATTTCATTCACACAAAGAATTCCATCTTCTACAACCTTTACTTCAAAACCCATTTCACTAAGAATAGTAGTTGTGATTTCTGCATTTAATTCATTATCTTCGGCCAATAAGATTCTTTTACCCTTAAAATCAATATCACATTCATTTAAAGATTCAATATTTCTATAAGTATAATCTTTATCGGCAATCTTATGCGGAATGGTAATAGTAAAAGTACTACCCTTACCAAGCTTACTCTCTACTTCTATACTATCATTCATTAAGTCCACAAAGTTTTTGACAATAGCCATACCAAGTCCTGTACCTGGAATTTTAGATAGTGTTGTATTTCTTTCTCTTGTAAATAAATCAAATAAAGATGGCAAAAAGTCTTCACTCATACCAATACCAGTATCTGTAACCTTTGTTTGAATCAATACATAGCCTTCTTTATCATAAGGAAGTTCTTGTACATCAATCAAAACTTTACCACCTTCTGGCGTATATTTAATCGCATTACTGATTAGATTGGATAGAATTTCCTGCATCTTTGTAGAATCGACAATAACATATTTGTGTTCAACATTCACATTTTCATGTAATTCAATATTCTTTCTTGAAGCTTCTGCCGCAAATGCACTACAAACAAGTTGAGATACATTTCCAACCACCTCAAAGTTTTCATCCAACTCCATCTTACCACTTTCAACACGAGCCATATCCAACACGTTATTGATAATAGAAAGTAATAATTTGCTGGATTGTTCAATCATTTCTTGATAATGAACCAGTTTAGGATTTGTTGATTCCTTTTTCATCAATTGAGAATATCCCACAATCGCATTCATCGGTGTACGAATATCATGCGACATATTAAACAAGAATATAGACTTAGCTTCATTCGCCTTTTCAGCCTTGATCTTTTCTTGGCGTAAAGCCTCTTCTTGTTCTATCTCACGCTTCTTTTCTTCCGTAAAATCACGATTAGCAAGCAACACACTCACAACATGACCATTCTCATCGTATTTTTGAGGTACAATCATCGAAAGAATCCAAGTTCCATCTGTCCTTTCACAAGTATGGAATAAGGAATTCTTTCCTTCAAGACGTTTTGCGATAGTCTTACCATCATAAAATTCAATACTACTCTCTCTAAATGGTTCGGTAATCAAACGATTTACTTGCTCTAATAATATATTATGATCCATCTGAGTATAGCGTCCATTTAAGCCAGGAATAGTATTTCCTTTAATCAATTCCACATCACCTGTCTCTAGATTCATCAAACAAATATAGGAATACCCAGCCGATAATGCGTCAACTTCATGTCGAGCCTGTTGCACCTGTTTACTTAAAGTAATTGGAAACTCTTCATCTTCCAATTGTTCTTTATCTGGAATCGAATGATGAATATGAAGCACCTTCCATTTTCCATCCCTAAAACCATAAACAATAGTAAAGCGAGAATCCAAATGTATAATTGTAACTTCTTTATCATAAAGACCATAAATTTGAACAGATCCATACACAAAGACACATTGATCATCCACAATATTTTCTTCTATTTCTAAATCTTTAAATTCAAAATGAATATTCTTTCTTTTCTCCACATCAAATTTGAAAGAATTTAAAAAGTGCTCAATATTTTTAAAGAATTCTTGTTTTCCCGTACCAATAATACTCGCATTCGAATCTAAAAAATCTTGAATCGCAACATCACTCAACGTATTCGAGCCTAGATATGTTTCTAACAATTGTCTAGTAAGTAACTTAAAATCCTGCATAACCTCAACTCCACAAAATAAAGGCATCATCACAAATCAGACAATGCCACATTATATTTAATAACTGATTTGAAAAGATATATCAATATCTATATGATACCACAAAATCTAGCTTAAGTTGTTAATACTATCATCAATAATAGCTCCTTACATATTATCATCTCTTTTTCATTCTAGAATTATTTTAAAAATATATAGTATCATACCATTAGAAACTAACTTGTGATGGATAAAGCTGGGCTGGCTGTGCCAGTAAGATGTAAATCGAGATGCCAATGCCTGTGGGGTTAGTTTTTTTCTTTTAGCAATTTATAAAACAACTCGGTTTGACTTGAATCTGTAATACCCGATACTTGACCATCACCACACTCAATGATGATCCATGAATCATCTTCTAATTGTGCAAAATCTATTGTAAAGAATGGACTATCTAACATTTTATATTTATTAATCAATTCAACTGGTGGTTTACAACAAGCATCACTTTGATTTGAACTCTTCATTAAAATCATTAGCTTATTGAAATAATAAAAAGCTCGATATTCATTTGTATAACCATCATATTTTTTTAAATCTAAGTACTTCTTGATACAAATTCCACCCGTTAATAAATCCCCACGATATTGATAAAATTTTTCCATCCAACCATCAAATTCAGATTGTGTAATAGTTGAATCAAAATATACAGGAAAATCACTTCCCTTTACAGATTTAACGTAATCTTTTACCATAAAACGACCAAATGTACTTTTAATAAACTCAACATCGATTCTTGTATATAATGGAAACTTCATCATTGGCGCCGTATCACTACGAACAATAGGATACACATGAACAAATTCATGTAATCTTCTATATGCATTCGAATCAACAACTAAATGATATCCTAAATCCATCAATTGATTTTCAAACTCACCATACAATTCTGGTTTCATCATCCATCCACGATATAAGATAAGATCACAATCAACATTTTGATTCAACACGAGTTTTTTAGAATCAAGCCAAGAAGAATAATCAAATAACAGCACATCAAATCCTGCTTTAATAGCAGCTTTATATTCTTGTTCTAATTCAGCATCAATCTTATTTCGATTAAAATAATCCGATGGAAATAATATTGTGTACATAATGATCTTAATACCTCCAATGAATCTTGCCACTTGAAATATAGTTATTAACGTAATCTATATCCTTTTCCCAATCACCAACCGCATCATCCATGTGGGCTTTCTTTCCAATTAATCGAATATTATACTGTAGTTGTGATTTTATTTCTGAAGCTGTCATCAAATGATTCTTTAAAATAAAATCCAACAAATCATGTCTTGCACCAGTACTTAATCCATTCGCTCCTATACTATAACCAATCTGTAAAAACGATTGTTTCATATCAAAATATTTATCACACCTTGAACAATAATTTAAAGGAGCACTCACGTAATCATACGCCTTATTATTTAGTTGGAATCTTTCATATAAAATGCTTGTACTTATAAATATTTAATATATACGAATTTAAGAGATAATCAATGCATCAAAGAGAGTCATATTTTAATTGAAATGGCTCTCTTCATGCATTTGGTGATTCTGTCATACGAAATAATTATTAAACTCTTTGTACCTTACCTTCTACAACTTTAATACGTTTTTGCAAAACTAATAAATCTAATGCTTTATTAGTTGCTGTTACAACTTTTTGAGTCATTCTATGAATATCATAGACACGAGCACATTCAGCACATAATCCTTCTGCTGTAAGACCTACACTTTTTCCTAAAATAGTGTACATTACTTCAGCAAGTTCATCAGTTGCAATATAATCAATCTTTCTATCTTTGATGCGTGGTAAAACTTTGGTGTATCCTTTTGGATAGAAGTAATCACCTTTTCTTACAACTTGATTTTTCAATTGTGATAGACAATCATCAACTTCTCGTTTTATTTTAACTGTAGCTTTTGAATTACCATATACAGGTGCCATTTTTTGACAAATTTCATCATAATGAACCGGATATAATTGTTTGATGATATCCATTACGCAATTCTTGTAATAGCCATACACATATTTATCTGTTGAGAATCCATTTAGTGTAATATATTCTCTGTTTTTAAATCCATAAGGATTTATTTTATCTTCTTCTGTCGTAATTTTTTCTTCGATTTTCGCAAAGTTATGGCTAACTTTTTGCTTTTGCGTTTCACCATCATTTCTATATTTGAAATTATCAATAGCATTTTCAATTGCTTCGGTTAAACGGTTACCTTCTGTAACTGGATCTTTTATCCAGTCTGTAGACCATACACGATACAATTGCCATCCCATGTTTGTCAGTACATCATGTCTTAATCGATCACGCTCTCTTGCAGTTCGTGCAGAATGATAATTAACACCATCACATTCAATACCCAAAACAAATTGTCCAGCAATTTGTGGATGTTTAACTGCAATATCTATTTTGTATTCTGAACAACCTACGTTAGTAGCTAACATATATCCTTTTGAATTCAAAAAGTCACACACTGTTTTTTCAAACGAAGAACTATAAGTTGAATTATCATTCTTAATATTCTGTTGTTGAATAGTGCTAAATCCATTTATCGCAAAATCTATATATGATCTTAATAATTTTGGTCCTTCTGAAGATATACGTACACAATCTATATCAGTTGGCATTATAGATCCTACTAATTTTACATTGTATTTTGCACGTGTTATCGCAACATTTAATCGTCGTTCCCCTCCAACTTTACTAAGTGGTCCAAAGTTCATACGGAAAACTCCTTTAGGATCTTTTGCGTAACCAATACTAAAAATAATTGTATCTCGCTCATCACCTTGTACATTTTCCAAATTCTTAACAAAGAACGCTTCATCTTTATCTTCATTAAAGAATGATTCAAAATCCTGATTCTTTAAACGTAATTCGCGAATAGCTAATTCTACTGCCTGTTGTTGTACTTCTCCAAATGTAATTACACCGAGTGAACGTTTTGGAAATCTCTTAAAATGATCAAATACTAATTTGGCAACTTCTTTTGCCTCAACATAATTACCTTTCTTACCACCACGATCATAGAAGCCATCTTTTACAAAGAAATATTCAACTCCATTGTCTGGAACATTTTCTATATTCGATGGGAATGTAATCAAATCGTTGTGATAAATCTTAGCATTTGAGAAAGCAATCAAGTTTTCGTGTCTACTACGATAATGCCATAATAAAGTCTTTTCCGGTAATAAATTTGCTTCATCAAGAACTGACTCATAAGAATATGTATCATCCTCTTCTTCATCCGTATCAAAATCATCATTATCAGATGTTGTAGAAGTAAAAAAGTTTGTAGGTGGTAACTGTTTACTATCTCCTGCAATAATGACTTGTTTACCACGTGAAATTGCTCCAATCGCATTTTCTGTACATACCTGAGAAGCTTCATCAAATATTACAGTATCAAATTTATAAGTATCTGCCTCTAAAAATAAACTAACAGATAGTGGAGACATCATTAAACATGGTTTTAGTGTCATTAATAAATTAGGGATTTGTTTAAACAATCTTCGAATTGGCATTATCTTTCTTTGTTTTCTTAATTCCCGTTTTAAAATACCAATTTCATCTAACCCACTCGTAAAAGTGTCTAATATTGGTAAATCATTGATCAGTTTTGTTTTAATACGATCTTTTGCAATATCAAATTGCAAAGAGTCCAATTTAGCAAATTCTGAAATCGTATTTTCTTGATTAACATGTCTAAAATTCAAAACTGCGGGATATTCTGGTAACACTGAATCCAACCATAATCTGTAAAATCTTTTCTTAAAAACTGGAATGATATGATCTGCAGGTACTTTTTTTGTTTCAACTTCAATTGTGTAGTCCAGAATGCCTTCTTTTTCACACTTCTTCTTCGCATTAATAAAGTCAATCCATTCTTCAAGTAAGAATAAGCCATCTGTACATTCATTAAGACGAGTCGCTAGATTATCAAAACTCATATTTCTAAAGTTATCCTGTGCTTTTGAATCAAATAAACTTAAAATCCAACTATACTCTATATCAACATCATTTAATACTTCACCAATATTTTGAATAAACAAGTTACATTCTTGAATAAGCTGTTTATTAGTACACATATTCTCTATAAATTCATAGTTAGGCTGATTCTCTTTCATCGCCTCATTAAATCTATGTGTCCAAGTCAGTGCACTTCTTATTGTATCCCATGAAGTAATGATTCCATTGTAATAATATTCATACTGCTCTTTTAAATATTCCTGATTTTTATCAAATACGCACAACACTTCTTTCATCTTTTCTAAGATTGATTGTGCTTTAGACAATAAAACCATTGTGTGAATATTATCATGAATTAAATTATAGTCCGTGTTCTCAAAATCAAATGAATCACTAAAAATGTTAATTAATTTATCAAATGACCTTTTACAATTGCCCTTTTCATTTTTATATTGTTCAACGGTAATAATTGTATTCAATATATCATTATCAGATAAATAACCATTATACTCTTTCTTATATCGACTCAATTCTTCTTTATTTTGTTTTAATTGAATTCTAAAATTCTCTGTCCATTGTAAGGCTTCTAATATATGTTGCCATGACGTATAAAAGCCATTATTCCACACACCAAATTTATTAGTTAATTCTTCGTCATTTGAATCAAAACATCTTGTAATATCAATCATTTTATAGATATTTTGTAAAACCATACTGATTTCTTTATAGTCGTGTAATGTTTTTGAAATTTCTTGTAAATTCGTTTTCTCATCATTGTATTCAGTTACAAAAGTATTTACAATATTTGAACACTTATTTGACATTTCCAATCGCATATCATCGATTTCTTTTAACTTATTTAATGTATTCATAATGAACACGTCATCTAGTTTTATGCTTGGATTCTTCAAAAGAAACTTGATTTGTTTCTGGTCTTCACGATAAGATCCTTTAAAAAACTTAAACACAGATGAATATTCTAATTTATATCTCTTTAACATCTCCTTATAGTCCAAGTCAAATATTTCAGGATCATATTCTACCAATAAATTACTCTTGATAGCATTAACTTTTTCTACCAATTCAGTTAAAACAACAAATTCATTTTCACATTGTTCTTCATTTTCATTTACCATCATTTTTGATAATGAATAACGAGAATCAATATAACGCAAAATTTTTTCTTTAACAGACTCTAAAGAAGTTGACTTTAAATCATTTAATTCTGCAAAATTAGTTAATATAAAACCTGAAGATTGCTTTATATTACTTAAACAAGTATTATATTCATCTCTTTTAGATATCCAATTCTGTACATCAGATTTCAAATCAGAAATACTATTCTCCAACCAATAAGATGGTATTAGCGCAAATGGTAAACAATCTTCAAATCCATTTAAACTATAAGTACTATTAACCTTAGTAACAAATGTGTAGTATGAATCCAAATAATCATTTAATTTATCTTGGAAATTCAAATCAAAAACATCAAGATTATATTTTGAAACTAAACTATCACGCACATCTTTAATCTTATCTGTTACTTCCTTAATATTGTTTATTTCATGATCTAAATCATCCATATCTACAACATTAGAAAGATTCGATAATATCGTGTTATCATTCACAACTCCTAACAATTTACTCTTCTCATCTTCTACATCTGTCATATCTTTTAAACTATTGATTGAAGTTGATTCTAATGTACATACGTGTAAATTGTTTATATTGTTGTACAAATCATTCAATTCATTTATTAAATTCAAATATTGAGAAGATAACTCTTCATATTTTGAAGTTTCTTCAATTAATTGATCTACATCCGCATTATAAATCCAATTCGTTGGTATTGTAGGAGAATCCTTCGCAACATCAAGTAGTTTACGACAAATTTCTATATTAGAATAAGAAGAATCAAAGTTTAAATCTAAAGTATTAAACATGTTCTTTATTGTTTTATTATGTTCTATTAACTTATTTGACAATAACGAAAATTTCGCATTAATATCATGCCTTAATTCATTTGTTACATAAGGAACAGTTGAACCACGCCAAGGATTCGTATCATAATTTTCAGTCATTCGTCCAATTGAATTTTTATAAGCATCCAAAACACTATAATATCTATTAAATTTTTCTCTTGAAGTATCACGAACATTAGGTATTGAAAAAATTATGTCCTCATAATTATTTAAACTTGCCAACTCTCCATTTACTTGATATATGGACATATTAAGTGGAGAAATAACCTCGAATAATTCATCGGCATATGCATTCAATTTCTGTTTATCTTGATATAAAGTGTTAAGAGCAATAGATGCCTCATCGGATATCTCGGATTTTTTATGAGTTAAATCTAATGATGTTCTTAATTGTTCTAAAACTGCTTTTTTATTTGCCTTATGACTATGTAAAACTAAACAAAAGTCATCCAATTTTGCAGATGATAATCGTTTGTAAACAACATCCAACGCAGCCATTTTCTCAGAAACAAATAAAACCTTTTTTCCATCAGCTAAACACTCAGCAATAATATTCGTTATGGTTTGACTCTTTCCAGTTCCTGGTGGGCCTTGTAAAACGAAACTAATCCCATTCTTAGCACATAAAATCGCATCCTGTTGACTGGAATCCGCATCTACAACTTGATATACATCTGCAGGTCTAAGCTTTTTATCAAAATCATAATTAATCAATCCCTCAGGTACACTAGGTATAGCTGTCGCGTCTCCTGAAATAGCACGTACTATTGGATTTGAAATAATATTATCTTTGTTCGTATTCAAATCATTATACATATTGATTTTTAAATAGGAGAATAAGCTTAAACCAACCTCTTCCTTTAACGACCATTTCTTATCAATAACTTCAGATACTGCATCAAAATATGCCTTTAAACTTGTATTTTCATCATACTCAGGCAAAAGAATTCCAAATTCACTTTCCAATTTATATTTCAAAGCAGGATTGACTACTATTTCATCATCAATCATCTCTAAAACAAATGGTGTCGTTATAGATTCAACTGTCAAACTAACAGGCACCATTATTAAAGGTGAAACAAATTTTTGTTTATCATGCAAAACTTCATCCCACTCTAAAAAACCAAAAGCCAGATATAATGTATTGATACCTTGTTCCTCAATGGACATTTTTGCCTTGTTTCTTAAATTACGTAAAGTTCGTTGCAACTCTTTTTTATTCTGATTCGTAACAACTTCATCTGGATCTTCTACTACTTCTTCTAATTCAAGATTCTCTCCTTCTCCATTGATTTCTTCTATCGGTTCAATATAAAAAGGAAAACATAATTTATCTTCATCAATCACAACCGTTTTCCATAAATCAAATATTCCCGGATTCTTTATAGTTAAAGAAGACCTTTTCGTTTCTCGATAATTTATCAATCTATTACGTTTTCCTAAATCTAATAATTTATTCTTCCAAATATCTACCTTTTGTTCAATATTCAAAGACATTCTAACCCCTCCACTGACAACATTCCTATATACAACTAATTATTTAATAGTTTTAATAACATCTTTTATAACTATTCTACACCACTTGTCCCAAATACTGAATCTATATTAGTAATTCTTCACATTATATTCTAAATTAGTAGCATTATTCACATAAAAATAGTATTATACAAGTAACTAACTTTTGATGAATAAAGCTGGGCTGGCTGTGCCAGTAAGATGTAAATCGAGATGCCTTTGCTCCTGGGGTTAGTTTTTTTTAATAACAATTAAAACGTTTATTGTTTCAATTCAAAAAAACAGAAAATTCGAAGACAAAGTCAAGAGGTGATTTATTGAAAGTTAGATATATTGCACATCTAGATGATATAGATTTAACAGAAGGAGCAGTTTATAAAGTTTTATCCGTTGAAAAAAAATTGGTACCGTATAGTTGACGATTCCGATGACGACTATTTATACCCGCCTGACTTATTCGAAATCATAGAGGAGTAATAATGTTAGTTAATATATAAATAATCAACATAACTAAAAAAACTATAATTGATCTATCAGAAAAATGATGCGCTTAATACGCACCATTTTTTATTGAATATATAAAACTAGATAGGGATAAATCCACCTTTAAAAGCCATAGGGATTTT
>ERZ506979.1172-NODE-1172-length-12297-cov-3.686979_pt1 | contig 12297 bp, 17 predicted proteins | sample MGYA00512887_ERZ506979 | MGnify/ENA metagenome assembly ERZ506979 | reverse complement strand
GGTATGGATACTTTTCATCCCAGTTGATCATTTCTTTTGCTCTGGCAAGACATCTGTCGAGTGTACAGCTGTTTGTAACTTCGCCATAATAAGCCGGCATCTTATCGCCCTGGCGTACCATGTTCTTCTCACGAAGCACTGTCGGGTCCATTCCGAGAACTTCTGCAAGTTCATTTACAGCTGATTCTACAGCGAACTGTCCCTGTGTTGCTCCGTATCCACGGTAAGCTCCTGCTGACATAACATTTGTATAAACAACATCATATGTAAAGCGAAATGCTTCTGCCTTTCCATAAAGTGGAATGGATTTGTGACCAGAAAGACCTACCGTTGTCGGTCCGTGCTCACCAAATGCTCCAGTGTTGGAAAGTGTATAGAGATCGATTGCTTTAATATTTCCTTCTTTATCTGCTCCCAGACGTACATGAAGTTCCATCTCATGACGCGGTGAAGAAGCGATCAAAGACTCTTCTCTTGTGTAAATGATCTTCGCCGGTTTTCCTGTCTTCCATGTGACAAGTGCCGGATAAACTTCGGAAACTACTGTCTGCTTCGCACCGAATCCTCCACCGATTCTCGGCTTGATCACACGTACTTTGCTCTTCGGAATATCGAGTGCATGAGCAAGGATTCTTCTTGCATGGAACGGAACCTGTGTAGATGAAACGACATTTAATCTTCCGTATGCATCTAAATATGTATAAGTACGGAAAGTCTCCATCATCGCCTGCTGGTTCGCCTTTGTGTGATAAACGCGGTCGATCACGTGATCGCATTTTGCAAGAACTGCCTCTACGTCTCCGTCTTCACTCACCCCATGTGCACAAAGATTTCTCTTGTTGTCCGCGCCAACCGGGCAGAGACTTCTCCAGTTATCTTCCGGATGCACAAGGATTGGATTATCCTTTGCTGTACGGAAATCAAGAACCGGTTCAAGGACCTCATACTGGATCTTCACAAGCTTCATCGCTTTCTTAACTGCTTCCTCTGAAGTTCCTGCCACGATTGCAGCTACATCTCCAACGAAACGTACTCTCTGGTCAAGGATCAGACGGTCATACGGACTTGGTTCCGGATAGGTCTGACCAGCCATTGTAAATCTCTTATCCGGACAATCTTTATATGTAAGAACACATTCGATTCCAGGTACAGCCTCAGCACGTGCTGTGTTAATATCCTTAATTAATGCGTGTGCATATGGACTTCTGATCACTTTAACAATCAGACAATCTGACGGTGCAAGGTCATTTGTATAAACACTTTTTCCTGTAACAAGTGCAGCAGCATCTTTCTTTACAACAGGACGGTTTACAATCTTCAGGGATTCTATAGCTTCTCCTTTTTCCTGATTGCTGTGGACAAATTCCGGTTTCTCAGGAATCAGATTCTGAACTTTATCTATTCTTTCCATTCTTACTCCTCCCCGCCCATTTTCTTTACTGTAATGTTAACTGCTGTATTTCTGACTTCCATATATTTCTGGATTGCACGAAGCTGTCCCATGTATCCTGTACAGCGGCACAGATTTCCTGCCAGATATTCTTTGATTTCTTCTATAGAAGGGTTCTTCAATTCACGGAACATTGCGAGCACGTTCATAATGAATCCAGGGGAACAGAATCCACACTGCTCTGCACCTTCCTGTGCAAGAAATGAGCCGAATTCTGCTGCTTCTTTCTCCACACCCTCAAGTGTTGTCACTTCATGTCCGTCAATGCTTGCTGCAAGAACAGAACAGGACAAACGGGATTTTCCGTCGATCCATACTGTACACAAACCACAGTTTGTTGTCTCGCATCCACATTTCACACTCTTACATCCAAGATCACGCAGAAGATTCAACAGGACTGTATCTGCAGCGATCTCTGTACTTACTTTCTTTCCATTCAGGGTAAACTGTACTTCCATCCTATTTCTCCTCCGCATTATATTCATCTAAAATTGAGCGCATCTCTCTGCGAAGCAGAACCTCCGCAAGGTGCTGTCTGTACTCCGCACTTCCGCGCATATTGCTTCCATAAGTAAATTCTGCTGCCACACGTTTTGCATACTCTGTGAGCTGCTCGTCTGTAGCATCTTTCGGGATCTCCCACTGCTTTTCAAGCAATGCCGCTTTCATCGGTCTTGCTCCTACCGAAAAGAACCAGGACTCCTGACCTCTGTAAATTCCTGTTACGACAGAACATGTCAGTACCGGAAAATCTGTCTTTGTCTGACGAATTGATTCGTAACGGAATTTTCTCTTACTCTTTCTGACGATCACAGATACAAGAATATCCTTATCTGCTTTTCTGTTTACAAACTCAGAAAGTCGAACAGTTCCTCCATTATATAATTCCACAAATGTATCCAGTGCCAGTAATGCAGTCAGCACATCAGAAAATCCGTATCTTCCATAGATACTGCCTCCAACTGTTGCCTGATTTCTAAACTGAACTCCAACAATATGACGAAGGCTTTCTGCAATTCCGTCCCCATAGAATTTTCTCAGCCCCTCATGCTCTTCCAGCTGGCGCAGTGTACACATTGCTCCAATACGGAATACATGGTCTGTCTCCTCAATCTCATTCAAACCAAGTTCCGACATATCAATGATTGTCTTCACTCTTGCATTTCCTAATCTCATCCACATCATGCCGCCCATGATACGACTGTTTCTTGCCTGATTCAGCTCGTAAGCCTCCTCCAGTGTCTTAACTTTCACGTAATTACCGATTGTTAACACAGTAGGTCTCCTTCCTATCCACATACCTTTTCCAAGAATCGCGGTTCTCATCCTCGCAATTTTCTCTTGTTATCTTATGTCGTTTCTTGCGATTGTTTTTCAAAAAACAAACATACAAGCATAAAAAAAGTGCAAATGAAACAGCTTTGTCATTCACACATCTAGCGAATTAATGATATCATATATATAAGAAAAAAGTCACAAAATCGGTTATACTTTATTATAATCAATTTTTATAAGGTGTACTTATAACACGAGTACTATAAATAAGAAAGAAATCCAGAAACCATGTTGACATCATTGTACCCTCGGTGTTATTATTTGCTTAAACACGGAAACGTAGATAGAGGTTGCATTTTTCATAAGTAAGGTGACGGATGTGTCAGGAACAGAAGAACTCATCAGAAAGGGAAAGATGCCGAAAGGGTAAGAATCCTGAGTTCTTGTTCTTGGGCATGACGTGAATAGCGGCATGACTGTCATCGCAAGATGGAGAGCTATCTGAATTATACATAATGTATATTTGGGGACGGCGCATCTTGCCGTTTCTTTTATGTTTATTTACAGTTTACGCATTCTTGCATAGATGTATATTAAACAGTTACTGCTCATGGCTATTATAATTATCGTTCACAAGGAACTTATGCGCAATAACCTGCTATGACCAGTAATACTTTGTTTCACCATGTTGAAGGAGGATAAAAAGAATGGCAATTTTTAAAGGCGCAGGTGTAGCGATCGTTACTCCGATGAAAGAGAATCTTGAGGTCAATTATGACAAATTAGATGAGATGTTAGAGGAGCAGATTGCAGGCGGAACAGATGCGATCGTCATCTGTGGAACAACAGGTGAATCCGCTACTATGACAGAGGAAGAACATGCAGCAACAACCCGTTTTGCAATTGAGCGTGTGAACCACCGTATCCCGGTCATCGCCGGAACAGGTTCTAATTGTACAAGAACAGCGATCCAGTTGTCCAAAGAAGCTCAGGAAGATGGAGCTGACGGACTTCTGCTCGTTACACCATATTATAATAAAGCAACACAGAACGGACTGATTGCTCATTACACAGCTATTTGTAATGAAGTAAATATTCCGGCGATTCTGTACAATGTACCAAGCCGTACAGGATGTGGACTTCAGCCACAGACAGTTGCAACACTTGTGAAAGATGTTGAGAACATCGTAGGTATTAAAGAAGCATCTGGAAATATCAGCACAGTTGCACAGATCCTGCATCTTTGTGATGGCAACGTTGATCTTTACTCAGGAAATGATGATCAGGTTGTACCGCTTCTCGCACTTGGCGGAATCGGAGTTATCTCCGTTCTCTCCAACGTAGCTCCGGCTTACGTGCATGACATGTGCTACAAATTCTTCTCAGGAGATATCGCAGGTAGCCGCAAGATGCAGTTAGATGCACTTCCACTGGTTGATGCTCTCTTCTGTGAAGTGAACCCGATCCCGGTTAAGGCTGCTCTTAACATGATGGGAAAAGAAGTTGGAACTCTTAGAGCACCTCTGACAGAGATGGAAGATGCACATAAAGAAGTTCTGAAAAAAGCAATGATGGATCTTGAAATTCTGTAAGAGAACAAAGAAAGGAAGAAGTGATTTTGAGGTCGCTTCTTCCTTTTTTATAATTGCCTGATCCGGCGTTTCTCTTGGTATTAACATCACATCATATCGCCCGTAACCGCTTTCTCTGTTGGACTTTACTTCATAACGATCTCTTAATTCTACCAAAAGTCCCTGAACGAATCCATGATAAAAACGCTCCGGCTGCCTTTTTCCTGCCGAATGTCTTCCTGTATCAAAACTGCTAAATGTAGCTAGTGCAACTTCATTCATATAAGTATTCATCTCTTTCACATTCCCCCGAAGCATCGCTTTGATAAATGCGTTATAATTTGATTCAGAATTAGAGAACCATCCTTGAAACATTTCTGAATACATACTCATTGTTTCCAGATTCGTAATGCGAAGATGAATTCCAATCATCAATCTCAAATCTAATATCGCAACAATACTTATCAATCCATCCCATAAGGTTCAATACACGATCGTCCTGGGAAGTAAGCAAGATTACCATAGTCAAGGAAATCAGCAAGACGCTCAAGATAAAGATACCGTTTTTCATTAAATTCTTTCATGTTTTAGTTCCCCTTTCATAATGAAAATTAGTTAATATTTATTTTCTAATTTCATTATGAACTCAACATTTCTTGAATTTTCTTTATTTTTTTCTTGACATTCATCACTCCATAAGGTATACTTAACAAGTCGCTTGAGTTAAGCGACAACTGAATAGGGGATTGGTCAAATGGTATGATAGGGGTCTCCAAAACCTTTGGTGGGAGTTCGATTCTCTCATCCCCTGTAAAACCAGTAATCGTTATGGTTACTGGTTTTTTTGTTTTTCCCAGTAAATACAAGGGTTTCACGGATTCTAGCATATTAGAATAATTCTTATAAGTTAGAGAAATTATACGATATTGGAAAACTATGCAACACGAAATGCAACACGAAAATAGAAGAAGATGATACAATATTAATGCCCCAAAGCTAATTGCTCTGGGGCGTCTTTTTTTACTCAATCCATGCCTGAAACTTATCTACAAACCTCTTCTTATCTCCGGCAAATCCGTCCATACCACTTGCTTTCAGTGTATCGACCTGATCTGCGTAGAAGTTCTTGTTATTCTGTACAGAAACTCTGTAGTGAACCATCTTGTACTTATATCCATCTGGTGTGATGTAGTACAGTTCGACTGCAAGAATCTCTGATCCATCTCCAAGAATTCCATTCTTCTTGTCGTTCAGATCATAGCTATTACCGAATGTGAGGTATGGCAGCCAACCATTCTTTCTTGTGTATACTCGGCAGCGGATACTTCCATTGCTTACCTTGATAGCAAGCCACTTGATTGGAACATCATCACCTTTTCCAGCCCAATCCGCTTTGTTTGTTACTGCCGGCCACCACTTAGTTGTATAAGCCTGATATGTGATATCGACCTGTCCTAAGTCTATCTTTTCAGCTGGTGCCGGCTTAACAGAAGGTGTAACAGGCTGAACACTTCCACCAAACTCCATGTAGCAATGGTTAACATCTACTCTTCCGTTGACTCCATCCACCTGTCCATCTGAAGCATACTGCCAAATCGCATACTGACCATTGTATGTATCTTCCGGAAGATTCTTATATCTTGCCATCCATTCAATGTACTTTCCTCGAACACTACCAAGATAGTTGTTGAACCAACTCAGTGAAGCATAGATTCCAGGAACGTATCCATTCGCCTTAAGTCCTTCGCAGACGATTTCGCAGCATCTATGAGCATAGTTCTGTGTTCCAGGCTCTTCCACGTCAATGAAGATTGGTAACTGGAATGTATGACCTTTGATTAATCTCAAGATATGGTCAAGTTCGCTATGCGCCTGTCTGTCGCAAGTAGCGTAGCTGTACAGATAGACTCCAACTGGAATTCCAAGTCTCTCGCACTCTGCAAGATTACGAATCCACTGTTTATCGTCCTGTGATGCGATATCATCACCATAGCCGCAGCGGAGGATGGCCCCAGCACAACCAGATGCCTTTACTTTCTCCCAGTTAATGACTCCATTATGATAAGATACGTCAATGATAAGTCTACTCATACCAGCCACCTTCTTTCAGCTCTGCTTTCTTCTGCTCGATCTCCGCTGCGTGTTCCTCTGCAAATTTCTCCATAACTTCAAGTGATGTTCCTTCGTTGTCGGAGATTTCTTTTGCTGAAAGTCCGTAAGCGAAACTCTTAATTGTTTCTTTAATTGTCTGTTCTGTCATGATTCTTCTCCTTTCTTGCACTGGTGCAATTCCTGTACCGTTTCTTCCGGAAGCTCCTCTGTCATATCATCCAGGAACTTCTGGATCCATCTCTTAATCTTTGTCGGAACCGGAAGACCGCACAATGTCATATTCTTCAAAATGCTGACCAATTCATATAAAATAAATAACAAACTGAAAAATTCGCAGATTCCCATCTTGTCAATACCAAGAAGCTGTACATACTCCTCAGGTACCATGCTTAATACATTAATATGCATGATCACATCCGTTGCCATGAGGAATCCTACTGACAGGAGCATTCCTGCTTTCCGAATTGCTCCGTCGATTCCTACGCAGCTGTTGAATTTGTGTTCTTTAATCGCTCTGAGTACACCAAGTATCGTATCTAAGGCGACCGCTATCAGCAAAATTTTTACAAATGAATTGCTTGACAGCAATGTGATAATCTTATCCATCATTTCAATCCTTCCTTTCTAAAATTTATATTTTGGCCGTTTTTCTCCCCACAGTAAGTATCTTATCCAATCATCCAGATAGACAGCCACAGCTGACAGAAAGAACCACAGCACCGTGAACTGTGGGCAAATCTGTCCAAGCAGATTTCCTGGGAGAGTGTTGTAGTCCCATACATTCCATCCTAATATAATGTTCACTATGATCCCGGAAATCAGTTCTAGACCTGTTATAATCCCTGCTCCTGCTGCCATCTGCCACCGCATCAGAATCTCTTTTTTCTTATGCTCATTGATACATCCAATCAGATAGAATGCTAATCCCCCCACGAAGAACATTGTCCAGTGGCTTCTACCTCTGGCGATCAGTTCAATTAATACATAGATGGTTCCGCCAATTCCGAATAGAATCAGCAGTCTTACCCATTTCATACATTTTGAGCCGCAATCATTGTTTTCAGTGGCTCTGATTGATATTCTTCCGGAATAGTCATTCCATAAGTTACCTTTTCTACTTCTTCGATTTCTGTCAATGCTCTGATATAGATTCTCAAATCTCTGAAATATGTAACGTGCCATGTTACATATTCCATTGCCGTTGCAGTAATTTTAGCCATATCCGCATTGCTATAGAACTTGCAATGTTCCTCTTCATCTGAAGTATGCCACGGAATGTTCTGCTCTCCTGCTGCCACTTGTCCCTGCAATCCTACAAGGCTCGTCTGATCTCTCTCCGTTAATGTGAAATGCTCCGTACTTCCATCTGTAAGCACCACTTCCACACCTTCCGCTATCACAGCCTGCTGTGCTGCATTCATCTCATTTACTTTCGCTTCCTGGATCTCTTCTAATGTTGGAACATATGGCTCCGGTTCTGGCTCTGGATCCGGCTCTACATATACACTTCTATCATCTGACAGAATGTATCCGTCTTCTATTGTTCTGTACAATGTGGTATATGCTTCATATTTTCCATAAGCCTGTCCATCATCTGTCACAAGATGAAAACCTGACAGATTCTGTGATGCACCCTTGATTTTCACGTGATGGAGATCTTGAACTGTTACAGTTCCCATCACTGGTTCTTCTTGATTAAGAAAAAGTATGTTCATTTGTTTTCCTTTCTAGTGGAATCCTTAATTAAATGGCAAATTGAATCGAAAAATCACTTATGACGAAACAGAGACAGGGGAAATAGTACTTGGGGAAAAAGTCTATTCCAAATCTGTATGGCAACCCCATCTTCCAAGTAACGGAATAGAATATTTCGATATCAACTTACCGCCAGATACCAGTTATTCCTGGATTGACAGCGGAAATAGCTATATATATAAAGTTGGATATTCTGAAATGTTTCCGCTTCCGTATGTAGATCCACGGGATAATAGTTGGAAAAATTGTGTTGGAATAAAAATCATGTTAGGAAAATTGGCTATAACCACCGCAGCTGATTGGACAGGATACAGATTCTTTGCAACAATAAAATATACAAAGAAGTGATATTATAAGCGAATGATATTAAATCTGCATCCTTCAGACGTTTTGATCGTAGTTCCTGAATTTTGTAATGCAGTAAAACGTATCGTGTCTTTCGCCTTACATTCTATTAAAAACATATAATCAGCTGAAGTATATCCGCCAATTGTTCGGAACTGTCTCATTTGTTCAACGGAGTTCTTTTCAATTTTTCCGCAAAGTGACATTGATTTACTTACGCCATCCATAAATCCAAGCATAGCATGCACGAAATACACTCCATCAGATGGAACAGTAAAATAATGTAAACGAGTATCTTCTACCCAATGATAAGTCAGACCAATATTGTCGAATACTTTTGTGCTAAAATCCGTTCCTTGAAATGTACTTCCATTTGACGCAATGTTATAACCTGCATTGTTTCTATATACGGCGCTTTTGGCTAATTTGCCATTTAATTAAGGATTCCACATCATTTTATAAAAATTTGCGTGCAAATAACACCCGACCTATGCCAAGTGTTTTCAGATTCTATTTATTTTTCGCTATGCGCTCAAGTATTTTTTATGATGATATTTAACAGCTTCTTGATCAACTGTACAATATCTCATCGTTGTTTCCGGTTTAGAATGTCCCGCCATTATCATTGCTTCTTGTAATGGCATTCCACGATTTAGTGCATTCGTCAATGCCGTCCTGCGAAATCTGTGAGGATGTGCTTTTTCCACATTTGCCCTTTTTCCGATTCTTCTAATTACATCTTCTATGCCTTCCTTTGACAGGCGTTTATGAGGATTTTTCAGCGAAACAAATAATGCAGGACACTCATCTTCTCTTGTCTGCAAATACTCTTTCAAGTACATGTTGGTTTTTTCATTGACATACACTCTCCTTTCTTTTCCACCTTTTCCAAGTACTACCAGGTCTTTTTGAGCGAATTGTATATCTTCTCGGTTGATTCTCGACAATTCAGATACCCTGACAGCTGTAGAGTATAGAAATTCCACCATTGCCTTATCCCTGATTGTATTGCATTCTCTCAGTATTTTTTCCCTTTCTTCATCCGAAAAAGGTTTCTTTATAACTTTTTCGACTTTGATATCTTCCACCATAATCATTGGATTCAATGATATTCTGTTCCTGTCCCTCAGCCATCCAAAAAAGCTGCTGTAAACAGCTCTTACATTTTTCAACGTTTGATTTGAAACTTTCCGAATCATCTTATACATCCTCATATATTGCGATATATCTCCGGAACTGATCTGTTCCACATCCTTATCAATATAAGATAGCAACCGTCTGAGTTCATATTGATAACGTTTTACTGATTCTTCTGATTTTCCCTCTAGCATCTTGCTTATCAGAAAATCATCCATATGTATTTTCCATCCCTCATTCACTACTTTTATTGTTGTTTCTTCAACAATTCTGCATCCTGACAATACTATCAGCAACACATTTTCTAGTTCTTTTTGTTGGTTCTGATTTAGAATCCCCTGCATTCTTCTTATTACTTCCATAATTTTCTTTTCCATCTTCTCCAGCTCCTTTTTTCTTCCAGTATAACGGAACTGAATTAAATGGCAAATTAGAAGAAAAGGTGTATAGCATATCGCAAGGAGGATCGCTTGCTATAAGAAACCAGCGTATCACAAAAAAGAATAATCGAGTTTCTATTATGGCTGGATTATATACAACTGGCTTGGGAAATGCCAATACTAAATATAACGGTGGATCAATTCCGGCTGAAATAGCACCGCCTACAGGTGAAGCATTTCCTGCAATTGTAACGAAAGATAATTGGACACTTATAGGCATCGGATGTGTAATCATAGAAACGAATGGTGCTATATCTTATCAGATTAACTCTTCATTTCAGAAAGATACCTATATATGGTTAGATGTGTCCTATGATTTGTAGAAATTAATAACCTATAGCAATCCATCTACATTCAGCACCTGTTATTGCTGTTAAATTGCCGGTTCGTCCATATATATACATTTTTGAGGTACTCACGATATCTGTAGATACCATAAACGCTGGGATTGCAGTTCCAGGATATTTTGCGCAAGCAATAGCAGTGTAAGATTTATCTGAAAATGGTATAGGAAATGTTATCGTTGCATACCCTTGCCCACCTGACGATGAACTTGGAAACGATCCTGTTCCCCATTGAACAATCAAACCATTTGCAAATTTACAGTGATTTTTACTTATGTCTATAATTGATTTGCCATTTAATTCAGTAATCTGATCCTCAATCTTCTTCCCCTGTCGTGCATCAAGCGCATACCCGGCCTCTGTCGTAAGCAGATTATTAATCACATTTGCAATGTTCAGTTTCTTTCCATCCAGTACTTTTCCCTGATAAGCATCCAACACATAATTTCCTGCTGCTGAAGTTGTCAAATTATTCGCCACTGCTCTGAATGCGGATGTTCCCAAATCTGCGAAGTACTTTGCGATCTTTCCGAGAATAGCTGACATCTTCTCATTGCTTGCTATATTCTCCCTCGTTGATGCCTTTGTGAACGCTACCTGTGTATTAGCATCTACTTTTCCTGTTGGACCCTGAGGACCTGTTGGACCTGTCGGTCCCATTTCCCCTTTCGGTCCGGTTGCTCCGGTTGGCCCAGTTGCTCCAGTTGGTCCTTGTGAGCCAGTTGCTCCTTTTGCACCCTGTGGGCCTTTCAGATTTCCTGTATATACCCACTTAGCCACAGAAGCTGCTCCTCCTACAGTACATCTATATGTATTTCCCGTCGCTGTGTTCAGGTAATTGTCGTTCACAATGGCATCTGTGATTCCTGAACTGGAAAATACTGTTGCCGTTGTGCTTGTTCCCGTGATTGCCGTTCCCTGTGTCCAGCGGCTTCCTCTGGTTCCAGTTGGTCCTGTAGGTCCAACCACCTGTCCTAGATCAATCTGTCTTGCTGCCATTGTATATTCCTCCTAGCTTTCGTATACTGCGATCAAGTGTCCATTGCTGATCTTGAATGTCGGAGTCTGTCAATCCGTATGCAGTCTTTTCTTTTTCTCCCTCTTCGAAATTTACTCTTATCATGCTGTCACCTCCTCCAATACATATTTCAATCTTCCATCCACAATTTTCAACGGTGGGGCTGTATCATATGAGTTGTATGTCAGGATAAGATGTCCTGACTCCACCGACATTGCAAATACTCCCGGGTTCAATGATGTAATCACTGCATTCGCATCTTTTCCTGCCGGCCCTTGTGGTCCAACTGGTCCGGTATCACCTCTTGGACCCTTTTCTCCGTCTTTTCCTGGTTCTCCCTGAATCCCCTGTTTGCCCTGCGGGCCAGTTGCTCCGGTTGCTCCTCGGAAATCTCCATTTTGTAGCTTTTTTGTTAGTGTCTCACTAATCTCTTCCGCTGTCTTTGCAGCATTCTCAGCATGCTTTGTAGCTTCTTCCATGCCTTTTATGAAGTTGTTCATCCATCCAGCTTCATTCTCGCTTTCCGGAACATCTCCTTCACTGAAATTTCGATGCACCTCTATCGGCTGGTCGAATGTCACCAGCGTCTCCTCTTCCATTGTGAGTACAATCTGAAGCGCGCTTTTCCCAACTTCAGCGAATGTCTGATCTTTCACGATCACCCTTACGGTGTTCTCAATGATTGGGCATGCATTGTATGTTGCTTTTTTTGACGGTTTTAGCACGAATGCTTTTGCCGTTGCCCCTTCCGGAATTTCATAATCCCTGAAATGAAAATAAATCGGAAGGGCATTCGTCCCTCTTACATAATCAATCTTTTCCTTAATTCTGTTCTTCAGATCGGAAGAGC
>ERZ506979.1171-NODE-1171-length-12297-cov-6.851495_pt1 | contig 12297 bp, 15 predicted proteins | sample MGYA00512887_ERZ506979 | MGnify/ENA metagenome assembly ERZ506979 | reverse complement strand
AGCACCTGCTTTGCAAGCAGGGGGTCAAGGGTTCGAATCCCTTTATCTCCACCATAAGCCCATGACAAAAAAGATGTCATGGGCTTTTTTCTTTGTTGTATCGTGCAAAAATAGCAAAATTGACGAGCCATTTTTGAAGCGCATTTTATAGAGATGTCCAACCGTTTTAAGGCGGTTGGACTTTTTTGTTGGGTGATTTGGGGAGGGTTTGCTCTCCCCTGCCGTCCTGTTTTGCAGTTTTTCAGCGAAAATTTCAACTTTTTTCTACTGTTTTCAGAATGTTTTCAATTTCCCTGCAGCCAATTTCTTGTTGGCTGCGGGGATTTTTCGTTTTTTCCGACAGTTTTCAGTTTGTTTTCAAGTTTTCCATTTTATACCTATTAAATAAGGAGGATTTCCACTATGAGCATCATTATCGGTATCGACCACGGCTATTACGCTATCAAGACAGCGCATTGTTCATTTCCGGCAGGGCTGACAAGCTACGGAGAACATGAACCCTACACCCGCCAAGGACTCTTAGAGTTTGGCGGGTGCTTTTTTATTTGTGGCTCCGGGCGGCAGCCTATCCAGCGTGACAAGACTATAAACGACAACTACTATCTGCTGACGCTGGCAGCCATTGCAAAAGAAATCCAGCAGCGCGGTTTGCCTCCCGAATGCTCGGTGCGAATTGCGGCGGGTCTGCCGCTGACCAGTTTCGGACGCGACAAACCCAAGTTCAGAGATTATCTGCTGCGGAGCAATCAGCCGGTGAACTACAAGTTCGAGGGCGTGGAGTACAGCATTACGATTGAGGAAGTTGCCATCTTTCCCCAAGGCTACGCCGCCCTTATGACCGAAACTGGTTTGTTGCAGGACGAACCCTCCATGCTCCTCATGGATTTGGGCGGCTGGACAGTGGACCTTATGCGCATCGACAACGCCATCCCTGCGGCTGACACTGCGCACAGCTTGGAACTCGGCATGATCCGCTGCGTGGATGACATTCGGGAACAGGTGCGGCGCGAAACCGGGCTGTCCCTGACAGATGCCCAAATCGAAAATATGCTGGCAGGTCAGCCCTGCACGGTCAGCGATACAGTGCGCGACATTGTGAACCGGCAGGGGCGCAAGTACACCGAACATCTGCTGTCTGCCACTATGGAAGCTGGCTTTGACCTGCACGCTATCCCCGCCGTGTTGCTGGGCGGCGGCGCATCGGTGGTGAGTCGCCACCTCAGCCCCAAAGACGGGCTTTGTAAGACAATCTTTCTCTTGGACGATAAGGTGAACGCTGTCGGGTTCGAACGCGCGTTGACCGCCGTGTCGCGCCGTAAAAGCGAGGCATGAAACGCCCACAGTACGTTTTCCGTCCGAACCTTAGCGACCCGCAGCACCGCCGCGCATGGGCGTTGCTGCAGCAAGTGCCGTCAGTCAAACGCAAAGAGTTTCTGGTGCAGAGCATCCTTGCGGCAGAACAGACAAATAGGCTGGAGAAAAGCATCCGCAAGGTGGTGCGGGAGGAGTTGCAGGCAGTCAACATAACCAACGCTGTTCCAAGCCCACCGCCAGCGAATGCTATACCAGACTCTGCGCTCGATTTCTTATCTACACTTTAGAGGGGGTGATTCCAATGTTTTAATAATAGGTAGAAAAGCAGAAGGAAAAAGGAGGTTTATACATTATGAACGGTAAAAAAATCTTGTTCGGTGCAGTCTGTGACGGGCTGCTTTTGTTTTTGATGAGGGGTGCCTATTAAGTACGCCCAGAATAGCACCCAAGTCCATAAGGAGCCGGGTGCTTGATTAAATTCATCGATATGTTCTCCGGCATCGGCGGTTTCCGCGAAGGACTGACCCGTGCCGGAGGATTTGAATGCGTAGGACACTGCGAAATCGACAAATACGCCAACCGTAGTTACAGCGCCCTGTTTGACACGAAGGGAGAGTGGTTCATTGAAGATGCCCGAAAAGCCGACCCCAGCACCATGCCCGATTTCCAGTTGCTCTGCGGCGGATTTCCTTGCCAGACTTTCAGCATTGCAGGATCTCGAAAAGGATTCGGAGATCCACGCGGCACTCTCTTCTTTGAACTGGCCCGCCTGGCTGAAGCCCGGAAGCCTTCGTATCTGCTGTTTGAAAATGTACCCGGCCTGTTATCTCATGACGGAGGGCGGACATTTGCGACGATCCTTAACACGCTGGACAGACTGGGGTATGGCGTGGAATGGCAATGTCTTAACAGCAAAGATTTCGGCGTTCCCCAGTCTAGAAACCGCGTGTACATTGTCGGATATCTTGATGAGCGATGTAGAGGAAAAGTATTTCCTTTCACCGAAACAGCAGGAAGTTCTCTTATTCAAACCCACGGCGGCCACCAAGGGGAGCGCGTCTACTCCCCCGAAGGATTAAGCTGTACGCTGGCTGCCAATCCGGGTGGGTTCGGCGGCAAAACCGGGCTGTATGAGGTGGGAGTGCCGATCAAGTGCGCCACCAAGACCGGCTACCAGATGGCACAGGTCGGTGACAGCATCGACCTGAGCTACGCCACAGTCAACAGTCGGCGCGGACGGGTTGGTAAAGAGATTGCGCATACACTTACAACGGGCTGCCAACAAGGCACTGTTGAAGTTCGCCCGGTCAAAAATCCCATCAAGTCCGATCTCGCCCGCAACACCGAACGCACCGGTAAGCCTGGCGCACCCATGCATACACTTACCACAAAAGACCGTCACGGCGTTCTATGCGAGGGGCGCATCCGCCGCCTGACACCGCGCGAATGTCTGCGGCTGCAGGGCTGGGTAGATGACCGCATCGACACGGTGCTTGCCATCCAAAGCGATAACCAAGCCTACAAGCAGGCAGGCAACGGCGTGACAGTCCATGTGGTGGAAGCCATCGGACAGCGCATTGCAGCCATGGATGCAGAACTGCGGGGTGAGACTCCTGCCCCTTGATTTCCGTGACCAGTATTTTGGCTGTGAAATTGAGCTGACCGGAATAACCCGCGCCACGGCAGCCCATGCGCTGGCCAATCTGTTTGGAACCCGCGCCGAGCATTCCGGCGGTGGCTACGATGCCTACCGTGTCAAAGATTTGGACGGTAAAGAGTGGAAAATCGTCCGGGACGGCAGCATCCATCCCGAATGCCGTAGGCGGTCTGTTCTTATTGGGGAGACCTACAAGGTCGAATTGAACTCTCCGAAACTCGAATACGGCGAGATGGAAAAGCTGCAGGAGGTTGTCCGGGTTCTTCGTCATGCCGGAGCTGTGGTAAATCAAAGCTGTGGGATGCACGTCCATGTAGATGCCTCCAAGCATACGCCGCAGAGCTTGAAAAATGCCCTCTCCATTATGTATTCCAAAGAGGATATCCTGTTCAAAGCCTTAAATGTCAATGAAAGCCGCGTGCAGCGCTGGTGCCAAAAGGTACGGGAACCGATGCTGGAAAAAATCCGCAAGCTGCCGAAAAACATCACCATGGATCGTCTCAAACAGGAATGGTATGGAGGTGCGGACGGCAGCAGCGAACACTACAACTGGACCCGGTATCATGCCTTAAACCTACATTCTGTGTTTTACCGGGGTACGCTGGAATGGCGCTGCTTTGAAAGTACACTCCATGCCGGTAAGGTACGGGCAAATATCACGCTGGCTCTGGCGATTTCCGCACAGGCCATCAACCAAAGCCGAACGGTAATGCGGAAAACCGAGATCAGCGAAAATCCGGCGTTTACCTTCCGTACCTTTCTGCTGCGCCTTGGGCTCATCGGCCCGGAATACAAGAATGTGCGTGAGCATCTGCTCTCAAATCTTCCCGGCGACCGGGCTTGGCGATATGATAAAGCTCAATATGCCAGCCTGCAGGATCGCCGAAACCAAGAACGACAGAGGTGATAGAAATCAAAGAAAAGCACTATTTTGCATATGGCTCCAACATGAATCTGAATCAGATGGCCTTCCGCTGTCCCGACGCCGAGGTGGTGGGGCCTGTTCGTCTGGAGGGATACTGCCTTGCTTTTTGCATGAACGGCGGCGGGAATGGCGTCGCCACGATTTTCCCGGAGCAGGGCAGCTTCGTGGATGGCGTTCTCTGGCGGATCTCAAAGCGGGATGAACAGTGTCTGGATCGCTATGAGGGCTTCCCTTATTTGTATGGAAAAGAAGCCGTCACGGTGATCACTTCGGACGGCGTCCGGCGAGAGATCATGGCTTATACGATGAATTCTCCCTTCAAGGACGTTCCCGCACTGCCATCCTCGTCCTATCTGGATGGAATCCTTCACGGATGCAGACAGAACGGGATCGACACGGCCCCTGTACTGAACGCTGTCCGTCGTACGCAGCAGGAACTGCCTAAGAAAGCAGTTCCTCAGAAAAAGCCTCGCCATCAAAAAAGCGGTGACGAGCGATAACTATTTTTGTTGTACTGGAGGGATTGATTGAAAAAAATCGTACTGTTAGACTGCTTAGCCAAGCTGCATCACACCTCTATTCCTAACCTTCGTCTGCTGCCGGATGTCAAGTGGGCAGCTCTGGGAGATTTATATCGGATGGAAAGCAAGGAGCACTATTCCTTAAAGGAATGGAATGAAGCTGCCTCTTACCTGTTAGGATGCGAAGTACACTTCAAGGATTACGGGGAAATCGAAAAAAGCCTTAAGCCTTTTTCGCTGGAGGTAAAATGATGCAGATTGTGCTGGTAGAACCCAACAAGGCAGCTCGGCCTGTTGAAATAGAGGACAATCTTCACGCTATGCAGGCGCTTGTGGGCGGCCCGATTCAGGCCCTTTATCCGTGGGAGGATCCTGTGGCGCTCATCTGCAATGACGAGGGAAAGATCCTGGGGCTCCCCTTAAATCGTGTTTTAGGAGATTATGAGATCATAGCCGGAACCTTTTTCATCTGCGGTATTCAGGGTGAAAACTTCTCCGGCCTTACGGAACAGCAGATTCAAAAATATCAGCAGATGTTCCGATCTCCGGAAAAGTTTATCAACACGCCCGGTGGGATTCTGTGTATTCGAATGAACCCCGTGATATCCCCGGAAAGAAAAGCAAAAGCCAAAAGATCCCCCGATCAAGAACGATAAAGGAGAATGCTATGAATCAATTTTATACCGCAGAATCCGTTACGGAAGGGCATCCGGACAAGCTGTGCGATTTGATCGCCGACAGCGTACTGGACGAATGTCTTTCCCACGACGCCCTCTCCCGTGTGGCCTGCGAAGTGCTGACCACCAAGGGGCAGATCATCGTGGCCGGAGAGATCACGAGCCTGTTTGAGCCGGACATCACGCAGATCGCTCATTCGGTTCTCCGAAAGGTAGGCTACGAACCATCCCGGTTTGCCGTTCAATGTCTCATCCACAAGCAGAGTCCGGATATTGCCGCCGGAGTGAACTGTTCGCTGGAACAAAGAAGAAATCTCGGGAAAAATCGCTCCGTCCAGCAGCTGGGAGCCGGAGATCAGGGCGTGATGGTGGGCTATGCCTGTTCCGAAACCCCGCAGATGATGCCGCTGCCGGTTGTGCTGGCTCATCGGCTCACCAGTGCTCTCACAGTTGCCCGGAAATCAGGGATGGTGCAGGGGCTTTGCCCGGACGGGAAAGCCCAGGTCACTGTGGAATACGATGAGGATGGGAATCCCCTGCGGCTGGACACGATTGTTCTTTCCGCCCAGCACAGCCCGAAAAAGAGCAGCGATGAGCTCTATTGGGAACTGACCGATAAAGTGCTGACCCCGGCATTACGGGCCATGCCCCCGGATGAGGATACGAAAATCCTCCTGAACCCTTCCGGGCGTTTTGTGCTTGGCGGCCCGGAAGCCGATACCGGTCTCACCGGACGAAAGCTCATGGTGGACAGCTACGGCGTGTTCGCCCCTCACGGCGGGGGCGCATTCTCCGGAAAGGATCCCACCAAGGTGGATCGTTCCGGTGCATACATGGCTCGGTACATCGCCAAAAACCTTGTGGCGGCAGGCTTGTGCGCAAAATGTCAGGTCACGCTGGCTTATGCCATTGGAAAAGCCGAACCGGTCATGGTGGAGGTGGATACCTTCGGTACCGGCACGGTCTGTGCAGACGATTGTCTGGCCGAAGCGGTGAAGCTGGTGTTCGGCCTGACCCCGGCTGAGATCATCTCCCAGCTTGACCTTTTAACGCCCCGATATACACAGACAGCCGCCTATGGGCATTTCGGAAAGCCGGAATTTCCGTGGGAAAGAACCAACCAGGCGAAAATCCTGCAGGCAGCTGTCATTTAACCGAAGAAAGAAGGAGTAGCCCTATGCCCGGAGTAACCGAAGAACAAATCATTGCCGCCAGACAGATGACCGCTATTGAATTCTTGCAGCGGTATCGACCCGAAGAACTGGTCAAGGTCGGCAGCCGCGGAGAATTCCAGCTCCGGGCACATGACAGCTTTAAAATCAACGGAGAAACCTCAAACTTTCATTGGAAAAGCCGGGATGTGGGCGGGAAATCCGCCCTCGACTATCTCGTCAAGGTAGAGGAAATGCGGTTTGTGGATGCGGTGCTGACTCTCTGTGAAGAAAGCCCCGGCTATATTCCACCGCCTCCCCGGACGGAACAGAAAAAGGAATTTGTTCTTCCTCCGGCAGCGGAAAGCAATCGGAGAGTGTTTGCCTACCTTATGAAACGCGGAATCGACCGCAAGGTGATTGATGCCTGCTTCCGTGCCGGTATCCTCTACGAGAGCGCCGACTACCACAACGCCGTTTTCGTGGGTAAGGACGAAGCCGGTGCTGCCCGGTATGCCTTTCTTCGAGGTACTTATACAAGAGGAAAGCCTTTCAAGGCAGAGGTATCCGGCAGCGACAAACGGTTTTGCTTCCTGCTGCCGCCTAAAAGGGAAACAAAACGGCTTGCTGTGTACGAAGCAGCCATAGAGACGCTCGCCCACCTGACGCTTGAGGGAACTGCGGATAAATGGCGGCTCTCACTTGGCGGGATTTACGCGCCAAAAGAAGGAGAACTGCCCCGGTCTTCTTCCTTCAAGGCTCCGCCTGCGCTGGAAGCCTTCCTTTCCGGACACCCGGAAATTGAAGAAATCGAAATCTGTACCAACAATGATTATGCGGGACGATGGGCCGCCGGGCATATAGCGAAATTCTATCAGGGCCGATACAAAACCGCCCTAAATCTGCCGGAAAAAGAAGGCTGCGATTACGCCGATTTGGCAAAAGAAAAGTATGAGGAACGCACCGCTCGTCAAAGAGCGGTGCGTTCCCGGTAAGGAGAAGGTGACTTTATGGATAAACAGCGTCCAGCAATGAAGCTGGTCGGCGAAGACGGAAATATCTTCGCCATCCTCGGTAGGGCGTCCCGTCTGCTGCGGGAAAACGGTCAGCAGGAACAGGCTAAAGAGATGACAAATCGTGTTTTTAAGTCCAGCGATTATTATAGCGCCCTCACCATCATCAGCGAATATGTGAAAACCGAATTGTCGGAGAAAACACCGACAAAGCCAAAAAAGCGCTCTGACACGGAGCGATAACAGAAAGGAAGATGTCTCTGACCAAAACAAACGAACTGACACAGATCATAGATGAATCCATGCTGCCGATGGAACACAGCGGCGGAGACGGATGGAGCATCCTGCACGGCGACACCCTGCAGATTATCCGGGCATTCAAGCCGCAGGTATTCGATGCACTCATAACCGACCCGCCCTACGCTTCGGGCGGCTGGAAGGCCTCGGAGAAAAACCGCACGACCAATCAGAAATACAGCAGTATGGATAAGGATAATGCCCTGCCAGATTTTGACGGCGATCAGAAGGATCAGCGAAGCTGGACCCGCTGGATGGCCGAATGGCTTTCCGACGCCAGAAAAGTCTGTAAGCCCGGTGCTCCCATCTGCCTGTTTATTGATTGGAGACAGTATCCAAGCATTACCGACGCTCTGCAGTGGGCCGGGTGGATCTGGCGGGGCTCAGCGGTTTGGGATAAGATGACCAGTCGTCCGCAGAAAGGGCGTTTTCGCCAGCAGAGTGAATATATTGTATGGGGCTCTAACGGCCCCATGCCGGTAAGCCGTCCGGTGGGCTGTCTGCCGGGCGTATTCCGCTATGCAAATCCGCAGAACCGCACCCATGTCACAGAGAAGCCTCTTCAGCTCATGCGCGATCTCGTAAAGATCTGCGAGCCTGGCGGAAGAATTCTCGATCCCTTCTGTGGGGCAGGCACAACTGTCCTTGCATCCCGATTGGAAGGATACGAGGCTGTTGGCATCGAAGTAACCGATGCCTATTACAAATTAGGCTCTGACCGGGTACGGTTTGCGCTGGAATCTCATGCCGAATAATTCCTTGGCTATCCATGTGGATAGCCAATAAAACACCAACCATTTCGACTGGCTATCCGCTTGGATAGCCAGCCTCTATTTTATCCTTCATTGACTTAGAAAGAGAAAGGAGTTCATTATGGAAAAAGCCTTTGCTTACATCTGCACCGCCGCAGATACCGCTCCCCGCCTGTTAAAGAGGTACTGCCGAAAGGTTTATGAACTGGGATATGTCCCCATCTGCCCGAAGCTGAGCGAGGTCCAGTACCTCCAGCCGGATAATCCGGATGAAAAAAGAGACTTTCACAGTATTTCCCATCAGAAACTTGGACGATGCCGGATGCTCGTGGTATGCGGAAGTGAAATCAGCAACAGTATGTCCGCCGAGATCGGCGCCGCCGAAAAGAAAAACATCATCTGCACCACCCTCGATGGTCTTGCCAAAATCAAGGAAGCAGACGAATAAAACCGTTCTTGACACTGCCGTTTCTTGCTGATATAATGAAAGCAGGGAAACAAGGAAAATTTGTTATGCGTATTTCACTGTAAACAGCATACAATAGAAAGGAAGGTCTGTATGGAAACGGCAGTCGTGAAAGGCGGGTCTTTTATGAACCGTAAAACCATTCGTATATCGGAAAAGAGGCAACTGACGATCCCGCAGAAGTTTTTTGAAGCGCTTGGATTTACAGCGGAAGCCGAATGTATTCTGCGCGGCAATGAGCTTGTACTGCGCCCGGTCAAGGAACAGCACGGCGGCGAGTTTGCCGAACAGATCCTCGCCGATTTGATCGCACAGGGGCTCAGCGGAGATCAGCTCCTTGCAGAATTCAAGAAAACGCAGAAAAAAGTGCGTCCCGCCGTGGAAGCGCTGCTCGCCGAGGCTGAACAAGCGGCGCACGGAGACATTGAGAGCTACTCTTATGATGATGTATTCGGGACGGAGGAAGACTGATGGCGCAGCTGCGAATCCTTCCTCCTGCAGCGAAATTCCTCAAGAAGCTCAAGGACAAGCGCCTAAAGACGCTGTACCGGGAAGCCATCGACAGGATACTGGAGGATCATACGGTAGGAGAAGCTAAGACCGGAGATCTGGCGGGCGTATTCGGCTATGACATCTATTATAACAAAACCAATTACGAGCTTGCCTATACCGTAGAGTATGTGAACGACAAGATTGTGGTGGTCATCATGGCCGGAACCAGAGAGAACTTCTACGATGAACTCAAACGATATATGAGCTGAGAAACCGCTCAGCGCGAAGGACGATGCCTACCCGGCACCGTCCTTTTTTTATTCCAGCCGGTGACTGGTTTTGCAAGCATAGCGTTTGGATATCCAAACGCATTCCGGGGAGAGCCCCCGCCCCCCTCGGCAGCCGCCTTCCATTAAATTCGGAAAGAAGTGAAAGAACTGAGCAAGAAACAGAAAGAACGAAAACAGAATTCCACAAAATGGAATGAATCGCAGCGTTAAAAAGGAGTCCCCAATGAGAAAACGAAATCACATCATCCCCCTCCATCTCAACAAAAAGGAGCTGGCACATCTGGAAGTGCAGGTGAAAACGAGCGGCCTGCCTCGTGAGGAATTTCTCCGCACCCTCATCATGGGCGCTGAGCTTCGAGCCAAGCCCTGCGACCACCACGCAGATCTGCTCCACAAGGTTGCGGGGCTCTGCAACAATGCAAATCAGCTTGCAAAAGTGGCCAATACCTACGGCGAAGCCAGCCAGCAGAGTGTGGAGGAAATGACCCGGCTGGCGCGTCAGGTCTGGGAAGAAGTAAAGGAGAATTGGTAGCCTATCGCATATACCAGTGTTATCCCCGTCCACCGCCTGGATAATGCCATCAATTATACGCTCGATAAGAACAAGACCTCCCGTTCGCAAAATGCAGACTCCCTGCGCGGAGCTGTGGATTATGCTCTCAACCGGGATAAGACGGAGCAGGATCTGCTCGAATCGGCTCTCGGCTGCACCTGTGAAACTGCCTTTGAAGATATGTGCCGAGTCAAAGAAATGTGGCATAAGGAGCAGGGTGTGCAGGGTTTCCACCTGGTACAGAGCTTCGCCGCCGGTGAAGTGACGCCGGAACTTGCGCATCAGCTTGGACTGGAATTTGCAGAGCGGCTGCTCGGCGGGGAGTTTCAGGCCGTAGTCAGCACTCACCTCAATACTGGACATATCCATAACCACTTGGTGTGTGCGCCCATAAGGGGCAGAGTAAATCCGCTTAGCAAGCGGCAGGTGTGAGGTTTCAGGCCTGTGGTCAACGGCTAACCTGGCGGGGAAACCCAAAGGGGACAGCAGCATGACCGTAAAGCTGCAAGTTGGCAAGTTGCCGTGCCACGACTGAGCAGCAAGACCAAAAGTTCATATAAGGATGAAACCTAAACTGGCTGAACGGCAGTCCGAGGGACATTTGTGGTGGTCGTAACGGAAGGCAGCTATACCCGTTACGCTGTGCATCTCACCTGTAGAAACATGAGCAGGATGAGCGAAACCGAATGCACAGTCCGTATGTATCAGCATAAAAGGACGAAAACCGCATCCGACAATGAACAATGCTTTTTTACTCTGCTGCTAAATGGGGATTGCCTAAGTTGGAACGCTCACAAGAGCTATGGGCGTAGGCCCTGAATATCCAATATGGCAACGGAGCCGCCGTAGTAGTCCGAGCGTATTAATGGCACGCACATGGCGAAGGGCGGCAGTTCATTCAATTCAATACAACAGAAAGGAAGGTGCGTGAGGCACTATGAGAGATCCAGAAAATGTATTGAACAGTCTGCAAGAACATTCAGCTCAATCCGGCTATGTCTATGACAGGTTGTACCGCAACCTGTTCAATCGGGAATTTTTCTTACGGGCATATCAGAATATTTATGCCAGTCAGGGAAACATGACCGCAGGCACAGACGGAAAAACCATCGACGCAATGAGCCTTGAAAGAATCGACAGGCTTATTGCAACCCTGAAAGACGAATCCTACCAGCCCAAACCGTCCAGACGGACATATATCCCTAAGAAGAATGGAAAACTCCGTCCTCTGGGTATTCCGTCCATTGACGACAAGCTGGTACAGGAAGTTGTCCGTATGCTGTTGGAATCCATCTATGAGAACAGCTTTGAGGACGCCTCCCATGGCTTTCGGCCTGACAGAAGTTGTCACACAGCTTTGAGGATGATTCAAAATCGCTTTACCAGATGCAAGTGGTTTGTTGAGGGTGACATTAAAGGATTCTTCGACAATATTGACCACAATGTCATGATTGGCATCCTTCGCAAGAGAATTAAAGATGAGCGTTTTCTGCGCCTTATCCGTAAATTTCTCAACGCAGGATATATGGAAGATAACCAACTGCATCAAAGCTACAGCGGCACTCCGCAGGGCGGCATCATTAGTCCCATTCTAGCCAATATCTATCTCGACCAGTTCGACAAATATATGGCTGAATACAAGAAACGGTTTGACCGTGGGAACAAGCGAGCCGTCAATGTGGAATACCATAAGCTGAGCGCAAAGAGAATCCGACTCAAAAGGAAGCTGGCAAAGGCACAGTCTGAGGAAGAAAAGCAATCCCTTTTGGAAAGCATCCGGGAACTGGATAAGGTACACAAATCCATCCCCTGCAAAAATCCAATGGATACAAATTTCCGCAGACTGCAATACGTCCGTTACGCTGACGATTTTCTTATCGGTATCATCGGAGCCAAAGAGGATGCACAGGCTGTTAAGCAGGAAATCGGCGTATATATCGCCGAACAGTTGAAACTGGAACTGTCGGAAGAAAAGACGCTGGTCACTAAAGCAACAGACCGTGCAAAATTCTTGGGATTTGACATCAGGGTCACACCGCAGAGCAATCACACCAAAAAGACAAAAAGCGGTTCCACAGCCCGAAACTACAGCGGCCATGTAATGCTGGAAGTTCCGACTTCTGTCATTCAAAAAAAGCTGCTGGAACTGGGAGCCATGAGAATTGATGTTCGCAATGGAACAGAGATTT
>ERZ506979.1165-NODE-1165-length-12392-cov-4.199562_pt1 | contig 12392 bp, 8 predicted proteins | sample MGYA00512887_ERZ506979 | MGnify/ENA metagenome assembly ERZ506979 | reverse complement strand
GGGATAAACGCTGAAGGCATCTAAGCGTGAAGCCCCCCTCAAGATGAGATATCCCTACGTAAGTAGTAAGACCCCTTGAAGACGACGAGGTAGATAGGTCAGAGGTGGAAGTACAGTAATGTATGGAGCTGACTGATACTAATCGGTCGAGGGCATGACCAAGCAAGGTGATAGGTAGGATGAAGAAAATATTTCTTGTATGCAGTTTTGAAGGTATATATAAAAGGTAAAAAGCAATCAACATATGTTGGTTGCTTTTTTGATATCCGGCATAAAGAATAAAAAATATATAAAATCTCAAATATCTTTTGACCATATATGCTATAGATGATACAATTGAAACATTGTTGGAATAGAAAAGGAGTTTATTAATTATGGAACAGAAAGTAATTGCCACAGTTGGCGGACATCAGATTACAGAAGCAGAAGTAGAGGCATTCATCCACAGCCTTCCAAGAGAACAGCAGGCATATGCGGCTCATCCGGATTTTCGTAAGCAGTGTGAAGAACAGCTGATCGCAGTATACGCATTTGCAAAATACGGCGAAGAAGAGAAAATTGACGAGACAGAAGAATTCAAGAATGTTATGGAAAATGCAAGAAAAGATATCCTTGCACAGATGGCTATGAGAAAGCTTTTTGCAACAGTAAACGTAACAGATGATGAAATCAAAGAATATTATGAAGCAAATAAATCGAAATATTCGAAGGGTGCATCTGTACATGCAAAACATATCTTAGTAGATAATGAAGAGAAATGTACAGAGCTTCTGAATGCAATCACAAGCGGAGAAAAGGTATTTGAGGATGTAGCAAAAGAATCTTCTACATGTCCGTCGGGAGCAAACGGGGGAGACCTTGGAGAATTCGGAAGAGGACAGATGGTAAAAGAGTTTGATGAAGCGGTATTTACTGCAGAAGTTGGTAAGATTATCGGACCAGTAAAGACAGACTTCGGTTATCATTTAATCTGTGTAGATGAGCTGACAGGTGGAGAACAGTCTGAATTTGCAGAAGTTTACCCACAGATTATGCAGCAGCTTACAACAGAGGCACAGAACAAGAAGTATATGGAAGTACGCCAGGCAATGATTGAAAAATACGGTCTTGAATTCAAATGATGTTAGGGTTATAATAAGTTCGTATAACTTAGGGCGATGCGACCATACATCGACAACTGCGTAAGCAGATATTTATATTTATGGAGGTTAATAATTATGGCATTAGTATCAGCAAAAGAGATGCTTCAGAAAGCAAAAGCAGGACATTATGCAGTAGGACAGTTCAATATCAACAACCTTGAGTGGACAAAGGCAATCCTGTTAACAGCAGAAGAATGTAAATCCCCAGTTATTTTAGGTGTATCCGAAGGTGCGGGCAAATACATGGCAGGATACAAAACTGTTGTAGGTATGGTAAACGGAATGATGGAAGAACTCGGAATTACAGTTCCGGTTGCTCTTCATCTTGACCACGGCAGCTACGAAGGATGCCTGAAATGTGTAGAAGCAGGATTCTCATCAATCATGTTCGACGGATCTCATTATCCGATCGACGAGAATGTTGAGAAGACAAAAGAACTCGTTAAGATCGCTCACGAGCACGGAATGTCAATCGAGGCAGAGGTTGGATCCATCGGTGGAGAAGAAGACGGAGTTATCGGAAGAGGTGAATGCGCTGATCCGGAAGAGTGTAAGAGAGTAGCTGATCTGGGAATCGATTTCCTGGCAGCAGGTATCGGTAACATTCATGGTAAATATCCGGCAAACTGGGAAGGATTAAGCTTCGAGACTCTGGACGCTATTCAGCAGCGTACAGGAGATATGCCACTCGTACTTCACGGTGGTACAGGTATCCCGGAAGATATGATCAAGAAAGCAATCTCTCTTGGAGTTGCTAAGATCAACGTTAATACAGAGTGTCAGCTTTCTTTCGCAGCAGCTACACGTAAGTATGTTGAAGCAGGAAAAGATCTTGAGGGTAAAGGATTTGACCCACGTAAACTTCTCAAACCAGGTGCAGACGCAATCATGGAAACAGTAAAAGAGAAGATGGAGTTATTCGGATCTGTCGGAAAAGCCTGAGAAGAATTTTTTTGAAAAAAGCACTTGCGTTTTAAAGCAAGTTGAGGTATACTGACTCACGTAGACAGAACAAGGGCGTTCCAATTATAATTGGAGTGCCCTTTTTTTATCGCTTGGGAAATGATCCGCATGATTGAATCAGAGTGGATGGAATGAAATCAGATCAGATCTGACTGGATCAGACGGATGATTTCCTGAGAGGTAATCTATTATGGGGGTTCCCGTAGTGTAATCGAATATTGTTCATTGCAGTGAACGGTAATCGAAGAATTAAGAGAAAAGGAAGGTATAGGGTATGAGCACAGAATTATTCAATGTAGCTGACATCTTTGGAGAAAATGTATTTAATGATACAGTTATGCAGGAGCGTCTGCCAAAGAAAGTTTACAAGAATCTGAGAAAGACAATTGAAGAAGGAAAAGACCTGGATCTCGAGACAGCAGATGTTATTGCTCACGAGATGAAAGAATGGGCGATTGAAAAAGGAGCGACTCACTATACACACTGGTTCCTGCCACTTACAGGAGTTACAGCAGAGAAGCATGATTCCTTTATCTCAGCTCCACTTCCGAGCGGAAAGGTTCTGATGACTTTCTCAGGAAAGGAATTGATCAAGGGTGAGCCGGATGCATCTTCATTCCCGTCAGGAGGACTGAGAGCAACATTCGAGGCAAGGGGATATACAGCATGGGATTGTACATCACCAGCATTCGTAAGACAGGACGCAGGCGGAGCTACACTTTGCATTCCAACAGCATTCTGCTCCTACACAGGAGAGGCACTGGATCAGAAGACACCACTGCTTCGTTCTATGGAAGCAATCAACAAAGAAGCATTAAGACTTCTTCGTTTATTTGGAAATACAACATCTAAGAAAGTTACTCCATCTGTTGGAGCAGAGCAGGAGTACTTCCTTGTAGATGCAGAGAAGTTTGAAGAAAGAAAAGACCTGATCTACACAGGACGTACACTCTTTGGAGCAATGCCTCCGAAAGGACAGGAGCTTGATGATCATTACTTCGGAACAATCCGTCAGAGAATCGCATCCTTCATGAGAGATGTAAATATCCAGCTTTGGAAAGTTGGTGTTCCGGCTAAGACACAGCATAATGAGGTTGCACCGGCACAGCACGAACTGGCTCCGATTTATACAGAGGCGAACATTGCGGTAGACCAGAACCAGCTGACAATGCAGACACTGAAGAGAGTAGCCTGCCAGCACGGACTGAAATGCCTGCTTCACGAGAAACCGTTCGCAGGAGTTAACGGATCCGGTAAACATGACAACTGGTCCATTACAACAGATGACGGAATCAACCTTCTTGATCCAGGTAAGACACCTCACGAGAATACACAGTTCCTTCTTGTACTTGCCTGCATCCTGAAAGCGGTTAACAAGCATGCAGACCTGCTTAGAGAATCCGCAGCAGATCCGGGAAATGACCACAGACTTGGAGCAAACGAGGCACCTCCGGCAATTATCTCTATCTTCCTTGGAGAACAGCTTGAGGATGTTGTTGAGCAGTTGATCAGTACAGGAGAAGCTACACACAGTCTGAAAGGCGGAAAGCTGGAGACAGGTGTAAGCACACTTCCGGATCTGTTCAAAGATGCAACAGACAGAAACAGAACATCACCGTTCGCATTTACAGGAAATAAGTTTGAGTTCCGTATGGTTGGATCAAGAGATTCTATCGCAAACCCGAATATCGTACTGAACACAATCGTTGCAGAAGCATTTGCAGATGCATGTGATATTCTTGAGAAGGCAGATGACTTTGATCTTGCAGTACATGATCTGATCAAAGAATACCTGACAGAGAACCAGAGAATCATCTTCAACGGAAACGGATACTCTGACGAGTGGGTTGCAGAGGCTGAGAGAAGAGGACTTCCGAACATTAAGTCTATGGTTGAAGCAATTCCGGCAATCACAACAGACAAGGCTGTAGAATTGTTTGAGAGATTCAGCGTATTTACAAAAGCAGAGCTTGAGTCTCGTGCAGAGATCCAGTATGAGGCATATGCTAAGGCAATCAATATTGAAGCCCGTACTATGATCGATATGGCAAGCAAACAGTTCCTGCCGGCATTTATCAAGTATACAAAGACACTTGCAGATACAGTAAATGCTGTAAAGGCAGCTGGTGTTGACGCATCTGTTCAGACAGAGACTCTGAAAGAAGTAAGTGCTCTGATGGCTGAGACAAAGGCAGCACTTGATAACCTTGTAAAAACAACAGCAGATGCAGCAGCAAAAGAAGAAGGCGAAGTACAGGCTACATACTATCATACAGAGGTTGTTCCGGCTATGGATGCACTCCGTGCACCGGTTGACAAACTTGAGATGATCGTGGATAAAGAAGCTTGGCCAATGCCATCTTACGGAGACCTGATCTTCGAGGTATAAAATTGCATTACAGAAAAGTAATTTGAAGTAAATGATTGGAAGTCATTATTCGGATAAAGAGTCTGGATAATGGCTTCTTTTTGCTCTGGAAATCGGGAAAGCTGCATGACTATTTCATGCAAGAAAGCAAAAATTATTGTATAATGAGAAGTGGTTCGTGCAGCTTGAGCGTATTCTGCACGAATGAGAAAAAGAAAGAGTGGAATAAAAATGCAGTCAGAAGCAGAACTTAGAAGTTTATTATCAAGAATAGATCACCGGGGATATCCGGCTTATAAAGATACAAAAGGACAGTACCGATTTCCGGGATATGTTTTATCGATCGATCACGTACAGGGAGATCCGTTTGCGTCACCGTCAAAGGTAAGTGTACTGGTGAGTGGGAAGACAGCAGGATTCCCACAGGAATTATATTGTGGAAAATGTCAGAGAATTGCACTTCAGGACGAATTGCTGCGCCAGTTTGGAAGAAGGGCAGAACGGTTTGCATTCAAGGCAAAAGGTTCAGGTAAGAGTGGTCTGATCTCTGTCAGCAGATGCGGACAGGAAGTTCTGGAGAGAACAGCGTGTCAGATTCAGCCGGAGAACGGAAATATCCTTCTTAGAATGGAAATCGGATTTCCGGCAAATGGACGAACAATCAATGCGAGAGAGTTAGAGAAGATTTTATTTGATTTTGTTCCGGAGTGTGTAAAGGCATCCCTGTTTTACAAGAATCTGGATGCAAAGAGATTGAGAAGAATCGTAGATCTTGCAGAAGACCAGGAGTATATCCGTAAAGAACTTCCGAAACGTGGTCTGTGTGCTTTCGTGGCAAACGGAAGTGTACTGCCAAGGGAATCCGGAATCTCATCCCGGCCGATGCGTGACGGAATCGCCTTCCAGTCTCCGAAGGAACAGGAAGTGACATTGGAACTTCCGCATAAAGGAAAGATTACCGGTATGGGAATTCGTAAGGGGATTACCTTGATCGTCGGCGGAGGTTATCACGGAAAATCAACACTTTTGAAAGCATTGGAACTTGGAGTGTACAATCACATCGCAGGGGATGGAAGAGAGTATGTGATTACAGATGCGACAGCAGTGAAATTGCGTGCGGAGGATGGAAGAAGTATCCAGAAGACAGATATTTCCATGTTCATCAACGATCTTCCGAATGGAAAAGATACGACATCATTCTGTACAGAAGATGCAAGTGGAAGTACCTCGCAGGCAGCAAATGTGATCGAAGGAATTGAGGCGGGAACATCTCTGTTCCTGATTGATGAAGATACGAGTGCAACGAACTTTATGATCCGTGATGAGCTGATGCAACGTGTGATCCACAGAGAGATGGAACCGATCACACCATTTATTGAAAGAATCAGGGAATTGTATGAAAATTATGGGATCTCGACAGTGATCGTTGCAGGAAGTTCGGGAGCTTATTTCCATATTGCGGATAGTATTATTCAGATGGATCGTTATGTTCCGAAAGACATTACAGTACTGGCGAAAAAAGAAGCAGAGAATTTCCCACAGATCAGCGTGCCGGAGCAGCCGGCAGAGAAACCGACTTATGACAGAGTGCCGCGACCGGATAAAGCATTTCGCGGAAATGACAGGATCAAGATGAAGACGATGGGAAAAGAATCAGTGATGATCAACAGGGATACGATCGATCTGAGATACTTAGAGCAGATTGCGGATAGCGAACAGGTGACAGCACTTGGATACTGTGTACGATATGCACAGAAACATTTGATTGACGGAAAGAAGAATCTAATTCAGATTGTAGATGAGCTGGAAGAAGTGATGCAGAATAAATCGCTGGCGGAATTATGCGAGAGTACATCAAGTGTATCCTGTATGGCAGTGCCGAGAAGACCGGAAATATTTGCATGTTTTGACAGATATAGAGCACTTAGGTTAGTATGACATAGGAGTTGATAATATGAAATTAGAGAATGGAAGACCAGAAAACACAGAAGGAAGATTAGAAAAGGAAATCAGGGTATATGATTTCCTCGACAAGCTTGGCGTGGAATACCAAAGAGTTGATCACGAGGCGGCAATGACAATGGAAGCTTGTGAAGAGATCGATAGAACACTTGGAGATGGAACTGCAATCTGCAAGAACCTGTTCCTTTGCAATCGACAGGAAACAGACTTTTATCTGCTTCTGATGCCGGGTGACAAGCCATTCAAGACAAAGAATCTGTCGGCACAGATAGGTTCTGCCAGACTTTCCTTTGCAAAGCCGGAGTATATGGAGAAGTATCTGGACATTACACCGGGATCTGTCAGCGTTATGGGACTTATGAATGATACAGAGGGGAAAGTACAGCTTCTGATCGATGAGGATGTAATGAAAGATCCGTATTTTGGCTGTCATCCGTGTATCAATACATCCAGTCTGAAGATTCGTACATCAGATTTGATCGCAAAGATCATTCCGGCGCTGAAGCATGCGCCGAAGATGGTGAAACTTCCGGGAGCGGAGGAGCAACAGTAGTAATGAAAATGTGATTAATCGACACCAGGTCCATTTCCTGTTGGTTGTATATTTTTCGTGCATTTGCTATAATTTATATGTTGATATGCGAATAGCAGGTATCATTTTCAGGATTGATGCAGAGAAGATAAAAAGGAGGACTAACGTGTCTGAGGAAAATAAAGTGATAGATGAAGTGAATACATCAGGAGTAGTCGTGCAGCCGGTGGATGCGGAGGAGATTCCGCCAGTGGAGACAGAGGCGATACCACCGGTGAATACGGAGCCAACACATCCTGTACAGCCACCGGTAGAACCGGCGCAGAAGCTGGAAGATTATTACAAAGAGACTGCGGAGGATCGTGTAGCTGAGGAAGAGTACGAGCAGGCGGTTAAAGATCCGCAGAACCGGAAGGAAAAGATCGATCAGATCAAGAGTATTTTCCACCGCAGTGGGGAGAAGAAGTTTTCCAGAGAAGAAGTGATTCTTTCTAAGATCCGGCCGGAAGATATGCTGGAATATCTGACGTTGGAACAGCGCAGACTGGAATGCTTACAGAAAGCAAGACAGAGCCGGAATGAGAAGCTTCTCAAGGTGCTTCAGCTTGCGGCGATACTTGCAGCAATTGTAGCAGTTGTCGCTTTACTGAAGGATAATCCGGTCGTTCTTGTGAACATTCTGTATATGCTTGGTATTGTAGCAGCAATCTGGATCTGGAAGAATCCGGGAAAGAAGTAAATTTACTGTAATGAGGTGACGATATGAAATTTTTTCATTTATCAGACCTGCATATAGGAAAGCAATTACATCACTATAACCTCCGGGAGGATCAGGAACATATCCTTGCGGAGGTTCTTTCATATGCAGCGTCCATACATCCGGATGCAATTGTTATCGCAGGAGACATTTATGATAAATCCGTGCCGTCGGCAGAAGCAGTCAGCTTGTTTGATGAATTCTTGACAGCTCTGGCTAAGATTGAACCGGTGATTCCGGTTCTTATTATATCGGGAAATCATGATTCGGCACAGCGGCTTGATTATGCCAGTCGTTTGCTTGGAAGCCATCAGATTTATATTGCGGGTCAGGCTCCGGAGGAAGAAGAGGATGGTCTGAAAAAGATTACTTTGACAGATGAGTTTGGTGAAACGGATTTCTGGTTGCTTCCATTTTTGAAGCCGGGATATGTGCGCAAGATCTTTGGCGGAGAGGCGCCGGAGAGTTATACGGCTGCTGTGCAAGGACTTCTGGAACGGGAGAAGATCGATTTTTCCAGAAGAAATGTACTGGTTTCCCATCAGTTTTATACAGGGAAGGGGGAGACTCCAACAACGTGTGAATCAGAAGTATTATCTGTTGGAGGCATTGATAATGTAGATATTTCCGCAGTGCAGGAGTTTGACTATGTGGCACTTGGACATTTACATGGTGCACAGAGAGTCGGTCAGGAGAAGATTCGCTATTGTGGAACGTTGCTGAAGTATTCTGTCAGTGAGGCAAGCCAGAAGAAGACACTTCATGTAGTTGAACTGAAAGAAAAAGGGAGCGAGCCGGAGATTCAGAAGCTGCCGCTGCATCCACTTCGTGATGTGAGAAAACTCAGGGGAACTCTGGAAGAGATTCTTGAAGCGGAGGATGGAACCGGGAGTGAAGATTATGTCAGTGTAACGCTGACAGATGAGGTTGATCCGTACAAACCAAAGGAACAGCTGGAAAGAAAATTCCATCATATTCTAGAAGTGCGGATGGATAATGAGAGAACAAGACAGAAGCTGGAATTTTCTGAAGAACAGATACGGATCGGTACTCCGTTTGAAACATTTTGTGATTTCTACAAAGAGATGCAGGGGCAGGAAATGTCTGAGCAGGAACAAAAGATCTTAAGAGAGATTCTAAGTGAAATGAAAGGGGAAGACGTATGAGACCGGTGAGATTGACGATGTCCGCATTCGGATCTTATGCGGGCGTCCAGGAGATAGATTTTACAAAGATTCACAGCGGATTATTTCTGATCACCGGAGATACGGGTGCAGGAAAAACAACCATCTTTGATGCAATCATGTATGCGCTGTATGACCGGACGAGTGGTGGACGAAGAGATGGAAATATGATGCGCAGCCAGTATGCATCAGAGGATACAGACACTTATGTTGAATATGTGTTTTCTTATCGGGGACACGAATATACCGTGCGTCGTAATCCGGAATATCTCCGGGTAGGGAAGAGAAGAAAAGCAGATGGAAGCCTCCGGTATGTGAAAGAGACAGCGAAGGTGAGTCTCCTTCTTCCGGACGGAAGGGAATATCAGGGGAAGAAGCGAGAGACAGACCAGAAGATTCAGGAAATCATTGGTCTTGATGCGGGACAGTTTACGCAGATTGCCATGATCGCGCAGGGAGATTTCTTAAAGCTTCTTCATGCAGAATCAAAAGAACGAAAAAAGATATTCTCGCAGATTTTCCAGACACAAATCTACTGGCGGATTCAGGAAGCACTGAAAGAAAAAGGAAGAGATCTGTATATTGCGCTGAAGGAAAGTGAATCAGACATTCGGCGTGAGATGGAGCGTGTGGAATCGGAGGACACAGATCAGCAGGATCTGGCAGACCAGTGGAAAGAACTCTGTGAGTTATCCATGCCGGAAGGGGAAAAGGTTCTGGAGGCTGTGAAAAACTTTCTCGAATATGAAGAAAGTTGTGGAAAAGTCTTAAAGAAAGAATCAGAGGAACTTAAGAAACAGTCAGAAACACTTCGAATGCTGATTCAGAAGAAAGAAGAGAAGAATAAGATATTTGATCGTTTGGAAATGGAAGAGAAACAGCTGAGTATTCTGAATGCAAAAAAGGAAGAGATGGAAACCTGTCGGGTTCAGGCAGTGCTTGGACACCGGGCAGAGCAGGCGAGACATCTGGAAGTGCAGGCTCTTCGAACAGCGAAATCCGTGCGGCAGATACGGGGCGAGATCGAGCAGATCACTGTATGGCAGAAGGAACAGGAAAAGGAACTTTCTGAGGTTAAAGAAAAAGCGGAAGAATTGGAAGAAGTTTTTGCAAAGGAAGAACCGGAAATGCTGAAAAGAATTTCACAGTTATCGGATCTTCTTCCACATTACGCAAATGTGCGTAAGTATTTGAAAGAATATGAAAATCAGACAGGGGCAATGCAGCGATGTATACAGAATTGTCAGGAAGCATCAGCTCAGTATGAGGAAGCATATGCGAAATTCTTTCAGGAGCAGGCGGGAATCCTGGCAAAGGAATTACAGGAAGGTATTCCATGTCCGGTCTGCGGATCAGTAGAACATCCGCATCCGGCAAAGATTTCCGGAGAAGCACCGGATAAAGAGACGGTAGAGAAACTGAAGCAAAGACGTGATCTGCTGGAACAAAAAAGAATACAGCAGCAGGAAAAGTTTCAGATATGTAAAGCACAGCTTGAATCAGAACAACGTATTCTCGGAGATAATCCTGTGAAAGAAGAGCAGGTGAAAGAAGAGCTTCAGAAGATGCAGGTTGAACTGGATCGGAAGAAGAATGAAACAAAGCAGGCACAGGAACAGTGCCGTAAGATGACGGAGGAAAGCAGACGTCAGGCAGGAAAACTGGAGGGACTTCGAGGCCAGAAGGCAGAACTTGAGAAGCGTTTTGTAAAAGAGCAGGAAGAGTTCCGAGAGGAGATCAGCCGACAGGAATTTACTTCACAGGAAGAATTCCGTGAGGCGAAACAGTGGATCGAAGGGTGGCGGGAGAAAGACAAAGAAGTGAAAGAACATGACCGCCAGCTGTTAGAGAAAAAGGCAAAGATCGAGACACTGAAGGAACAGACTGCAGGCGAAAAGCGGGAAGATCCGCAGCAGGAGATAGAAAAGCGAAATGAAGTAGAACATCTGTTGAAAGAAAAACAGGATCATCAGATGCAGCTTCACAGCAGATGGACAGGTAACCAGAATGCGTACAAGAATCTGAAACAATATTTTTCTTCGCAGGAAGCTCTGCGAAAAGAATATGAGGTACTTTCCAACCTGAGCAAGACTGCAAATGGCAATTTGAGCGGCAGTGTGAAACTTGATTTTGAGACGTATGTACAGCGGACTTATTTCCGGCAGATCATTCAGGCGGCAAACCGCAGGCTGGCGCGGATGACATCAAATGAATTTATTTTACAGTGCAGGGAGATTCAGGATCTGAGCAGTCAGGGACAGGCCGGCCTTGATCTGGATGTCTATGATCTGGTGACAGATTCTGTCAGAGATGTGAAGTCTCTCTCAGGAGGAGAATCCTTCATGGCAGCTTTGTCGATGGCATTGGGACTTGCAGATATTATCCAGAATACGGCGGGAGCTGTAAGTCTGGAGACGATGTTTGTAGATGAAGGATTCGGATCTCTGGATGATGCATCAAGAGACCGTGCAATTCAGATTCTCAAAGAACTTGCAGGAGAGAAAGGATTGGTTGGAATCATTTCCCATGTAAATGAATTGAAAGAGCAGATTGACTGGAAATTAAATATTACAAAGACAGAGCATGGAAGTCAGGCAAAATGGGAAATCTAAAAGCATAAGGCAATAATAGGGACAGCTACGAAGAAGGACAGAATACAGGCAGGTGCGGAAAATGAAACAAAATGGAATGAGAGAAAGAAAAGGAAGGGTTTCAAGATACGGAAGAAGGATGTTGGCAGTTCTGCTCAGCGCAGGGATGCTGCTGACAGAGACTCTTCCGGTATTCGGAACAGAAAATACGGAGGAAACGGCACGCCCACATCAGCTTTATTGCACAGTACTTGGAGACAGTATTGCGAAAGGTTACACTTGCGATAAATCCTGGATGGAGAATTATGGAAGTCTGGCAGCAAAGGAAATAGCATATAGCGAAGGGTGCAGATATATTTATCACAATTATGCAAGAACAGGTCTTGATACAGCAGGATTGAACGAAAAGTATTTGTCAAAGCAGGATGTGCAGACAAATCTTGCAAAAGCAGATGTTATTTTTATAACAATTGGTTCGAATGACCTGCTCAACGAATGTAAGCGTGTGGTTCAGGAAATCCTGAAGACAGATACAAAATTTAAAAGTGCGGATGAGGCACTTGCATCTTTGAAAGAGTCTGTAAAGAAGAATCCGCTGCTTGTGCTGAGTGCGATCAACGCGTTGAACAACTGGGATTATAATTCCTTTGAAAAAGAATGGATCCAGATGATGAAGACAGTAAATTCATTGAAAAAGGACGATGCAAAAGTGATCGTGACTACAATTTATAATCCGGCAGGAAATATGAAGCTTCCATCTACGCTGAATAAAATTGTAGAAGACATTATTGAAAATATGAACGCGATCATTGAAAAACGTGCGGGAAAATACGATTATGAAGTTGCGGATGTGTATCAGTCATCTGTGACATCTCATCTGCAGAAAGACGGAG
>ERZ506979.1164-NODE-1164-length-12400-cov-4.143864_pt1 | contig 12400 bp, 10 predicted proteins | sample MGYA00512887_ERZ506979 | MGnify/ENA metagenome assembly ERZ506979 | reverse complement strand
CTGGCCGGCGGTTCCGTCAATGTCCACCGCGTCGCCCACGTGCAGGTGGCCGTTAAACAGGATCAGGATGCCCGCCGCAAAGCTGGAAAGCGAATCCTTCAGGGCCAGGCCCACGGCCACCACCGGCGCGCCGAACATGACCATGCGGCCCCCCAGCTTGGTGCTGAGCAGGCCCAGAGCCGCCAGAGGCAGCAGAAAGAGCGCGCCGGGCCGCCGGAAGAGCACCAGGACAAAGCCCGCCAGGCCCGCGATGGCCGCCTCCATCCAGGGATGGAAATAGGAGAAGAGCGCCGCGAAGCCCAGATCCTGCACTTCAATGATGGATTGGGCCACCGAAGGATAGACCAGGCTGACGCCCTCGCCCGTGCTCCGCACGTCGCCGCTGTGCTTGAGGTAGGCGTTGGCGTGGTTGATCAGGGTGGTCAGGATTTCACCCTGCACCAACAGCGCCGCCACGCCCAGCCAGAGCAGGACCAGCGTCAGCGGGCGGCAGAGAATATGGCGCAGCTTGCGGCCCGCCCGGCTGCCCGCCAGAAGCAGAAGCAGGCTGAAGCCGAAGCCCGCCGGGCCGCCCAATGTGGGCAGGGCGTAGGCCAGCCCGCCCAGCAGCAACAGGCCGCGCCGCCCGCGCGGAGCCATGACCAGACCCATCAGGCCCAGCAACAGCACATTGTACCGGATCAGATAGGGAAAGACCGAATGCCATTCCTGGGTCCACCAGGAAATGACGCCCGACGCGCCCAGCAGCAACACCCACGGCCAGTGCAAAGGATTGCCCAGGCGCTCCAGATGCGTCTCGTCCGCGCCGCGCACGCCCCAGAGGCGTTGCGCCGCCTTCAGGCCGGAACCCAGCGCCAGCCGCCGCAAGATCATTTGGGGCAGCAGCATGTAGCGCATGGCCCAGCAGGCCGGGGCCAGGGTCATCAGCAGGGGGAAGAAAAGCGTCACCAGATCGGTGTCGTAATAGCCCAGCAGGGTGCGGGCCAGAAAACCCGGCGCCAGAGAGGTGATCAGCCCGGCGGCCACGCCCGCCTCCATGCTGCCCAGAGCCCAGACCCAGGCGAAGACGATCACCGCCACCATGCTGGCCAGCACAGCCGGGAACCAGAAGGCCACGGCCGCCGGATAGGTGTGCAGAGTCCGGGCCATGAGCCGCAGCATCTCGGCCATGGGATGGTCCACATCCAGACCGAAGCCCTCGGCGGCGGCCACCCAATGGTAGGCGTCGTGGGTGGCCAGCAGCCATTCGCTGCCCAGACGGTATTCCGGATTCTGCCAGCAGGGCCACTCCATCATGCGCAGGCCGAAGGCCAGCCCCAGCGTCAGCAGCCCCCAGAACAGGCCCCGCAGCCAGTAACGCGGCGCCGCCGGGCTTACCCCGGGCATGGACCGTCTTCCCCGGCAGGGCCGTCCAGTGCGGATTTGCCGGCAGCCACGTCCGTGCCGGATGACGGGCTCAGAGCCCAGAACCAGCGGCCGCTGCCGGCCGCCACATAAGAGCGCACGCCCGCCAGCCGCCAGGGCGCGGGCAGACGTTCGGGCGCGGGGGTCAGCGCCAGGATCACCAGCACGCCCTCGGGCCGCAACCGGGGCAGGGTCAGCTCAAGCAGATCGGGCCAGGGCATGAAGGCTCGGCTCACGATGCAGTCCGCCGGATAATACTGGCCCTGGAAAAAATGCTCCACCGAACCGCGAAAAACATGGGTGGAGGGCAACTGCAGACGGGCCAGGGCGCTGGACAGAAAGAGGGCGCGCTTTTCGCGCACTTCCACCATATAATAGCCGCCCCTGGTCCAGACCATGCGCAGGGGAATGCCCGGCAGGCCCGCACCGGAACCGAGATCCCAGGTCAGCGGCTGTTCCGGCAGGGGCAGTTCCTCCAGAAAGGAGGCCAGATGGAAGCTGTCGGCCGCCAGACGGGTCAGAATATCCCGCCAGGCGCGCGCGCCCACCAGATTCATGGCCGCGTTCCACTGGCACAACATTTCCAGATAGACGGCCAGCGGCTCCAGGGCGGCCGTGGGCACGTCAATGCCCGAGGCCGCCGCAAGTGTGGCCAAATCCTTTCTGTCCACCGTCCGTTGCTCTTGCATGCTCACTCTCTCCACATTTTCCCGGCGGATACGCCGGGCTTTCTGTCATATCCCCCGCAAGCGGGACTTGCAAGCCCTGCGCCGATAACGTAAAAAAAGCAATTCGGCTGCCTGATACAACGTCCGCGAAGCGGGTTTCGCGCCGCCCGTGACGGCAGAGCCGCCAGGCGGAAAGGCACAAAAATCAGTCGGTTACCGGCGCGGCAAGCCGTGACCCGCTCCTGATTTTTGATCGCGTTGACGCTGTCAACGCTCCAAGTTCACCCTCCTTTTGGAGATGCCGCACCTATGATCCAACCTGTTCTGCTTTTTCCCGGCCAGGGCTCGCAGGAGCCCGGCATGGGCCGCGATCTGGCCGAGGCCTCGCCGGAGGCCATGGACCTCTGGAAACTGGCCGAGCGCGTCAGCGGCCTGCCCCTGCGCGAAATTTACTGGGACGGCGACGAAGCCGCCATGAGCGACACCCGCGCCCTGCAACCGGCCCTGACCGTGGTCAACTGCAATCTCTGGCGGGAAATGGCCGGACGCGTCAGCCCGCGCGGCGCCGCCGGGCACAGCCTGGGCGAATTCAGCGCCCTGGCCGCAACGGGCGTGCTCACGCCGGAAAGCGTACTGGAAATCACGGCCCTGCGCGGCCGCCTGATGGCCGAGGCCGATCCACAGAGCAAGGGGGGCATGGCCGCCCTGCTCAAGCTGGACGAGGCCCGCGTGGCGGAAATCGTGGCCGAGGCCGCCGCCGAGAGCGGCGAACTGCTGCTCACCGCCAATTACAACACTCCGGCCCAGTTGGTGGTCAGCGGCGCGAAAAACGCTGTGGCCCTGGCCTGCCAAAAAGCCAAGGAACGCAAGGGGCGCGGCATCGAACTCAAGGTCAGCGGCGCGTTTCACAGTCCCATGATGGAAGAGGCCAACCGGGAGCTGACCCCCCTGCTGCGCAAGGCCGTCTGGCAAAAGCCGCGTTTTCCGGTCTACTGCAACCTGCACGGCAAGGCGGTTCACGACGGCGAGAGCGCGCGGGACAGCCTGCTGCAACAGATGGTCTCGCCGGTGCGCTGGATTGAAACCGTGCGCAACCAGTACGCGGACGGCGCGCGCTTCTGGCTGGAGCTGGGCCCCAGGGCCGTGCTGGGCAAAATGGTCGCCCCCTGCCTCAGCGGCATTGCCGCCGGGGACGCGGACACGCGCGTGGAACTGGTCAGCAATCTGGAAAGCGTCCGGGCCTTCAGCCTGTAATATTTTTCCGCACTATTCCCAAGGATACGAAAAGCATATGCGCGCCACCGAAACACTGCGCACGGCCCTTGCGGCCATTCTGGAAGAAGAAGGCCTGGCCTGGCCGGCCAAAACCGTCATTGAGCCCTCGCGCGATCCCAGACATGGGGATCTCTCCACCAACGCGGCCATGCTGCTGGCCAAAGAAGCCAAGTGCAATCCCCGCGAGCTGGCCCGGAAATTCGCCGACCGGCTGCTGGAACGCTGTCCGGATATGGAAAAGGCCGAGGCCGCCGGACCGGGCTTCTGCAACGTGACCTTCAGCCAGGCCTTCTGGCGGCGCACGGTGCTGGACGTGGAGGCCGCCGCGGGAGCTTACGGCTCAAGCGAGGCGGGCGCGGGCCGCAAGGTGCTGCTGGAGTATGTTTCGGCCAATCCCACCGGCCCTCTGCATGTGGGGCACGGCCGGGGCGCGGCCGTGGGCGACAGTCTGGCCCGCCTGCTGCGCAAGGCCGGTTACGCGGTGGACACGGAGTATTACATCAACGACGCGGGCCGCCAGATGCGCCTGCTGGGCCTTTCGGTCTGGCTGCGCGTGCTGGAACTGGCCGGGCGTCCGGTGAGCTGGCCCGAGGATTACTACCGGGGCGGGTACATCATCGACATCGCGCGGGAGATGCTGGACGCCGACCCCCATCTGCCGGACCTGCCCGAAGCCGAAGGACAGGAGCGCTGCTACCAGCGGGCCATGAACGAAATTCTGACCGGCATCAAGGCGGACCTCAATGAATTCCGGGTGGAGCACCAGCGCTGGTTTTCGGAAAAGACCCTGGTGGAAAGCGGCGCGGTGGACGCGGCCTTCAACGCCCTGGGCCGCTCCGGCTACACCTATGAGAAAGAAAACGCCTTCTGGTTCGCCACGGAGCAGCTGGGCGACGACAAGGACCGCGTGCTGAAAAAATCCGACGGCAGCCTGACCTATTTCGCCACGGATATCGCTTACCACCACGACAAGTTCGAGCGCGGCTACGACTGGCTCATCGACATCTGGGGCGCGGACCACCACGGCTACGTGCCGCGCATGCGCGCGGCCATCACGGCCATGGGACGGCCGCGCGACAGTTTCGACGTGGTTCTGATCCAGCTGGTCAACCTGCTGCGGGACGGCAAGCCGGTGAGCATGTCCACCCGCGCGGGCACCTTTGAAACCCTGGCCGACGTGCTGCGCGAAGTGGGCGTGGACGCGGCGCGTTTCATGTTTCTCTCGCGCAAAAGCGACAGCCCCCTGGATTTCGACCTGGAGCTGGCCAAACAGCGCAGCCTGGACAATCCGGTCTACTACGTGCAGTACGCCCACGCCCGCATCCGCGCCGTGCTGCGCCGCGCGGCCGAACGCGGCGTCAGCCTGCCGGATACGGTGAGCGAAGAGATGCTGGCGGGCCTGGACACGCCCGAGGACATGGCCCTGCTGCGCAAGGCCGCCGCCTTTGAGGACATGCTGGCCGCGGCCGCCCAGGCCCTGGCCGCCCACCACGTAAGCCATTATCTGAGCGAACTGGCGGGCCTGCTGCACAGTTATTACGCCAAACATCAGGTGCTGCTGGCCGACGACATGCCGCGCACCCTGGCCCGGCTGGCCTTGCTGCGCGCCGTGGCCCAGGTGTTGCGCAACGGCCTGGACGTTCTGGGCGTCAGCGCGCCGGAGAGTATGTAACGCCTATGCCCCAACCTTTACGGAAAAGTTTTCAGAAAGCGGCGGCCGCCGCCTCCGGCAACAAGCCCCGCCGTTTCACCGTCAGCCTGTCCGGCGTGGCCGTGGCCGCGCTGGGAGTGGTGCTGGTCGCCGCCGTGGGTTGGGCCTTTTTCATGGGCTTCATGGTCGGGCGCGGTCAGAATCCTGAAAAACGCGTGGAACAAATGACCGGCATGGCCCATGAGGATCAGGCTCCGCGGGCCGTCACGCCTCCCGCCGGCCTTCCCGCCGAACCGGCAGCGGCGAATCCCGCCGGGCAGCCTGCTCAGGCCCCTGCGGGCGCCGCCCCCGGCGCGGAGCAGGCCGCCGCTTCCGCTCCGGCGGACCAGTCCCCCCAAACGGCCGCCCCATCCGCTCAGACGCCGCAAGCCGCCCCGCAGAATACGCCCGCCTATCCTTTCAGCCGCCCGCAGGGCGCGGGTCTGGCCGCTTGGGGCATCCGCTCCGACACAGCCGCGGGCACGCCCGCACCGGCTTCCGCCGCCCCGCAGGCGCAGGGCCAGCGCGCCACGGCCCCGGCGGCTCAGCCCAAAGCGCAGCAGGCCGAAGCCCTGTTTGATTTCACCTACCAGGTGGCCGCATTCAAGGACAAGGCCGACGCGGACAAGCTGCGCGCCCGTCTGGAAGGCAAAGGTCTGCGCACCCGCCAGCAGAAGAGCGGCAAGGTGCTGCTGGTGCTGGTCAATCTGCGCGGCACCGAACTGGATGCCGCCAACCTGCGCGAGGAGCTGCAACGCATGAAACTGGGCAAACCCATTCTGGCCTCCAAAAAAACGGTTTCCGGCAAGACCCGGAAAACCGGACGCTGAGGCCGGTCGTGGACGGACACAACGCCGGGCCGGGTTTATTGCGCCTTCTGGGCCGCCCCTGCCTGCGCGGCATCGACGCCGTGGGCGGCATGACATTGTTCATGCTGGCGGGTCTGCGCCAGATCTTCGCCAGCGCCAAAATTTTTCCGCGCACCCTGCAACAGATCTATGTGATCGGCTACAAATCCCTGTTCGTGATTCTGCTGATCGGCATTTTCTGCGGTATGGTGCTGGGTTTGCAGGGCTATTACACCCTGGTCCAGTTCGGTTCCGTGGGCATGCTGGGCTCGGCCGTGTCCCTGACCCTGATCCGCGAACTGGGGCCGGTGCTCACGGCCATCATGCTCACCGGGCGGGCGGGTTCGTCCATAGCCGCCGAAATCGGGGTCATGCGCATCACGGACCAGATCGACGCCCTGGACGTCATGGACATCAATTCCATGGGCTATCTGGTCAGCCCGCGCCTGCTGGCCGCTCTGCTTTCCTTTCCCCTGCTCACGGCCATTTTCGACGTCATCGGCATCATCGGCGGCTATCTCACCGGCGTGCTCATGCTGGGCATCAACGAGGGAGCCTATTTTTACCGCATCGCCAGTTCCGTGACCCTGACCGACGTGACCGGCGGCTTCGTCAAATCCGTGGTTTTCGGCCTGCTGGTCACCACTGTCTGCTGCCACCAGGGCTATTACACCCACCGCCGCCGCGACAGCGTGGGCCCCGAGGCCGTAGGCAACGCCACCACCTCGGCGGTGGTCATTTCCTGCGTGCTGATCCTGGCGGCGGACTATGTGCTGACTTCCTTTTTACTGTAGGCGGAACTATGCAGGCTTGGGACATTGAATTCCGCGCCCTGAGCGTGGGTTACGGCGAGCACGTGGTGCTGCGCGACATCAACGCCGTTCTGCCGGGAGGCAAGGTTTCCGTCATCCTGGGCGGTTCGGGCTGCGGCAAATCCACCCTGCTCCGGCACATCATCGGCCTTTCGCGGCCCCTGTCCGGCGGCGTGTTCATCGGCGGCCGGGATCTTTTCGCCCTGAACCAGGCGGAATTCCGCCGCGTGCGCCGCCAAATGGGCGTGCTTTTCCAGGACGGCGCGCTGCTGGGCGCGCTCTCCCTGGCCCAGAACGTGACCCTGCCCCTGAGCGAACATCTGCGCCTGCCCAAGCCCCTGATCCGCGAGGCGGCCCTGCGCGTGCTGCGCATGGTGGGGCTGGAGGATTTCGCCGATTTTTATCCCAACCAGTTGTCCGGCGGCATGCGCAAACGCGCGGGCCTGGCCCGGGCCATCATCGCCGAGCCGCGCATTCTGCTCTGCGACGAGCCCACGTCCGGCCTGGACCCCATCACCGCCGCCCGCATGGATGAACTGCTGCGCTCCATGCACCAGCAGTACGCCGACATGACCCTGGTGGTCGTCAGCCATGACTTGGCGAGCCTGCGCGCCATTGCCGACTACGTGCTGGTGCTGCGCGACGGCGGCGCGGTGTTCGCCGGCAATCTGGCCGAGCTGGAGGCCAGCCCGGATCCCTATCTGCGGCAATTCCTCCGGCGTGAGGCCGGGGACCAGCGACTGACCCTGCATCAACCGGCGGACCCGGTGGTGCGCGCGGCCCTGGACAAGTGGCTGGCGTCCTGAACGCGCCCCTGCGGCCGCCGGGCTTGAAACTTTACGGCCGGGTACGTATACTGAAAAATGTAATGTTCTGTCATATGGCAGTCTGGAGTCTGAAAAACGCATGAACAGCGTCCGTGAAACCGCCGTGGGCATCTTTGTGTTGCTGGGTCTGATCTGTGTGGCCTATCTGGCCATCAAACTGGGCCGCATGGAATTTTTTTCCAACCAGGGCTTTGAGCTTTCCGCCCGCTTCGATTCCGCCTCGGGCCTGCGAGTAGGCGCGGATGTGGAGCTGGCGGGCGTGCCCGTGGGCCGGGTGGTGGCCATCAGCCTTGATCCCGATCCCCTGCACAGCCAGGCCGTGGTGCGATTGCGCCTGGACAAGGACCTGCATCTTTCCGACGACAGCATTGCTTCCATTAAAACCAGCGGCCTGATCGGCGACAAATATGTCAGCCTCTCGCGGGGCGGTTCGGAAAAAACCCTCGCGTCCGGCGGCGTCATCACGGAGACGGAATCTCCGGTGGACCTGGAATCGCTGATCGGCAAATATGCTTTCGGAGGTGTATAATATGCCCCGTATTTCGCGCGCGCGCGTTCTTGCCCTGCTCTGCGCTCTGGCGCTGGGCCTGACCTTTTTCTCATCCCCGGCGCAGGCCGCCCCGGCGCCCGCCTCGCCCGCCCGTCAGGCCCTGGAAACCGCCACCAACCGCATTCTCGCCTGCATCAAGAATCCCGACTACGTCAATCCGGCCACCCGCGGTCCCCTGCGTCAGCAGATCGAGGACGAGGTGCTGCATATCTTTGATTTCAGAGAATTTTCCTCCCGCACGGTGGGTCCGCGCTGGCGCAGCTTCACGCCCCAGCAGCAGAAGCAGTTCAGCGACGCTTTCGCGGATCTGCTGATCAGCACCTATGTGAACAAGATCGACGGCTACAACGGCGAACAGGTGGTCTATACCGGCGAAATTTCCTCGGCTGCGGGCGACCGCACGGAAGTGCGCACCGTCATCACCATGAAGGACGGCAAAAAAGTGCCCGTGGCCTACCGCATGCTGCCCAAGGACGGCGGCTGGCGCGTCTATGACGTGCTGATCGAAAACATCAGTCTGGTAAAGAACTACCGTACCCAGTTTCAGGACATTCTGAACAGCGCAAGTCCGGATCAGCTCATTGAGCGTGTGCGCGTCAAAGCCCAGGAAGTACGTCAGCAAGATGCCAAATAACCCGCACCCCTTCCGCTCCGGCGTCCCGGCCTTGCCCATGGGCCGCCGGAGCGTGCTCCCGGCCCTCTGTCTTCTTCTCCTCCTGGCCTGGGGCCAGCCCGGCGCCGCGCAGGCCGCTCCGGCTGACCCGCCCCGCGCGCCTTCCACGGTCTATGCCGCCAGCCCGGCTCTGGCGCCCGGCGCCATTACCGTGCACCCATACGGCCAGTTGCAGCAGTCCGACAGTCTGGACGATTACGACACCTCCCCGGCGGCCAGCATAGCCGACCCGCTGGAACCCTGGAACCGCTTCTGGTTCCACTTCAACGACATTTTCTATCTCTACGTCGCCAAGCCCGCGTATAACGCCTGGGTTTTCGTGACCCCCCACCAGCTCCGCAGCGGCCTGAAGAACTTCTTCTCCAACGCGCTCTTTCCCATGCGTTTCGTGAACAATATCCTCCAGTTCCGCTTTCTGGAGGCCGGGGTGGAGTTCGGGCGCTTTTTCATCAACACCACCACCACGCTCGGCTTCGCGGACGTGGCCAAGGGCAAGAAAACCATCGTGCCCGTGGATCCCACCGGCGAGGATTTCGGCCAGACCCTCGGGCGCTGGGGCATCGGCCACGGTTTTTATGTGGTCTGGCCCTTTATCGGCCCCAGTTCCGTGCGCGACAGCGTGGGCCGGGTGGGCGACTGCTTTACGGACCCCTTTTTCTACGTCTACCCCTGGGAACTGGCCACCAGTTCGGAACTGGCCCTGCGCTTCAACGCGCTGGGCGACGTGCTGCCCCTGTATGAGGATCTGAACAGCGCCGCCGTGGACCCCTATATCGCCATGCGGGAGGCGTATATCAACTTCCGCAATTCCCAGGTCAAACACTGATCCTTGCTCTTTTGCCGCCACCGGCGTCAGACTGCGCGGCCCGGCCGGGTCACGCGGGCGGCCGCGCTCCCGCGCCGGACCGCTTGCCCGCCTTGTCGGCGAACAAAATCCCAAGGATCAGAAAGGCACAGCTCCACACATGCAGCCGCCCTCTTCTCAAGCTGACGCCGCTCCCCTGCTCCGGCTGGAAGACCTTTCCGTGCTTTTCCCCTTTGCGGGCCGTCTGCTGCCCGCCGTGCAGGAGGTCAGTCTTGATTTGCCTCCGGCCGCCGTTACCTGCCTGGTGGGCGAATCCGGCTGCGGCAAAAGCCTCACGGCCCGCGCCGTTTTGCGCCTCACGCCGGAAAACGCCGTGCTCGGCGGCCGGGCGCTGCTGAGCGGCGAAGACCTGCTCAGTCTGCCGGAAAAAGAGCTACGCCGCGTCAGAGGCCGCCGCGTCGGCATGATCTTCCAGGAGCCCATGACCTCGCTCAATCCCGTCTTGCGCGTGGGTGAGCAGGTGGCCGAACCCCTGCGCCTGCACCTGGGCATGGGCCGCGCCGAGGCCCGCCGGGAAGCGGAGCGCCTCTTCGCGGATGTGGGCATCCCCTCCCCGCACAGCCGCTATGACGACTACCCCCATCAGCTTTCCGGCGGCATGCGCCAGCGCGTGATGATCGCCATGGCCCTGGCCTGCCGGCCCGAACTGCTTCTGGCCGACGAACCCACCACCGCTCTGGACGCCACCATCCAGGGCCAGATTCTGCGCCTGATCCTGAACCAGAGCCGGGAACGCGGCATGGCCGTGCTGCTCATCACTCACGATCTGGGCGTGGTGGCCCAGGTGGCGGACGTGGTGGGCGTCATGTACGCCGGTCATCTGGTGGAACGCGCCCCGGCGCGCGACCTCTTCGCCGATCCCCGCCATCCCTATACCAGAGGCTTGATGCATTCCGCGCCCAGCCGCCGTTCCATGGGGCTGACGCGCCTGCCTACCATTCCGGGCAGTGTGCCCTCCCTCCAGAACATGCCGACGGGCTGCCCCTTCCAGCCCCGCTGTCCTCAAGCCCTGCCCCGCTGCACGGAAGAGATGCCGCCCCCCTTTGTCCAGGGCGCGCATGCCGTAGCCTGCTGGCTGGCCTGAACTCCCGCGCCTGAAGCGTTCTTTTTTACGACCAGGCATAAGACTTGTTCTCAAAAAGCCGATAAGAAGATACACAGAGGCTGTTTCGACTCTTCAACGCCGCCGCCGGCCCTCTCACGCCTGGGGATGTACCCTCCCCAAAACTGGAACGGCTTTGCTTCGGCGCTTGCCTTGCTGTCCGTATCCGCAAGGCTCGGGAGAAATACGTCTGTCGAACCCGCTTTGTTCCCTTCGGGCGTCACCGCGCAAATGCATCATGTCTGCGCGGCGGGCGCCCGCTTCCGCAGCCGTCGGAGCCGTTTCAACGTGAAGCAGCTCCGGTCCACGAGATCACACGGCTGCCGGTCTTTTTCCGCGCTTCAGGCCTGGGGAGGCCTGAAACGGACGGTGTCCCGGCAAATCCTTCGGGATTTCAATATCAACGCCTGTCAGGCACTGCGCAACGCAACATGGGGGAAATAATGAAACTGTCCACAAAAATCTGCGTCAGCATGGGGCTCTTGACGCTCCTCATGGCCATTCTCACAACCTATCTGCTGATGCAGATGGCGACGGTCAACGAGGCGTCCACGGAAATCGCCGATCAGAAAATGCCCATCGTCGATCTTGCCGGCAGGCTGAACGCCGAGGTCACCCAGTACCGCGTCATAGAGATGCGCCACATCTACGCCACGGACCCCGCAGCCATGGCCAAGGACGACCAGGAACTCGACCAGCAGCGCGCGAAGATCTCCGATATCATGAACACCCTGGACAAGCGCATCTACATGCCCAATGTCCGCGAAATTTTTAACCGTCTGTCCAAGGCGCGGGACGCCTATCACAGCATTTCAGAGAATATTCTGACGCTCTCCCGCAACATGGAGACGGAAAAAGCCGTCGCGATCATTCTCGGCGATTCGCGCACGGCCTATCAGAACCTGAGCGCCGTGCTCAGGGAGCTCTCGGATATCGCCATGAAAAACGCCGTGGCCGTCAGCCGGGAGGGCGACGCCATGTACGACCGCAGCCGGATGATCGGCATCGGCATGACCCTTGCCGCCATTTTCATCGCCGTGCTGCTGACCGTGCTGACCGTGCGCAATACCATCCGCCAGCTCGGCAAGGACCCCGGCGAACTGAATGCCATTGCCCGGCGTGTGGTGGACGGCGACTACAATATTGACGACGGCGGCAAAAAGCTGGGCGTCTACGGCGCCATTGTGGACATGGTCGCCGCCCTGAAAAACCATATCGAAAACGCCCAGCGCGAGTCGGAAAACGCCAGAGAGCAGTCCGCCAGGGCCCAGGAGGCCATGCAACAGGCCGAAGCCGCCAGCCGGGAAGCTCAAAGCAAGGCCGAGGCCATGCTGGCGGCCGCCGACAAGCTGGAACAGGTGGGCAGCGTTGTTTCCTCCGCCTCCACCCAGTTGTCCGCCCAGATCGAGCAGTCCGACCGGGGCGCGGCCGAATCCGCCTCCCGCCTTTCCGAAGCGGCCACGGCCATGAACGAGATGAACGCCACAGTCCAAGAAGTCGCCCGCAACGCGGGTTCCGCCTCCGCCGCCTCCGCCGAAACCAGGGAAAAGGCCGAGGCAGGCGCGCGGGTGGTGGAAAAGACAGTGCATAATATTGAGGAAGTGCACCAGTTGTCGCTGACCCTCAAGGACGACATGACCCAGCTCAACGAGCACGCCCAGGACATCACCCGGATCATGGGCGTCA
>ERZ506979.1158-NODE-1158-length-12439-cov-9.525355_pt1 | contig 12439 bp, 12 predicted proteins | sample MGYA00512887_ERZ506979 | MGnify/ENA metagenome assembly ERZ506979 | reverse complement strand
CGGGCCGGGGTTTGGGGGCGGAGCCCCCAACGGGGTCCAGGGGCAGAGCCCCGGCGGGCAGCCCCCCGCACGGCAACCATCGGGAACTGCGGAAGAGGGCGGGCAGCCGCCCTATAACGGGGCGCGGGACATTAAACCAAGAGGAGCCAGACCAAGCCCACAAGCAGGGCAAAGAGGCTGCCTGCCAGGATGGACTCCCAGCGGCGGAAGCGTTTGAGATCCCGGTTGGCCCAGGGCGTCTGCCGGGTCACATGGCGATAGAGGCCCCGCCGGTCCCAGAACAGGACGCAGGCGCTGACCGTTAGGATCAGCAGCGCGGCGTCGATGAGCAGGAAGGGGGGCTGGGGCCCAACGTAAGCCATAAAGGGGATGGTGGTCAAGAGGGCGGCCAGCAGCAGGACAGTCCAGACGATCCACCAGCGCAGGGTGGTATGATAGGCTCTGTGGGCGTATTGGAAATCGATGACCGTATCCGGCTCCAGGGCTACCGCGTCCGGGTCCTGGGTGTAGAAATAGAGCCGCCGCCGGGCGGGCAAAAGGCTTTCCAAATCGCCGATGCATAGAAGCTGCCATTTTTTTCCCAGGGCGATCTGGATGTATTCATCCACCTGCTCATCGCCTTTGGGATCGCGCTGGGTGCATTCGGTGGTGATTGCCAGCAGCCGGGCCCGGGGAAGGGGGCGGCGCTGAAAAAACAGGAAGTTCCCTTTGCAATGGTGGATGACCCAGCCCTGTTCCAGCATGGCGGACAGGTATTGGCCCAGCTCCCCATTGCTATAGATCCGCAGGAACAGATGGCGCAGGGTGGTTGGTTGTGCCATGGCAGAGGCTCCTTTCGTGGGGATACAGAAGGGGATGGGAGGGGAAGGGTTCAAGCCAGGTCATATTCCTTGAGCTTGTTCCATAGTCCCCGTTCGCTGATGCCCAGCTCCGCGGCCATGGCTTTGCGCTTGCCGCCGTGGCGCTGGAAGGCGGATAGGATGGCCATTTGTTCCAGCTGCTGCAAGGTTTTCCCTTCCAGCAGTTTTTCCGAGACGCCAGGTTCGCTGCCCGTGTCCCCATAGGAGAAGCGGTAAGGCAAGTCCCGGCCCCGGATCCATTCATCCGCCGCCACGATCCCCGCATATTCGATGGCGTTGGCCAATTCCCGAACATTTCCCGGGTAATCATAGGCGTTGAGCAGCTCCTGGGCCTCGGCGGTAATGCCCTTGAGCTTGGTACGGCGGCCGCCCAGGGTGTTGCTTCGCTGGATAAACTGGGCGCACAGCAGGGGGATGTCCTCTCGCCGCTCCCGCAGGGGCGGCAGGTCGATCTCCACCGTATTGAGCCGGTAAAACAGGTCCCGCCGGAAGGCGCCCGCTTCCACCATGGCCCGTAGATCCCGGTTGCTGGCGGCGATCACCCGTGCGTCGAACCGGTGGATCTCCCGGCCGCCCACCGGCGTAAAGGCTTTTTCCTGGAGCACCCGGAGAAATTTCGCCTGGAAGCTCAAGGGCATATCCCCGATGCCATCCAGGTACAGGGTGCCCTGGTTGGCGTAATCCAGCTTACCCCGCTGGTCCCCCACGGACCCGGGATACACGCCGCTCTTATAGCCGAAGAGCTCTTCTTCCAGCTGCCTCTCGTCCATGGCAGAGCAATTCACCGATACAAAGTGTTTCCACTTGCCCTGGAAGTGCAGGGCTTGGGCCACCAGGCTTTTGCCGGTACCGCTCTCTCCGTGGATGAGCACGTTGGCGTCCACGTTGCGAAACTTTTCGATCATCTGGAGCACCCCCTGCATGGCCGGGCTGACCCCCACCAGCTGCTCCGCCTGGGACTGGGCCCGAAGCCGCTCGTTCAGGTAGGCCACGCTGTCGTTGAGGGCCCGGAATTCCAGGGCTTGCTGGATATGGATCTGAAGCTCCTCCAGGTCCAGGGGTTTGGTCAGGTACATAAAGGCGCCCCGCTTCATGGCGCTTACCGAAGAACGGATGCTGCCATGGGCGGTCATCATGATCACCGCCACCCAGGGGTCCAGGCTGCGGATCTGCTCCAATAGGTCCAGGCCGTCGTACTCGCCGATGACCATATCCAGCAATACCAGGTCAAAGGATTCCCCTTGGAGCCGGGCCAGGCCCAACCGGGGATCGGTTTCCCAGGCCACGTCGTAATTGGGCTGGAGGGCCAGGCTCAGGGAAACGCAAATGCTGCTTTCATCGTCCAGGATCAATATGCGGGGTAACACGGCCTAACTCCTTTCAAACAGCAGGGTGATTTGGGTATATTGGCCTTTGACGCTGTCCATTTCCATGGCGCCGTTGTTTTCCTTGATGTATTGCTCGCATAGGGCCAAGCCCAACCCGGCCCCGGCCTCCTTGGTGGTGAAGAAGGGGTCCCGGCAGGCTTGGAGTTCCGCCTCCGTCATGCCGATGCCCTCGTCCCGGATGCGCAGCCGCCATTTTTCCCCCTCCTGGGTCAGCTCCACGGTGAGGGTAAGGGGCTGGGCCGGCTGTTGGGCGGCGAATTTTTGTTCCATGGCCTGGATGCCGTTGATGAGGATATTGGTAAGCACCTGGCGGATCTGATCCCGGTCCGCCAGGATATAAGCCTCGGGCCGCAGATGGGCTGCCAGCAGAAATCCCGTCTTGCGCAGCACCGGCCGCACCAGGGCCAGGCTATCCTCCAACAGCTGGTTCAGGTCCACCCGTTCCGTTTGGCGTTTGGCGGGCTTGGCGTAGTGGATCAGGCTTTCGATGAGCCGGTTGATCCGGTCCACCTCCCCGGGCACATATTTGGCAAAGGATTCCTGCACCTGCTTGTCCTCCCCCCGGGTGCCGACCAGGGTGGCGAAGGTGCCGATGGACATGAGGGGGTTGCGGATCTCATGGGCGATGCCTGCGGCGATCCGGGTCAGGGCCTGGCTTTTTTGCTTGTCGAATTCCGCCTGCTGCATCCGTTCCGCCTTGGTCATATCCGATACGCTTAGCAGCACCCCCGCCACCCGGCCGTATTGGTTCACCTGGTAAAGCAGATAGCTGTATACCCGCATCTGCCCCGGGGAATCCCCCAGCCGTAGGATGCCGTTTTCCACCGTCATCCCCGGCACGAATACGGAAGGCCCCTCCTTTTCCAGGATCTCCCGGAACACCGGCACCTCCCTGGCGCTGCGGCCCACCCAGCTTTCCGCCTGGCCGGCAATGCCGCAGGCGCTTTTGTTCATCAATACCACGTTGTAGTCCAGGTCAAAGAGCAGCATCCCGCTGGGAGAATATTTAATGATACGGTTGCGAAGGTCGTTTTCATCCTGCAATTGGGCGAATTGCTTCTCCAGCTCCTGGCTGGCCCGCTGGATCTCCTGGGTCTGCTGGGCCACCTGGCGCTTGAGCACCTGCTGGATCCGCCGCATGATGATGCTATAGCCCAGCACCAGGGCCGCCACGATCACCGAACCCGTGGTGACCTGCCGGATGGCCCGGTCCAGCCGGGCCTTTTGGTCGCTGTTGGGCAGCCAGCGGTTGCACAGGCTTTCGTAGCCCGGCCCTGCCTTAAACTGGGAAACGCTTTCATTCATGGCCCGGAGCAGCTCCCCATCCCCCCGGCGCACCAATAGGCCGAAATCGATGGTATCCAGGTAATTGTAGCGCACCGTGTAGGCGTCTTCCGCCCCGTCCTGGATCAGCTGGTACAAAAGGCTGTCCTTGACCCCGATCATGGCGGTGCTCGGGTCGCTTAGGTGCCGGGCATATACCATGCGCTGGTTCCCGGCGGCGATGAACTGATGGATGCCCAGGTTGGCCAGCAGGGTATGCTGAATGGTATCCGAGGCGTAAACGGCGGTGGTAATGGGCAGGTTTTGTTCCAGTACGTCGTTGCGCACCACCATGCACAGCTGGGAGCTGGTAAGCACGTCCGCGCAGACGAAGCCGCTATCCTTGGGCAGGGAATCCGGAATGATCCCCATGGCCAGGTCCACCTGGCCCGCGGATAAAGCCTCCAAACAGGCCCGGTTGGTATCAAAGGGAACAAAAGTAAAGGAATAGCCCCGGTTCTCGCCGATGGCTTCCAGCATTTCCACATGGACGCCGGCGTATGCCCCGTCTGCGTCAATAAATTGGAAGGGGGGCAGGTTTTGGTTAAAGCCTACCTTCAAATACCGGTTTAGGCCCCGGCTGGGCATGGAAAATAACAGCGCCATGCAAAACGCCCATATCCCCAGCCAGATCCGCCGCCTTCCCACAATAACGCCCCCATCCTACAGGATCCATGTCGTTTTTATTCTAAGCCATGGTTTGATATTTTTCAACCAGACCCCAATGGGCCAGGCAGGGCCGATCATGCAGAATTTGCCGTAGATTCGGGGATTTGCAAAATTTTCCGGTGAAAAAGCGGAAATTTTTTCCGATATGTCGCAGGATTTGCCGCCTCGGCAGATTGAAAAACCAGGGGAATTCTGCCAGAATGAAACCAAGAGGACACATCCCGTTCATAATTTATCCACTTCTTCGGCTTATACCTTTGGCGATTACCCCGGGATCTTGCCCGAAGGGTGCATTTGTCAAGCAAAAGTAGACACAGAAAAATAGTTTAGAGGAAGCCCCGTTCAGTCCTGTACTGAACGGGGCTTTTGTAGGCCAAGGCAGCGGCAGGACGATCATTATTGAAGAATTGAACATAGGCATCCAAGAGAGCAGGAACATTGTCGGTGTGGGCTAAACCGAAGTCAAGATAGAGTTCCTCCTTGATCCAACCGTTCAGGGCTTCAATAATTGGGTTATCTGTGGGAGTACCCCCTCGCGACATAGAGCGAAGTATGTTATAATGATAATGGGCCTGGCAAAAAGCCTGTGAAGAGTAGACGGCTCCCTGGTCGGTGTGTAAGACTACCTGGGACGTCTGCTCTTCTCTTTTGCTCATCCGCTTTTTCAATTCATCGAGGCAGTGATAGTAAGGCTTGTTGCTTCCCGTTTGAGATGTAACGCTGTGGGCAAGGATCTCGTTGTTGAAGGTATCCAGCAGGATGGTCCACTCCCAATAGGTGTTCCCAACTTTGAACATGGTCATATCGGAAACGACAAGCTGGAGCGGCCGGGCCGCGTTCCAGCGTCCTTTGACCTCATTGGCAAAGAGGATGCTTTCCGCACCAGGACGCTGATAGCGGCGTTTTCTGGCTTTTGAGCGGATTCCCGCAGCTTTACAGCACTTGTGAGCCAGGTTGTGTGAAAACACCCATCCCGTTTCTGAAAACACATCCAGCGCCAGGCGATGGTACCCATGCGAGGGATGTTTTTCGTGGGCCGTCTGTAACAGTTCTGTCAGCACGATCCGATTCTGCTCATAGCGGTTGAGCGTTCCTTTTCGCTGCCGCCACTTGTAATAGCCGGAGCGATTTACGTCCATGAGCCGGCACAGAAAATCTACGGGATACTTCTCCCTCATTTCTTCGATAACTTCGTAGTCTTTCCTTTGCCAGTAACGTATTCCTTGTTTGCACCAACTCCTTCCACCCAATACCCTTTTTTTAACCGGGCGATCTCCACTTCCTGCTTGGCGATGATGAGCCGCAGTCGATCCACTTCACTCAGTGATTTACTGGTATGCAGCGCGGCATACGGGTTACCGTTCTTTGGCTCCAGCGCTTCCTCGCCATCTTCCAGATACCGTTTCACCCAGGCGGATACCAGACTATGCCCCACGCCGTATTTCCTCTCGATTTCCCTGATTGAAATATGCTCGTCCAAGTGCAGCCGGATGAAGCGCAGCTTTTCCTCTTTGCTCCACTTCCGATGCGGCGTCCCCTTTTTCCCCATTTTTTCTACCTCCTTTTCTTCATCTTCTTTATCTTACCACGAAAAAAGTAGATACCCATACTTTTTATGAGTGTCTACTTTCATTTTACAGGTGCAATCTTGCCCGAAGGGACCGGGCTTTTCATTTGTCCCAACCCCACGCGCGGCGATGCGCACAATTGAAAAAGGAGGAAAACCTATGAAATCCCTGCAACGATTCCTAGCGTTGGCACTATGCGTCCTGTTTGTTCTGAGCGTGGTGGGTTGCAAAGGCCCCTATGCGGACGGGGCGCAGCCTGCGGACGACCCTGCCCAGGCGCCGGCGGAAGGCGCTGCGCCTGCGGAAGGGGAGGCCGCAAGCCAGGGCGCCACAGCCTATCAGGACACCATCACCATCGGCGTGGCCAATGACATCACCACCCTGGACCCCCAGGGCTCCAACACGGACGCCAACATGATGGCCTTCACCCTCACCCATGAGACCCTGGTGGAGGTGGACCCGGAGACCAACGAGGTGATCCCGGGCATGGCCAAGAGCTGGACGGTTTCCGAGGACGGCTGCACCTTCGTCTTTGAGATCCCGGATAACGTCACCTTTACCGACGGCAGCCCCTGCACTGCCAGCGACGTGAAATTTACACTGGACCGGGCCCAGGAATCCTCCTTCACCAAGACTAAGGTGGAGCTGGTCACCAGCGTAGACGTGGTGGACGATACCCACGTCAGCGTCACCATCAGCAAGCCTTCCCAGGATTTCCTCCTGCTGCTGGCCCACCAGAGCATGTCCATCCTATCTGAAAAGCTGGTAAACGAGGACGAGTTTGGCTATCAGATCGGCACCGGCCGCTACATGGTGGAAGATTGGATCCCCGGCGACCAGATCTCCTTTGTGCGCTACGACGGCTTCTATGGGGAGCCCGCCCCCACCCGGCGGATCGTGTTCCGGCTGATCAAGGAGGAATCCTCCCGGCTGATCGCCCTGCAGACCGGCGAGATCGACGTTTGCATCGACCCCCTGAGCACGGACCTGGGCTATATCGAGGACGACCCCAACCTGGAGCTGGTCAAAATCCCCAACTACGTGCTTCTTTACATCGCCATCAACGATGAGCGGGAGGGCCTGGACGACGTGCATGTGCGCAAGGCCATCGCCTATGCCACGGATAAGGAATCCATGATCCAGGTGGGCTACAACGGGGAAGGCTTTGTCCACGACCACTGGATCAACCGGGGCCAGTTCGGCTGGTATGACGACCTGGTACCCTATGAATACGATCTGGAAAAGGCCAAGGCGGAGCTGGCCCTGTCCCCCTATAAGCCCGGGGACCTGAACTTCCGCATCATCTACAACGGCACCGCCAAGGAGAACATGGCCCTGGTGCTCCAGGCGGACCTGGCGGAGATCGGCATCGGCTTGGAGCTGATCAAGCTGGAGACCGCAGCCCTCAAGGGCATCCTCAACGACGCGGCCCTGGACTATGACCTGTGCCTGTACCAGTTCACCGACAACCTGGGCACGGACTTCACCCTCCGCAACCAGTTCGGCTCCTTTGAGGAGGACGGGGTGCTCAAGAAGAACGGCTCCAACCGGGCCAATATGAAGGACCCCGTATTCAACCAGATGATCGACGACGCCCTGGTGGAACAGGACGTGGCCAAGCGGGAACAGATGTATAACGAGATCGAGCAATACCTCAACGAGATCGTTCCCATCGTGCCGGTAGCCACCTCCTATATCAACATCGGCGTGAAGAAGGGCCTCACCGGGGTGAAGTGGAACGGTACCGCCAAGCACGATTACCGCTACATCTGCCTGCCGGAAGGCTAAGCCGGCTTACGGGCCGGGGGCGCCCCTGGGGCGCCCCCGCTGGGAAAAAGTGGCTTTGCGCCACTTTTTCCAGCTAGCCCGGGCCCTGGCCCGGGCGGCCCCTCGTCCCGGATCGCCTGGATCCACCATGCGCCTACAGGAGAGTTATTATGCATCGATACATTATCAAACGCCTGCTTATGCTGATCCCCGTCCTGCTGAGCGTGGCCTTCATCATCTTTGCCATCATGGACGTGGCCGAGGGCGACCCGGTGTATTCCGTGGTCAGCGCCGACGCCTCCGAGGAGGAGATCCAGGCGGCCCGGGAGGAGATGGGCCTAACAGGCTCCCTTTTTGAACGGTATTTCAATTACGTCAAGGGCATGCTCCATGGGGACTTGGGTACCTCCTATGTGTCCAAGCGGGACGTAATGGAAACCTATCTCACCCGCTTGCCCAATACCCTTAAGCTGGCTTCCGTTACCATGATCGTGGCCCTGGGCATCTCCATCCCATTGGGCATCGTGGCCGCGGTCAACCAGAATTCCATCAAGGATACCGTCTCCATGATCCTGGCCCTGCTGGGGCTGTCCATGCCCAATTTCTGGCTGGGCCTGCTGCTGATCATCGTCTTTTCCCTGAAGCTGGGCTGGTTCCCCTCCGGGGGCTATGAGGACGGCATCTTGAGCATCGTCCTGCCCGCCTTTACCATCGGCGCGGGCTTGGCCGCCTTTATGACCCGGTCCACCCGCTCCTCCATGCTGGACGTGATCCGCCAGGATTACCTGCGCATGGCCCGGGCCAAAGGCGTGCCGGAACGCAAGGTCATCCGTAAGCACGCCCTGCGCAACGCCTTGATCCCCATCATCACCGTGTTCGGCGTCCAGTTCAGCAACGTGCTGGGCGGCTCCGTGCTGGCGGAAACCGTATTTGCCTGGCCCGGCGTGGGCCGGCTGGTGGTGGACGCCATCGACCAGCGGGATATCCCCACCGTGACCGGCGCTTTGGTGATGACCACCATGCTGGTCACCGTGGTGAACCTGCTCATCGATATCGTGTACGCCTATGTGGACCCCCGCATCAAATCGCAATATATGAAGTGAGGGCAGGACCGTGGAAAAAAAAGGAAGAGCTTCTCAAAAATATAAAAAGCGCAGCACCTTTGTAAGCATTTGGCACCAGCTGCGGAAAAATAAAGGCGCCATCATGGGCCTGGTCCTATTGGTGGTCATCATCGTGGTGGCCCTGGGTTCCCCCTACCTCTTCGATTATGAGACCCAGGTCATCGCCAACAACATCAAGGAACGCATGCAGCCCCCCTCCGCGGAACACTGGTTCGGCACCGACGACATGGGCCGGGATATCTTCGCCCGGGTCTGCTACGGCGCCCGCTATTCCCTGGCCGTGGGCATCATCGCGGTGATGTTCGCCCTGGTGTTCGGGGTGACCCTGGGGGCTGCCGCCGGCTACATCGGCGGCGTGTTCGAGGACGTGACCATGCGGGTGTGCGACATCTTTTCCTCCATCCCAAGCGTGCTCATGGCCATTGCCGTGGTATCCGCCCTGGGCAAAAGCACCTTTAACCTGATGCTGGCCGTGGGCATCGCCAGTACCGCCCCCTTCGTCCGGGTGGCCCGGGCCGCCGTGCTCACCATCCGGGGGGAGGAATACATCGAATCCGCCCGGGCCATCGGCGTGCCCGAATGGCAGATCGTCGCCACCCATATTTTGCCCAACTGCGTTTCCCAGATCATTGTCCAGGCTACCCTCCGGGTAGGCTCCGCCATCATCTCAGCTGCCCAGCTCAGCTTCCTGGGCCTGGGCGTCCCCGCCCCGGCGCCGGAATGGGGCAGCATGCTATCCGCCGGCCGGGCTTATATCCGGGACTATAGCTATATGACCTTGTATCCGGGCCTGGCCATCATGGTGACGGTGCTGTCCCTGAACCTGATCGGCGACGGCCTGCGGGACGCCCTGGACCCCAAGCTGAAGCGCTAAGGAGAAAAACCCTATGAGCCAAGACAAAAACCAACTCATCCTGGATGTGAAAAACCTGGTGGTCCGCTATGAGACCGAGGACGGCGTCGTCCACGCTCTCAACGGCATCGACCTGCAGCTGGGCTACCGGCAAACCATCGGCCTGGTGGGGGAGACCGGCGCAGGCAAAACCACCGCCGCCCTGGCCATCCTCCGGCTGGTGCCGGATCCCCCCGGGGTGGTGGAGTGCGACCGGCTGATGATCGAAGGCCGGGATATCCTCAACCTCCCCGCCGCCAAGATGGACGAGGTCCGGGGCAAGGACGTATCCATGATCTTCCAGGACCCCATGACCGCCCTGAACCCGGTGTTCACCGTGGGGGAGCAGATCGCCGAGAGCTTGCAGCTCCATGAGGGCCTGGATAAAAACGCCGCCATGGAGCGGGCCAAGCAAATGCTGGAACTGGTGGGCATCCCCGGGGAGCGGGCCAACGAATACCCCCATCAGTTTTCCGGGGGCATGAAGCAGCGGGTGGTGATCGCCATCGCCCTGGCCTGCAACCCCAAGCTCCTCATCGCCGACGAGCCCACCACCGCCCTGGATGTGACCATCCAGGCCCAGGTACTGGAGCTGATGAGCGAGCTTAAGGAAAAGTACGACACCTCCATGATCATGATCACCCACGACCTGGGCATTGTGGCGGAGGTGTGCGACACGGTGGCGGTGATGTACGCGGGCCGCATCGTGGAGCAGGGCACCCTGGAGGATGTGTTCAACCACACCCTGCATCCCTATACCGAGGGCCTGTTCAACTCCCTGCCCAACATCAAAAACCGCACCGCCATGCTCAAGCCCATCAAGGGCCTCATGCCGGACCCCACCGACCTGCCCAAGGGCTGCGCCTTTGCCCCCCGGTGCGATTACGCCACCCCGGCCTGCTTTGAACGGCAGCCCCAACTCCAGCAGGCCAGCCCCACCCATCAGTTTGCTTGCCTGGCCTATGAACAGCCGGGATTCCACATCAAAAGGGGGAACGAATAATGGCGGAAAATATTTTGGAAGTCCGGCATCTGAAAAAATACTTCAAAACCGGCAGCGGAATGCTCCATGCGGTGGACGACATCAGCTTTGACCTGCAAGAGGGCCGTACCCTGGGCCTAGTGGGGGAATCCGGCTGCGGCAAATCCACCACCGGCCGTTCCATCCTCCGCTTGATCGAGCCCACCTCCGGGGAGATCTTTTTCCAGGGCAAGGACATCACCAAGCTGTCCAAGGGCCAGATGCGCCATGTCCGCAAGGATATGCAGATCATCTTCCAAGACCCCTTCTCCTCCCTGGACCCCAAAAAAACCATCAACCAGATCATCTCCGAACCCATCCGGGTCAACCGCATCCTGACGGATAAACACGCCATTGAGGACCGGGTCCTGGAATTGATGGAAACCGTGGGCCTGGCGGAACGGCTGATCAACAGCTATCCCCATGAGCTGGACGGCGGCCGCCGCCAGCGTATCGGCATCGCCCGGGCCCTGGCCATGCGCCCCAAGCTCATCGTTTGCGACGAGCCGGTCTCCGCCCTGGACGTTTCCATCCAGGCCCAGATCCTCAACCTGCTGAAAACCCTCCAGGAGAAGATGCACCTCACCTATATCTTCATCACCCATGACCTCTCCGTGGTGAACCACTTCTCCGACGAGATCGCCGTGATGTACCTGGGCTCCATCGTGGAAAAGGCCCCGGCGGAAGAATTGTTCAACAACCCCATCCATCCCTATACCCGGGCTCTGCTTTCCGCCATTCCCGTGCCCGACCTTTCCCACAAGCGGCAACGCATCTCCCTGAAAGGCGAGATCACCAGCCCCGTCAACCTGCCCGAGGAATGCCGCTTTGCCAACCGGTGCTTTGAATGCAACGAGTTCTGCCGCAAAGGCATTCCCCAGCTCAAGGAAGTCTCCCCGAACCATTTCGTCGCCTGCTTTACCCATGGATAATCGGCGGCTCCATAGAAACGAGGTGATCCGGCCATGGACGCAATAATGACGGCCGCCCGGGAATTCACCTACCTGGAGGCGGGCCTGCGGATCCTGATGGCCATTGTGCTGGGCGGCATGATCGGCATGGAGCGGGGCTTGAAAAACCGCCCCGCCGGCCTGCGCACCTATATGCTGGTATGCCTGGGAGCATGTATCGTCATGCTCACCAACCAATATGTTTACGAAGCCTTTGGCGTGGGCGACCCGGTGCGCATGGGCGCCCAGGTGGTCAGCGGCATCGGCTTCCTAGGCGCCGGCACCATCATCGTCACCGCCCGGAACCAGATCAAGGGTTTGACCACCGCCGCCGGCCTTTGGGCCAGCGCCTGCGTGGGCCTGGCTCTGGGCATTGGCTTGTACGCGGTGTCTATCATGGGCAGCGTGGCCATCTTTGTGATCTTGACCCTCCTCCATGAGCTGGATTTCCGCATGCGCCGCAGCACCAAACAGGTGGAGGTGTACGTGGAACTCAAGCACAATGTGGCGGTAGGCCAGTTCCTGGACTTCGTCCGGGACCGGCAGTATGAACCCAGCAATTTGCAGATCCTTTTGGAAAATACCTCCGATAACGGCATCCTGGCCTTTAGCGTCACACTCAAAGGCCAGAAGAATTGCAACCATGACGATATCGTTACCACGGTGAAAACCATGCCCGGCATCGGCTATGTGGAAGAACTCTAACCGGCCCTACGCGGGTCCTACGCGGACAGCGATATTCGCCCACTAGCGGGAGAGGCTGTCAGAGGATTGTAGCCCGCGGCAGGACGCGAAGCGTCCTGAAAGAGCGGGGCCCGGGCCTTTGGCCCCGGGCCCCGCTCTCAGTCTGTCGAAAAAGTGGCTTTCGCCACTTTTT
>ERZ506979.1154-NODE-1154-length-12478-cov-6.050471_pt1 | contig 12478 bp, 7 predicted proteins | sample MGYA00512887_ERZ506979 | MGnify/ENA metagenome assembly ERZ506979 | reverse complement strand
TTTAAGAAAACCATCTCTTAAATTTATTCTATTCCACACCTTGTCTTCAAATTGCTGCTCTTTTACTCCTTTGAATCTTGTTGTTCTTTTACTTCTGTGTATTGAGTCCTCAAGAGAAGCTTTTATTTGATCCTTTATTTTATCTGGGATTTTTGCAGTTGATTTTTTTACATCTAAGCTCCATTCTTTATCTAATGTAGAAGGTATCTCTATTTTAACACGAGCTAATTTGCTTAACTCACTTCTAACATTCATATGGAGCCAACTTCCCCAAATTATAAGTCTTTTATTTCTATAAATATAAAAGCCCTGCTCATCATATATATTTGTATTTCCTAATAATTTTTTTTCTTCTTGTGTTAATGTATTGGCAAAAGGGAGCGTATAAGGTGTAATTGTAATAATTGAACCATTCATTATTATAGGATCTGTCCTTCCAGTTTGCTGTCTAGGCGCTGAATTAATTAAAAATGGATCCCTTTTTTCAATCCTATCATTATTAAAATAAATACTAACCGAATCATAATAATAGTGAAATACTAACTCGACATGTTTCTTTGCATCAGCAACTGCATTTCTAAAAGAGGTTACAAAATTAGTGGCTAATGCATCTAATTTATCAAAATTCTGCCAAATAACTAATGTTCCAGTCTCATATTTATTTAATTGTTCAAAACACGGCATTCTTTTTACTTCATCTTCGTCTAGTACTTCAAGCACCCAATCATTTTGAGCTTCAATTATTTCTAAATCATAACACATACCATTTATACTATCTTTTTCCTTACTAATAACCGTCATTTTTCGACATTGTGATAAAGACGCTGACTTTAATCCAAGACCAAATCTTCCCAAATCTAGTTCATTATCTATCTTGTTACTTCTGTCTGAGCCAAATGTCATTGCGTTTTTTAATTCATCATAATTCATTCCTAGCCCATTATCCAAAATCACAAAATATGGTTCATCTAGCGGATCAGCATATACATTTATTTCAGAGGCCTTTGCTGTGATACTATTATCTATAATATCCGCAACAGATGATGCAAAACTATATCCAATTGATCTTATTCCACTAATTAGTGATTTAGCTGGTGGAATTTGTGTAATATACTTTCCCATAGATTACTCCTTTCTAAGCATTACTGAATTTATACTTTTTGAAAATGTTAGTATTTGCTCTACATTATACTTTGATATTTTTGGCTCGTTCAAAATGTTTGTCATTACTAATATTTCTACATTATTTTTAAAATCATTAATAAATTTAAGTTTTTTTGACGATATATTAAAGTATTCATTATTAGATGTAGTATAAAATACTAAATAATATTTAATTTTATATCCTTCCCTACATTCAAAATCATATAGCGAATAAGGATATAGTAACGATATATTAGTCACATCATTTTTATACTTTTTTCTAGCATATAGTTCTGCTTCAGCCATTGCTTTATCTTTTGCTATCTCCATGTATTCTAAATAATTATCCGGGCCAATTTCTTGTCCAAATTTTTGTCTTAGTGAGATAATTTCCATATCATAAGATTCAGCAAATTCGTTAAAAATACTATTAAATTTATTTCCCGTTCCTTTATTATTGATAAAAACTTTTGAGTAAGGTATTTTGTTTTCTCCAATAATTGTTATATTAAAATTCAATATATCGTTATCAAAGTCATATTCAAAGCTATTTACTATAAAAGCGTAATTAAATACTTTCTTTGAAATAAGATTAATAATATATTTATTGTCTATATCAATGTCACTATCTTCATATTTTAATCCTAATGGGTAATGAAGTTTAATCCTTCCATATTGTGCTTTGGAAGAATCTACTTCTTCCTTAATGTACATACAATATAAAATTTTCCCAGTTTCGATTAGTTCACCATTTACTGCAATTTTATCAAACAAAAATACATTATTAATTTTTATTTTAGATTTAGAGTTTTTTATTAATTCATCAACTAATAATGGTTTTGCATTAAAATCTATTTGTTTTGGAACTTTGAATATTTGAGCTAATTTTTCATTTGTAGAATTTCCCTGTTTAATTGGAGTTGATACAGTTGCAGTATGTCCATATTCATTATCATTAAATATATTTAAAAATAAAGATTTTTTATCAATTGGTAGAACTACTCTATTCATATTATTTCGCCTCAAACATCACTTTAAATATTGCCTCTAAAACAGGTACAACAATTGAATTACCTGCAAGTTTAATCATTTTTCTATAACTCAATCCAAGTTTTTTTACATTTTCAAAGTCTTTTTCGGAAAATCCCATTAATAGAAATGCTTCTCGTGCCGTCAATAAACGATATGAGTTTCCTTTTGCTCCATCATATAATATCATGCCCGCATTGTTTTGTCTATCCATGTTGCATGTTATAGTATTAAAATATTTTAAATTTTTAATATCTCTTTGATTAACTTTCCACATTCTCTCTCTCGAATCGGTTTTACGTAATTGTGCATCATCTGCTTCCTGTTTATATACTGGATTAGCATAATCGGTTCTTAAGAATTTATTAATATCCTCTTCTGGATATAATGAGAGCTTAAGTTTTGTTTCTATTTCTGGTTGTTTTCCTAATTCACTAACCATAAAACATCTTGCTCTATCCTGAGGTACCCCAAAATACTTTCCTGACAAAACCATAACTTCATTTTTATATCCCAAATCTTCTAAAAAATCTTGCCACATTTTAAAATCTTTTTTATTTGATTCCGCTAGAATAGCTTTAACATTTTCCATTAACAAGTATTTAGGCAATCTATTTTCTTTGTCTAATTCAGTTAATATTCTTTCTATTTCCCATAGCAATCCTGATCTAGTACCTGACCCTTTACTCATTCCTTTGGTCTTACCACCTGTAGATAAATCCTGACATGGAAAACTATATGTTAACAAATCATGATCAGGTATATCTTTAGCTTTTATTTCTGTTATTGATCCAAGATTCTTTGTTCGTTTATTTGCAATATATAATTTTCTAATTTCATCTGGACTTTTTTTTGCTAAATTATGATATGGTTTTACTGAATCACAACTGAAAGTAAATTTCGATAAATATTCAATTTGCTTTTTATATGATGGTACATTAATTTTTATACCTTTACAATGTATTGCATCATATGCCAAAATAGCATCAACAAACCAATCACTTGTCGCTACTACTTCATAATCAATTCCAATATTTTTTAATGCCTTGTTTTGGGCACCAATCCCCGAGAATGTTTCAAATACTCTGATTTTATCCATAATTAATCACCACTATACTTATTCTATATAGATAGTATATCATAAAAAATATCATTTTGAACAGTCCTTATAATATAATTTTACCAGATTTTACGATATTTTGGACAATATTTTTTAAAAATCCCCTAGTTTGACAGTTTTGATATAAAAATCTTCTCTAGATATTGAAAAATCTAGTTTTTTTATTATTTTGCACTTGCGTATGTACACGTATGTGTGATATAATTAATACATAAGGTAGTGATGTTATGCGACTAAATATTAGAAAATTAAATAATTATTCTTATTATTCTATTATTAAAGATTATACAAATATGAATGGTAAAAGAACAACTAAAATATTTGAAAAACTTGGAAATCAAGAGCAAGTAGAAAAAAGATTTGGTAAAACAGATACAATTAATAAAATAAAAGAATATATTGATGAATTAAATAATGAAAATAAAGAAGAATTATTAAAGCGAGAGTACAACACTAATAAAAGAATTGCTCCAGGAATCAAAAGACAATTTAATGTTGGCTACTTATTCTTGCAAAAACTTTATAATCAGTTAAAAATAAATGAAATTTGTAAATCTATTCAAGATAAATATCAATTTCATTTTGATTTAAATGAAATACTATCTTACTTGGTTTATGCAAGAATTATTTATCCTTCATCTAAATTAGAAACATTTAAACAATGTCAAAACTTTATTCAGCAGCCAAAATTTAAACTACATGATGAATATAGAGCATTAAGTTATATTGCTGAAAATATGGACTATATACAAGAACAATTATTTAATAATAGTAAAAATATATTAAAAAGAAATTCTAAAGTTATTTACTATGATTGTACCAATTATTTCTTTGAAATTGATGAAGAAGATGATTTAAGAAAATATGGTATATCTAAAGAACATAAACCTAATCCAATTGTTGGTATGGGTCTATTTATGGACGGAGACGGACTACCTCTTTCTTGTAATATTTATCCTGGTAATATGAATGAACAAAAGACTTTAATTCCTGAAGAAACTAAAATTGTTGATAATTTTAAACTTGATGATTCTAAGATAATATTATGTACTGATGCTGGACTTGCTTCTGATGAAATTAAAAAATATAATATCAAAGATAACCGAGGTTTTGTCATTACACAATCATTAAAGAAATTAAAAGAAGAAGATAAAAATAAAGTATTTGATAAATCAGAATGGCGAATACCTAATGACTTAAAAAACACTTATAACTTAGAAGATATAGAAAATAATGATAGTTTAAAAGAAAAATACTATGATACATTATTTTATAAAATTATTCAGACAGAAACTAAATCAGTAAAGCAAGATCTTATAGTTACATTTTGTTTTAGATATTTTGATTATAATAGAAATATTAGAAACAATCAAATTGAAAGAGCCAAGAAAAGTATTGAATCAAATCAAGTTACAAGAAAAGGCAAAAATCAAAATGATTATCGAAGATTTATTGAATCTACTAATTCAACAAAAACTGGTGAAATTGCAGAAAACACATCATATTCAATTAATCAAGAAATTATTGACGAAGAAGAAAAATATGATGGATATTATGCACTTACAACTAATTTAGTTGGTGATATAAATGAAATATTCAGAATAGTTAAAGGTAGATGGGAAATTGAAGAATCATTTAGAATTATGAAAAGCGACTTCCTTGCTAGACCTGTTAATCTATCTAGAGAAGATAGAATTAAAGCTCACTTTATGACTTGCTTTATATCATTATTTATTTATAGGTTGCTTGAAAAAAAACTAGATTATAAATATACAACACCTCAAATACTAGATACATTACGAAATATGACTGTATTAGAACAAAAAGGATTAGGATTTGAACCTGAATATGAAAGAACAACTTTAACTGATGATCTTCATGAAATTTTTAAATTCAATACTGATTTAGAAATAGTAAGTTACAAAAAAATGAAAAAAATTTTGAATACACAACAATAAAATTCAACGTACGCATTTTTTTAAGGAGAAAAAAACTCTCTAAATCCTTGGAAAACAAGGATTAGGGAGTTTTTAACCTTTCAAAACTGTCAAACTCAGGAGTATAACACATTTCGTCTTACTTGGTGTAAGGTTTTTGAACTTTTTTTAATTCATAATAGTATTAGGTGGTTAAAATGAGAAACAATAAAGAAGAATTCACTATATCAAAAGAAAAAATTGATTATTATGATGAAAAAATTAAGAATGTAGAATCTTATATTAAAGATAAATCAGATTTTTTTGATGATTTTGATTTATTTTCTTAAATATATAAAATTAAAAATCAAGTTATATGAAAACTTGATTTTTTTGTTTAGTACTAATAGTTGTGAAAATAATTGAAGTCTACTCTTGCTCAAAATAATGCATAATCCATTCAATATAGCTATATTCTTCTATATCATAATATGATGTACATGTAATTATTTCTCCTTGAGCTAAAGTATAAATAATAACCTTATCGTTTACTGTTTCATTCGATTTAAGGTGTTCTTTTTCGTATAGTCCTATTACACGTTCATTTCTGTCGGTTACACATTCAACATTGACAGTTATTGATTTATATTCTTTGCTGTTGTTATTATTTATTCTTATATCTTTGTTTTTTACGCCCGGAACGCTGAGGCTTGGCAACCACGAAGAATAAACATCTATCGATATTGATTCTCTTTCATTTATGTGCTTAAAGAATGTTATTGTAAAAAACATTATTATTACCAATAAAATTAATCCAACAATAATTAATATTTTCTTCTTCATATATTTCACCTATAATAATTATATCATATTTACCATTTTTGATAAAATCGATTTGTTTCACTCTATTCAGGAGGATTTTAAAGTCGTTGTTTTGACGGTTCAAAAATGATTTTTACCGGCCAAAAATGGCTTTGACAAGCCAATTTAGGTCATTTCAGTTCACTAAAATTTTAAAAAATGTTACCTTTTTGTTACATCAAAACAAATTTTTATCTATGTCTTAAAGGTAATTCAGGAATCGAAGATTTATCCATACCCTGATAATAAAGAATTTTGTTAATATTAGATATAAGAGATTTCGCAGATACTTCAGAACCTTTTATTCCCTCATAAGCCATTTTTAAATAGTTTATTGGTACACATAGAATACTAGATTCATCTTTTTTTATCAAACTCAAATCTAATCCTATTTCTTGTAAAAATGATGAAGTTTCTAATATATGATTTTCAGGCAATAATAATGGAGAATTATTTAAAAGAACTTTTTCATTATCTTTAAATTTAATTAAATTATTTACAAAATTAGATATTGCTTCTTCATAGATAGTATCACTTCCAGTAAAGCGACTCCATATTGCTAATTGTGAATAATCAATTGTTTCTAACAATTCTGGATATTTATCTAAAGTTTCAAAAGTAGTTTTACATCTATTTTCTGCTGTTTGTAATTTTTCTGCAAATCCAGGATATTCATCATATTTTCTAAGTCCCTGTGGTAACATAACTTCGGATATTTTTTTCTTCAAATAAGCAACTCTAATATCTTTTTCCGGATTATCTTTATTATAATTATGTACTAAATCAATAAAATCAATTAATTGATCCAATAAATACATTATTTCCTGTATATTATACTGCTTATTTTCTATGTTGTTTTCTAAATATCTTAGTTTAGTAAATGAATCACCAGATTTTGCCATTATTTCCTTATATTCATCTATGTATACATTTCTAACTTCTTCTGATAATTCTGACGATGCCAAAAAATTAATACTTGAAAAAAATGCTATTAATGAACTTAACCCTTTCGGCAATTTCATATTTTCCTCATTGTAATAAGATTTAACATTAAATAATAAATTCTCATGAATATGATTCGTTACATCTGAAAATAACTTTTCCAAAATTGTAAATAAATAAGAATAATCGTGTAATGGTTGTAATTTATGTTCATCCTTCGCAATTAGAATTTCATTAATTGTATTTTGATCCATATGATATTGATTAATATATGTATTTCTCACTCCTTTTTCTGCGATACTATACAAAGTTTTATTTTTAAATTCCTCAAATGATTGATTTGGATAATTATGAATTTGTTGTATTAGTAATAAATATTTAATAGCATATTCTCCAACCCTACCTAATTCAATTAATAGCTGTCTACGTCTTCTTTCTATTAATTTTTGCATTTCGATATTATTGACATCTCTTTCATTATAAAAATCATAGCAATATAAATAATGGAACCCCCTAATGCTATCATGAACCATATCATTTACTTCGATTGCCTGTTCATAAAAATCCATAGCATATTTTTTCTTTTCTTTAAAATCTTTTATTTCCATTGTTACCTCCTTATTACTACTATCACTATATATATTATAGCACACAATTCAACCAAAACCATTTGGACTGACTCAATTTTATCAAAAATTCTTATTTTATAAGCATTTATGAAGATTTATTTTATGTAAAATTGGCTTCGAGGCAACATTTAAGTAGCAAAAAGTGTTACCTTTTTGTTACCTGAAATGGTGTTTTTTACTACCCTATCCCTCGCAAACCCTTATAAAACCTGGGCAAAAAAAATGTGGAGCATCTATGCTCCACTTCAGGGGGCGACCTAGTTCTAATTTGTCTAGTTTTATAAAATATTAAAATCCTTATAAAATAAGGGTTTCTGTGTTTTTAAGTTTATTAAAATTTACTTAAATTTAATAGAATTTATATGTTTGTGCACCTAAAAGTGTACCTAAAAATTGATTAATTATTTCATTATATTCTTAGATTGTCTACACTCCATATTTTATCAACAATTCTTTTATATAACTCTCTTCTTTTTATAATCTCTTGTTTTCCAAAACTTTCATAATATTCAAAGGGCAAATTACTATCGTTAATAAATTTAATAAATCTAGGGTTATTTTGATATGTAATTTTTCCTAGTGATGCCGCTAAAATATTACCTTCGTTAGAACAATATTTATTTACCTTGTAAGAGTATTTTTCATCATTTAAACTAGCATTAATTGATTTCGGTAATAATACTAAATCACCTATATTATTTCTAAATGAATTAAACTCTTGTTCACTTGTATAAACATCCTGAAACCATTCAAAATGATCACAAGTAATATGCTCAACTTCAAATGGATTTTTTGAATATATATCTATATAATTCATATAGTTATTAGGCATATCCGTAGACTCTTCAATGTAACTAGTAATTCTTGCTAATATATGTCTAATATATTTTTTGGTAAATCCATTTACTTCCCAATAAATAAAATTATCTATTTTTTGTTCAGATGTATTAACATATTCTATTAATATATTAGATAATTCTTTTATATTTAATCCCCTTATTTCGTTTGTAATTCTAAATACTCTATTTTTTACAGTATTATAATCACATGAACGATAATTAATAACTCGTGAATAAATATACATATCAATATACTTAGATACTAAATCTAATTTTTTATTAATAATTTCATCATTATCATTTAAATTTATTGGAGCTAGTAACAATTGCATTTGAAGAGTAAATCCTAATTGAGCATTATAATAGATATATTTATAATTTTCATTTAAGTTTGTCTCATAGTGCTTTATTTTAATGTAAAGTTTACTATAAAAAATAAACTCCTCAATCAATTTTTCAAAATCGGTGCTAAAATGTAGGCTCATTTTATTTTTATTCTCTCTTACCCATTTATGAAAGCCAGAGCCTATATTATCAAAATCCATTGGAATAGCATTAGCTTTTGTTTCTCTTATTGTTTCAGCATATTTCGCACGCAACCAATGTTTTATAAAAGTTTCATCTTCTGATTTATCAATCTCTTTTAATAAAACAATTTGTTCTTTCCATAAATCGTTATACTTTTCCCTACTTTCATCATTTGATATTTCAGATAATAGATAACCTTTTAACATTTCAGTTGGTGTCAAACTCAAGCCTCTATCATTCATACTTACAAAAACTTTATGAGCATCTTGTTCTTCTGTAGCTACTATTTCAATAAAAAACACTTTTTCTATTATCCAATCTATAAAATTCATGAGTGAATTTTCAATTATTTCAGCAGGAAAAATCTCATTGATATCTGAATATCTATTCATAATATTTTTTACTGATTCATTTTTTCCATCATATTTATAGTCAATATTATTATATATAGCATTTAATACATCTTCACGTTCATCAACATTTATATTAAACGATTTTTTCCCAAATGCTTCTGAATAAATCATTCCATCCACTGTACTGTAATTTTGACCATTTTCTTTCATTTTAGTTCTTAAAAACAATAATAATAATGTTAATGACGTTAATCTTTGTTGTCCATCAATAATAGCATTTTCTCTACCAGCTAATACAACAGATCCCATAAAATATGCACCATAATCCATTACTTTTTCACGAGAATCACCTGAAATATAATTATTTAAAAACTCCGAAGTTAAATCATCAATCAATTCTTCAATTTGCTTTCTACCCCACCTATATTCTCTTTGATAATAATGAATTGTATATTTTGTATTTAATAATAGTTGTTTTAAACTTTTAGGGCTTCCATCTATTTTTTTCATTATTTTTTCCTCCTACATTTTATTACTTGAAATACTAAAGAATTTATCAAAGAATTCTAATAGTTTATCAATAACTTTATTTTTCTTTTCCTGTCTATCGTTTGTTGGAGTAAACATATTCATAGGAGGAAGTATATTAGATACTTCTGTTCCATTTGTTTCTACTCTACCTTGCTCAAAAGACCTTTGAATAAAATTATATGTTTCATCCTTATTTAAATTTTCTTCATCAATGATTTTATCTAATTCTTCTTTTTTCTTACTATTCATAAATGATTCAAAATCACTATAAACATCTGAATCTTGATCTAATGAATCAATAAATGCCATAATTAAATCTTTTTTATTTCTTAAATCTGGGCTTGCCATAATTGCTTTATTAATTGTAACAAGTATTTCTTTATTTTCCATATTGCTGTCGTGATATTTCTTAACTAAGCCTAAAATATAATCGATATTAACTTCTATAGATTTAATTAATTCCATTTCAAATACTATATCATCAGTAATATCTTTTTTATCATGCTTAGCTTTATTTTTAAAATCGTTATATAAATCAATATAAATACTATGATAATCTTGTTTATCCCTTTCAGACAATAACTCATCTTCTTTAAATTGATCAAATGAAGATAAAATATTAGTTACTTTTAATATTGCACCATATAATTTTATATATTCTTTTTGAGCATTTTCACCAATTGGTAATTTCCCAGGATTAAACTTGGATTTCATTTTCTCTACTAGTGATTGATATCCTTCAAACTTTTTACCATCAGCATCTTCATAACCATAATAGTAATCTTCATATGGTTTTAATAAAACTATACCTCTAGCATTTTCATCACCAAATTTAGCAAGTGCTTCATTAAGTCTTTCTTCTAAGTTTCTAAATGAAACAATATTACCATAAGTTTTAACACTATTAAGTATTCTATTAGTTCTAGAGAATGCTTGTATTAATCCATGCCATTTTAAATTTTTATCTACCCATAAAGTATTTAATGTTTTAGCATCAAAGCCTGTTAAAAACATATTAGCTACAATTAATATATCTATTTCTCTATTCTTCATTCTTAAAGATACATCTCTGTAATAATTTTGAAATCTTTCCGATGATGTATCATAAGAAGTTCCAAACATTTTATTATAATCTTTTATAGCATCATCTAAAAATTTTCTATCATCAGTGCTTAATGCCTCTGTAGTTTCTGAATTTTCATCAATTACTCCATCTTCTCCATTAACTCCATAAGAATATATTAATGCAATTCTTAAATTAGTATTAAGCTGCTTCTGTTGTAATTTAAATTCTTCGTAATACTCTTTAGCCATTTTTATATTAGCTAATGCAAATATAGAGTTAAATCCATTTATATTCTTTTTAGATTTTATTTCTTGAGTATTTTGTTTTTTAGCAACATCAACTACATTATCTAAAGTTGAATATACATAAGATTCACTTGTTTTAGTTTTAGCACTAAAATGTTTAATTATGTAATCTGTGATAGCAGATATTCTAAATTTATTATCAAATATTTTTTCTTCATCAATTGAATATACTTTTTCATCTTGTATATTATCTTTTATATCTACCCTACCAACATATTCATACCTAAATGGCAATACATTTTTATCCGCTATAGCATTTACTATTGTATAGGTATGTAATTTATCTCCAAATACTTGTTCTGTTGTTTCAGCTATTCCTTTTATAGTCCTAGCATTTTCTGGAAATATTGGTGTTCCAGTAAAACCAAATATATAATATTTTTTAAACTTCTTAATAATAGACTTGTGCATCTCTCCAAATTGGCTTCGATGACACTCATCGAAGATAAATACTACATGTTTATTAAATACTTCAGATTCAATATTCTTCTTAATAAACCCAGATAATTTTTGAATTGTTGTAATAATAATTCTAGCATTAGGATCATTTAATTGTCCTTCTAATACTTTTGTACTTGAATTACTATTAGCAGCACCTTCTTTAAATCTATCATACTCTTTCATAGTTTGATAATCTAAATCTTTTCTATCTACCACAAATAAAACTTTATCAATAAACTCTAATTTACTAGCTAACTGTGAAGTCTTAAATGAAGTTAGTGTTTTACCAGAACCAGTTGTATGCCAAATATATCCACCAGCTTTAATAGTTCCATAAAATTTATTATTGTATGCTATATTAATTCTATTTAATATCTTTTCAGTAGCTACTATTTGATATGGTCTCATAACAAGTAAATCTTCTTCTGATGTAAATACACAGTATTTAGTTAATATATTAAGTAGTGTATGTTTAGTTAAAAATGTTTTAGCAAAATCTATTAAATCAGTTATACCATTATTCTTTTGATCTGCCCAATAAGAAGTAAATTCAAATGAATTAGACTTCTTTTTATTTTGATTATTAATATGAAACTCTCTTGTCGTATTAGAGTAATATTTAGTTAATGTTCCATTACTAATCACAAATATTTGAACAAAATTATATAAGCCTGAACCAGCCCAAAATGAATCTCTTTGATATCTTTCTATTTGATTAAATGCTTCTATTAAATCAATACCTCTTCTTTTAGATCGGAAGAGCGTCGTGTAGGGA
>ERZ506979.1148-NODE-1148-length-12493-cov-3.957630_pt1 | contig 12493 bp, 8 predicted proteins | sample MGYA00512887_ERZ506979 | MGnify/ENA metagenome assembly ERZ506979 | reverse complement strand
ACTGGAGTTCAGACGTGTGCTCTTCCGATCTATACGGCGCTTTTTAGACGTATGCGGCCTTATCGGCTGAGGTTAACCATTATTACGCAGGAGGTCAATTCATATGGCAAAAACCATCACTATCGATGGCAATACCGCCGCGGCCCACGTCGCGTACGCATTTTCCGACGTGGCGGCGATATATCCCATCACACCTTCGTCGCCCATGGCTGAAGTAGCCGACGACTGGGCGGCCGCTGGCAGGACAAACCTGTTTGGACAGAAGGTCCGCATAGCCGAGATGCAGTCCGAGGCGGGAGCCGCCGGCGCTGTGCACGGTTCGCTTGCCGCGGGCGCGCTGACCACAACGTTTACAGCGTCGCAGGGCCTGCTTTTGATGATACCCAACATGTACAAAATTTCAGGTGAAATGCTCCCAGGCGTATTTCACGTTTCGGCGCGCGCCCTGGCCGCGCATTCGCTGTCCATCTTTGGCGATCACAGCGACGTGATGGGCTGCCGCCAGACGGGTTTTGCCATGCTGAGCGCGGCGTCGGTGCAGGAGGTTATGGACCTGGCGCTTGTCGCGCACCTGAGCGCTATCAAATCCAGCCTGCCGTTTTTGCACTTCTTCGACGGGTTCCGCACGTCCCACGAGGTGCAGAAGATAGAGGCCATTGATTACGCCGATATGGCCAAGCTGTGCGACTTTGAGGCTGTCGAGCGCTTCCGCGCGCGCGCGCTCAACCCCGAGCATCCGCATCAGGCAGGCACGGCGCAGAACCCAGACATCTACTTCCAGGGCCGCGAGGCCGCTAACAGCCTCTACGCGGAAGTACCCGCGATCGTAGAGGAATACATGAAGCAGGTAGGCGAGCTTACAGGCCGCCGCTATAATCTGTTCGACTATGTGGGCGCGCCGGACGCCGAGCGCGTGATAATCATAATGGGTTCCGGCGCTGACGCCGCGGAGGAAACCGTAAACTATATGCTCAGCCGGGGCGAAAAGGTGGGCCTTATCAAGGTGCGCCTGTACCGTCCGTTTGCGGCCGACAGGCTTATCGCCGCAATGCCAAAGTCCGTGAAGCGCGTGGCGGTCCTCGACCGCACCAAGGAGCCTGGCTCCCTTGGCGAGCCGCTCTACACCGACGTTGTCGCCGCGTTTAAGGAAAACGGCCTAAGCGGCGTGGAGGTATTCGGCGGAAGGTACGGACTGGGTTCCAAGGAGTTCACGCCGTCAATGGTAAAGGCCGTGTACGACAACCTTGGCGAATGCTGCCCGAAGAACCATTTCACCGTTGGCATCGTGGACGACGTTACAAACACGTCGCTGCCTGTAAACGAGATGATAGACGCCGCTCCCGAGGGCACGATCCGCTGCAAATTCTTCGGCCTGGGCTCGGACGGAACGGTCGGCGCCAACAAAAACTCCATCAAGATCATCGGCGACCATACGGACATGTACGCGCAGGGCTATTTCGCCTACGACTCCAAGAAGTCGGGCGGCTTCACGGTAAGCCACCTGCGCTTTGGCAAGTCCCCTATACAATCGCCTTACCTGATAGACCAGGCGGACTTTATCGCCTGCCACAATCCCTCCTATGTCACGCGCTACGACGTGCTTGAAGGAATCAAGGACGGCGGCGTGTTCCTTTTGAACTCGGCGTGGACGCTTGAGGACATGGAACGCGAGCTTCCGGCCGAGATGAAGCGCACGATAGCGAACAAAAAGCTGCGCTTTTACAACATCGACGCCATCAAGATCGCCAGGGAAGTGGGCATGGGCAGCCGCATCAATACCATAATGCAGAGCGCCTTCTTCAAGCTTGCAAACGTAATCCCGGTTGAGGACGCCATCGGCTACATGAAGGAAGCCGCTAAGAAGTCCTACGGCAAGAAGGGCGACGCGATTGTAAAGAGCAACTACGACGCGATCGACGCGGGCGTTTTTGGCCTTGAGGAGATAAAGTATCCCGACAGCTGGGCAAACGCCGATACGGGCGCCAAGCCGGTAGAGGTCAGCGACGATCCGTATTTCACCGGCTTTATTAAGCCCATACTGGCTCAAAAGGGCGACAGCCTGCCCGTTAGCATGCTTTCTCCGGACGGTTTTGTACCCACCGGCACGACCAAATACGAAAAGCGCGGCATAGCCGTAGACCTGCCCTGCTGGAACAGCGAAAACTGCATCCAGTGCAACCAGTGCGCGCTCGTATGCCCGCACGCGTGCATTCGTCCGTTCCTGATCACCGACGAGGAGAAGGAAAACGCGCCCGAGGGTTTTACAGCCATAAAGGCCAATGGAAAGGGCTTTGAAGGGCTTAACTTCCGCATGCAGCTCTCGCCGCTGGACTGCACCGGCTGCGGCAACTGCGCGCATGTTTGCCCGGGAAATAAACGCGCCGACACGCTTACGATGACGGGCGCCGGCGAAATCATGGACAAAGAGGAAGAGAACTGGGAATACGCCATCCGCCTGCCCAAGAAACAGGTGGAGCTCAACCGCGCCACGGTTAAGGGCAGCCAGTTCCTCCAGCCGCTGTTCGAGTTCTCGGGAGCGTGCGCTGGCTGCGGGGAAACCCCGTATGTCAAGCTGATTACACAGCTCTACGGCGACAGGATGATCATAGCGAACGCAACGGGCTGTTCATCCATCTATGGCGGCAGCGCGCCGACATGCCCGTATACCGTGAATGAAAAGGGGCACGGCCCCGCGTGGGCAAACTCGTTGTTTGAGGACAACGCCGAGTTCGGCTACGGCATGAACCTGGCCGTATCGCACCGCCGCAATAAGCTCAGGGATCTGGTGAAGGAGCTTGCCGAGGCGTGCGACGGCGAGGCTAAGGAGATATGTGAAAACTGGATTAAGAACATGGATTGCGCCGAGGGCAGCAGGGCGGCATCTGAAAAGCTAAGGGAGCTTGTTAACAGCTGCAAGGACTGCGGCTGCGACTGCGACGAGCTGTGCAGGCAGATAAGCGCCATGGAGGACCTGATGGTCAAGAAATCCATCTGGATTTTCGGCGGCGACGGCTGGGCCTATGACATCGGCTACGGCGGACTGGACCACGTGCTGGCCATGGACGAGGACGTGAACATCCTTGTTATGGACACAGAGGTGTATTCAAACACCGGCGGACAGTCGTCAAAGGCCACGCCTACCGGTTCGGTGGCAAAGTTCGCGGCCGCCGGCAAGCGCACCAAGAAAAAGGATCTGGGCATGATGGCCATGAGCTACGGCTACGTATATGTTGCAAAGGTCAGCATGGGCGCCGATCAGAACCAGCTTATGAAGGCCGTGACCGAGGCCGAGGCGTACAAGGGTCCGTCCCTGATAATCGCCTACGCGCCGTGTATCAACCACGGCATTGCCGGCGGAATGGGCAAAAGCCAGGAGGAGGCCAAGAAGGCCGTCGAGTCCGGATACTGGCCGCTTTACAGGTATAACCCGGATCTCGCGGAGCAGGGCAAGAATCCGTTCACGCTCGACAGCAAGGATCCCAAGCTGGGCTATAAGGAGTTCCTGATGGGCGAAGTTCGCTACACCAGCCTAAAGCGCCAGTTCCCCGATGTGGCCGACGAGCTGTTCGACCGCGCCGAGAACGAGGCCAAGGATAAGCTGGAGTACTATAAGAAGCTGTCGGATATGTAGTTTCTATAATAATTACCATGGTTGCTTCGTATTGCGCTGAACAAGCTCAATACGAAGCAACCCGCAAATTACGCTTTTTGGGCAGCATCAACTGTAAAGCCGTTTCTATGGGGCTTGTATCCCATACCCGCTGCATTCAGTAATACGGGAAAAACCCGCGAAGCTATGATATAAGAACAAAAACGCATGTCCGCATAATTTCTAGTCAGAGACTATGTAAGGTTCGCTGGTTAAACAGAACCTTTATCACGCCCGTACCGTTTATTTGATATAAGCTTAGTTGAAAGAAGTTGTGGGGTAGGTATTATGATTATAAAAAAGCGGATTTTGCCGCTTCTTATATACGTTTGCATTGGTTTTACGCTGTTTCCGATCTTTTCCGGAGCGGACATGGGCTCAAACGCACACATGGTTGTAGATTTTAATGGCCCTGAGAGCCAAAACCATTATGTTAAGCTATCAAAAATCAATTATAGGAGTCAGCCGAATCCTGGGCTGGTCCCATCCATAGATGTAGATTTTATTGGCCTTAAGGGCCAAACCTATTATGCTACGCTTTTATCAATAACAGAGTCAGTAAATCCTTATAACGAGCATATAAGGGAGACGGACGGCGCACTGTATGAAAGCGGGGCTATGAGCAACATCGCTCTCAAGTTCTCGAACTATAAGGATGTGGACGGCTATTATTTCTTGCAGAGATATTCAGACTGCACCAACAGCCACAATTTGCATTGGAGCCGTTATATACCCGCTAAATTCAAGATACTCATTTATTTTCCCGATTGCGACGCATTCGTCGTAAGCGCCATGGCGTACGAAAGGTATGCTTTTGACAGCAAATATACCGTTTCTGTAGTCGGTACGCCTTCAAAAGGGACCGCGGCTTTATCGGTAGAGCAAAAGTATCATTATTCCATACCGGTTGTCCCGCTGATTACTAGTATTATCGTTACAATCGCGCTGGAGTTAGCCATTGCGCTTGTGTTTGGATACCGCAGAAAAAAACAGCTGAAATTCATATTGAAGGTGAATGTTGCAACCCAGATAGCGCTTAACGTAGCGTTGCTTATAGTAAACTATCATGCTCACGGCGCGTTTGCTTTTTTGACATTTTACGCGCTTCTTGAGATTGTGGTAATCGCCGTTGAAGCAGGGGTATACTGTGCATTGATGCAAAAATACAGTAAGTTGAGTATTGTGGAGATGCGTCGTTTAATCGAGGTATACGGTGCGTCAATGAATATGTACACCGGGGAGGCTACGCCGAAATGGAAGGCGGTCGTTTACGCGCTTAGCGCAAACACAGCGGCCTTTGCTGCAGGCCTGGGTCTGGCGATTCTTATCCCAGGCTTGTTCTGATTTTTTTGTAACGCTCAACAAGCGCATTGCGAACCGCCTATGTCGGATTTGCCTCCGGCGGCTTAGAACCTATTACCGCCATAGGCGGTTCACAAAACGGATTGCTCCGTTTTGTGAGTTTCTCCGCACGCGTTCGCTCACCGCTCACGCATGCGCAAGGTGTAATTTTGGCCGTACACGCCGCCCAAAATTACGGATTTTGATAATTGCCTCCGGCGGCTTAGAACCTGTTACCTCCATGGGCGGCGGCATCTGGACGGCGGGAAACCGGCGCTGGAAAAATACAGGCTGTGGGATATTCACGAATGCGGTCGGGAATTTATAATCAGGTTAGCCGGATCCGTATCAACTAAGCGAACCACTGCCTTTGCCGCACATAAAATGCATAGACCAGTGTTCTTAAGAATCAACTACAAATAATGGGCCGGCACAACCCCCTATGCCTTAGCGCGGGCCAGGTTCGCTCATTTTTCAACGTAAGCACGTCCTAAACAACATCAATACAGGGGCTTTATTATCATAAACGCTCCCAATGTTGATAAAATCTCCGCAATGCCCATTGTCTTTATACTCGTGCAGTCATTTTTGCAGCGGCGGTTATTCCACAGCGTTTGGAATTATTGAAGCCCAGATATTCTATGTTGATAGTGTAAAAATGTATCTGCGCATGCTACTTAGATACGGTATGCGAAATCACAATAAAAATAGAACATGTACCAATTTATTCCTGTGAGGCCATACTTATTGAATTTGGGGAAATAAAAATTCAATGTGTTTATTGGTATACCTGCAAAATCAGCCGACGCCCTTTTGCTATTTAATATAGTCGATAACCTGATACCGGAGGACTCTATAAAACTGCTTGAAAACGTTTCGAGAATAGCCGCTAACGGCGCGAAAGCGCTTATAAAGCTGAACCCATTTATAACGAAAGAGCAGATGGAGCTGTGGGGCGTAAAGGTATTGGAGGGGGACCTGCTTGACGACGGTTTGTATCTTTGGAATCAATCTACTGAAGACTGGAAGCGCTTATTTAAAAATTATTTTATCATAGACGGATATGAGGATATCTACTATCCTGAACACGATCAATACAACAGGCTGTTCAGGTTAATAGCCTGTAGCCGGTTTTGAGACCGGAAGGATGCGTGCAAGCGCTCAGTTTTTGTTCCCCAGGTAGTTGTCCCAATATGGAACGATTGTCCCGTCCGGCAGCACATAGATGGCTATATATCCATATGGTTGCTCCAGTATTATATCATATGCTTGATCAGCAAGGTAAGTGGTCTGAACAATACCTTTGATCACTGCTTCAGGATAGGTGGATTTGATAGCGTCTACAATGTCGGGGACGTCGTCTGGCTTGACTATAGTACCCTCCTTAAAGCCCTCTATAACCTGCCCCTGTACCGGTGCTGAGGTAGGAGATTCATCCGGGGCCTGCGAGGTCATATCCGAAGGCCCAAGGTTTGGGTTATCATTTATGCATCCGGCTGTAAACAATACTGACAGCGAGAGTGCAATAATAATTAATGAGCCTGCTATTTTTTTCACGGCTATAGCTCCTGTTTCTCAATATGCTGCTTTAATGCTTATTGTTCCCCATTCATTTTCCATTATGCCATTTGAATACTTATATAGCTTAAACCAAGACAGGCGGGGTGGGAATTAATGCTTTATAGTTTTAGTTGTATCTGTCAATCTGTATGAATATTCTTCCTTTTCTGGATTTGCCGCCGATATTCGAAACTACAGCCCTTCCGAAGCCTTTCGCGCTTACCTTATCGCCATCATGTATAGGGTGGTCCTTATCAAGGCAGGGCAGGTGGTTTAGTTTAACGCTTCCCTGGGATATGAGTTTTTCCGCGCGACCCCTTGATATTGAAAACATAGCTGCTGTTACCGCGTCGAGACGGAGGCTTGGGACCGTAACTGTTACCGATTCGCAGGGGCCTTTAACTGGCGTGAGCCCGTTTAAGGGAATGCGGGACGCCCTGACGGGGCAGTTGCCAACGCAAAGCAGGTTATCCGCTATAAACCCAGCCATTGGCGGGACGACAATTACGTCCGCCATGCTCTCTGAAACCAGTATATCACCAACGCATTCCCTTTTAATACCAAGGCCAAGAACGGATCCCAGATAATCCCTGTGCGTTAGGGGCCTTTTCATAAAAGGTACGGCGATACGAACCACGGCAATATAATCATGTGTGTTTACTTCAAGCTCTGGAGGAATCAGAGCGATGCGGTTGCGCTCCGCACCTTCATAGCCGCCGAATATAGACGCCTTTAAATTCAAAAAAGCCGGCATCAGTTCAGAAATTGAGCGCGGATCAAGAAAAGGCGTAACAAGAAGTATGCCCCGCTCCTCATGACGCCGGATCAAATCAATGATTTTTTCTAACTGGTCCATAAATTACTATTAAGCGTTCGCCTGTAAATTACCGGTAATGGTTAAGGCTAACATGAAAACTTTAAACTTCAAAAATCAGCCTACAGGTTTGCATACGGCTACAACGCGGGTTCTTGAAGTACCTATATCATGATCAAAATCTCCCCCGCAGGTTATAAGCGTGAGCCGCGTTTCGCCTCCGAGCGACAAGACATCGTCGGGGAAATCATTATAGGGATAAAAATCAACGCTTTCAACGCTGAAATATCTATAGCTTCCGTCCGCCAGCTCTACGATTACCTCATCTCCGACCTCAAAGTCCCTGAGTATCGCAAAATAACCCTTTTTGCCGCTATAGCGTACATGGCCGTTTATCAGGCTGTTTCCAGATTCTCCTGGAACGGGTCCATCCTTATACCACGCGGCTATATCATGCGCGTTTACGGTGCCCATAGCGCCCGTACTGGTTAGGCCAACCGGCTCAATATCACTCTGGATTTTAAATCGGGGGAAATATATCCTCACAGGATCCGCAGCCGGCATGGGCGTTTCGTCGATACTGCCGCTATGCGATCCATTCGGCGTCTGATCTACCGATTCCGGCGGCTTTGTTACGAGCTTGGGCGGAGACACATATTCTCCCGGGAATATCACCAGCTCATTTATAATAAGCCATGCGCCAATGATTATTAATATAGCGCCGAATGAATAATATAATACAATATTTAAATTTTTATTCTTTTTTTTCTTACTCATAATTATATTATAACATAGGTAAAGACCTTGTTGCAATATTTGCCTGATAACAGGCAAAATCTTAAAAAAGAGGTACACAAATCTAATAAATAGCGTATAATGATTTAATACTTATTATGCTTAATTGTCCTTATGTCATGGATGGATTGATGTATAATGGTATTAATCGTAGACAAGAGCTTTATTTAAGGAGATAGTAATGACAGAGGTAAAGTACTACACAGGAAAAAGCCTCCCGCTGGAAATGCATAAGATTTGCGTTGTTCAAAAAGCTGATCTGCTGCCCGTTGAGAACAGGGTAAAGGCGATACGCGAAGCGGGATTTAATTCTTACCGTCTGACAACGGATGATTTGTATCTTGACATGCTTACTGACAGCGGTGTAAACGCGATGAGCAATGAACAGCTCGGAGCTATGATGCGCGCCGACGAGTGTTATGCTGGAAGCAAAACATACAAGCGTCTTTGTACCAAAATAAAAGAAATTTTTAACAAAGACTTTTTCCTGCCCGTACACCAGGGCAGGGCGTGCGAACATATGCTGGCAATGGGCTTTGTAAAGCCAGGAAGCCTTGTACCCATGAACTTTTATTTTGGAACCGCGCTGAACCAGATCAAGCAGCAGGGCGGATCTGCGGTTGTGCTGATTTCAGAGGAGGGGCTTAAACGTCAAAGCGAATTCCAGTTCAAGGGCAACTTCGATCTTGAAAAGCTTAGGGATATACTGGATAATGAGCGCGAACGCATTGCCTTTGTAAGGATAGAGGCGGGAACAAACCTCATAGGCGGACAGCCTGTGGCGCTGCAGAATATGCTTGACGTAACCAGTATCTGTCGCGAATACGGTGTGCTTTCCATACTGGACGCAAGTCTTTTGCAGGACAATTTGCATTTCATAAAGGTACGTGAACGCCCAGACATGAGTATACGCGAGATAACGCGAACCATATCCGACGCCACGGATATAATCTATTTCTCGGCTAGAAAGCTTGGGTTTGGACGCGGGGGCGCAATATGCTTAAACGATACTGACTTGTTCAGAAGGCTGGAAGCGCTCGTTTCAAAATATGAGGGATTCCCCACCTATGGAGGAATGAGCGTAAGGGAAATGGAGGCTATAACAGTAGGCTTGGATGAAACCATGGATGAGGATGTAATATCCCAAGGGCCAAACATGATAGAATATCTATGCACCAAGCTCCAGGAAAATGGAATACCCGTTGTAACGCCTCCGGGCGGCCTGGGCTGCCACATTGACGCGGAGCTGTTCGTGCCCCACATTCCGCTCAGCGAATATCCGGCGGGAAGTCTGGCCTCTGCAATTTACATAGCCAGCGGCGCAAGGGGTATGGAGCGCGGTGGAATAGACGAACCCTGGGAGGATCCGAATGTAAGGCCTTATGGGTTCATGGAGCTGGTCCGGCTTGCCGTTCCCAGGCGGGTATACACCGTTTCACAGATGAACTACCTTGCAGACAGGATTACATGGTTAAAGGATAACAGAGCTATTATAGGGGGGTTAAGGTTTGCCGGTATTCCTCCCCATAACTTCTACGATAAGCTTGAATCCGTTTCGGACTGGCCGGAAAGGCTGGCAGCCCAATTCAGGCGGGACTTTGGCGAGTCGCTGTAAACCGCATTTATACATAAAAGGGCGCTTCTTACATATTTGAAGTAGTAAAAGGATGGTAGACACGAAAGTGCCTACCATCTTCAGCGTGTCAAAAACCCCGGGATTGTCAAGAGGGCCGCAGCTCTTGACTTTTTATCCGTTGTGACGGTATGCGCATAAGAGCCGGATAAAAGACCATGTGGTTTTCGTCCATTGCGGGTTGTGCCGCACGGGAGACCGAAGGACGGGAGGAAAAACCCGCAACCTCAAAAAAGCGGCGTAGCCGCTTTTTTGACACGTTGGTCCTTATCTGTTTTTAGTTCCTAAAGAAAGCTGATCATGGTTTAGAAGGACGGCCTTTTAACGGGCCGCCTTTTTAAATCTTATTCCACATACATATACCATTTCTCAATATTTCTAAGCGTATCGGGCTTGCGAACGGACACGAGCCCTTGTATGCCTGAGTCGTATACGATGCTGTCAAGCCTGAAGTAAAGAACCATAAAAGGCAGCCTATCGGTGAATCCGGCTTGAAATGCGCAGGCCGCTTCACGCAGCGAGGCCTCGTCCCTGGCTTTTACTATGGAATCAGCCATTATCGTCAGCTCATTAATGTTATATCCACCAAAGTTGCTGTTGCCGTTAGGAGCAATGAAGGCGGACAGGTCTAAGTCAAGTCCTGTTGTAAATCCAGCTAGAGCCAGGTCAAAATCGGCTGATTCAAGCATTGAAATATAATCCGGGCTGTTGCCGCTAACGGGCGCTTCCGGCGTATTCTGTACGTCGTCCGTGCTATGGGGTTCATCAGTCATGGAGGGATTACCGGTGCTATCGGGGTCGTCCGGGCCGTTTGGCGTAGGGTCTGGCTCTATGGTGGGAGAGGGGGAGGGGGCAGCGGTATTTTCAGCGTAGTATGGCACGGAAACAATCTCAACGCCAATGCCAACCTCCTCAAGGTCGGCCGCAATGCGGCTAGCCGCGTCGCTTCGCGTTGTGTTTTCTGAACTCGTGTTTACAAGAAGCCTGAATTCTAGCTTGTTTGCCTGGGCGTTCTCCCTGATCCCATCGCCATCCGTATCGGTCCATCCGGCTTCCTCAAGCAGCCTGGAGGATAGTGCAGGGTCATAGTCGTATATCTTATAAATGCTGTCGTATGCATACGAATCCGGAGCTATAGGTACGTCGCATTCGCGCGCTTTATTCATATAGGTGTTTGATATCAGATTGCTGCGGTTTATGGCGTATGCTATGGCCTTTCTAACATTTGCGTCGCTCAGCGCCTTGTTACTAAAGTTAAAGATCAGCGTTTCCATGGACTGTGTCATAATATCAAGCACGGTCGTGTCCGTTTCACCGCGGTAACGGCCAGAGTACAGCGCTGATGTGGGCACCATATTGAGCTGTCCGGCTGAGTATGAGGCCAGCGCCGTCTCGTTATTATCCCTTGCCTTAAATATAACCTTTTCAATATATGGCGCCTGTTTCCACCAGGACTGGTTTATTTCCAGCGCCGTTTGCTCATCAGAAACCGAACTGACCCTATAAGGCCCCGTGCCTATCGGCAGGCTTGAATCGGAGCCGGCACTGCTGACTATTGGAAACGTAAGAAGACATACGGGACTAAGCCCTTCGTGGGTCATTGTAATTCTAACGGTGAGGTTGTCCACGGCTTCATAGCTTTCAATTTTCTTTATATTATAGCCATAATAGCTTGTGTCCCCCAGTTCGCTTAAGCTGTCAAGCGTATAGACGACGTCGGAGGAGGTAAAATCCGCGTCATTGTGCCATTTAACCCCGTCCCTGAGGTTAAACGTCCATGTCCGTCCGCTGTCGTCGCATGTCCAATTTTCAGCCAGAGCAGGGGTAAGCCTGCCCGACTCGTCCAAGCGGACCAGCCCCTCAAACACCAAAGAAAACATTAGAAGCATCTCTTCCGTTGATACCAAAAGCGGGTTTTTTACATCAGCGTTTGTAGGCATGGGCAACGATATTACGCCCCCATTCTTTGGTACGGGTTCCTGCGTAGGCGTTGGAAGTGACAGCGGCGTATCCTGGGGAATGTTATCCGGACCTTGCCGTTTGCAAGCTGACGAAACCATTACCAACAAAACGCAAAGGATTATTAAGGCCGCCTGTTTTATAATCTGCATATGTCCTCCTTATTGGGGGATGAAGTATTGCAACCCCTTTGTCGCTGGATATCAATTATGTTATGCCACAGTGTATCGACCAACTTTACTAAAGCGCTGGCGCTGCCAGAGTTGTTCAGCTCGTGCGTGGCATAGCGCAGCCGTTCAGAATCGTCAATTTGGCTTTCTACTCGCGCTTTTGCCTGTTCAGCGGTAAGGCCGTCGCGCAGCATCAGCCTGTTGATACGCGTATCTCTAGGCGCGGTAACTACCCAAACCCAGTCCATATGGCGATGCATTCCGGTTTCAATCAATAAGGGCGCATCCATGACTACCACGCAGTCGGCGTTGCGCTTTAAAGCACCGTTAGCGGCTTCCCACATGCGGCTTATTATCTCAGGATGCGTTATAGAGTCTAAAAGCCGGCGTTTGTCCGGATCCGAGAAAATAAAATCAGCAAGTGCGCTACGGTTTAACGTACCGTCATCATTGAGTATGCCATTTCCAAAGGCTTCCCGCAGCCTGCTTAAATACTGGCCTTCAGGCGCCGCCAGCTCGCGCGATATGGCGTCCGCGTCCACTATAAGCGCGCCAAGCCCTCTAAGCCTGTT
>ERZ506979.1146-NODE-1146-length-12501-cov-4.316005_pt1 | contig 12501 bp, 10 predicted proteins | sample MGYA00512887_ERZ506979 | MGnify/ENA metagenome assembly ERZ506979 | reverse complement strand
CCGGCATGACCCGCTCCTACTACGATCACATCATAGCATTCTTCTACTGTCTTCATTAAGTCCTCCATAAATAAGTTCTTTACACTAAAATACCTGCTTCACTTCAAGAATACTTTGACATTTTTCTTCCGCATTCTTGAAGTGAGATGCACGTCATGCAGCGCATGACCTGTTACTTTCCTGTACAGAACTTGGAAAATATCTCATTTACTAAATCTTCTTCTACAGACTCCCCAATGATCAATCCCAGTTTTTCATATGCATTCATAAGATCAATCGTGAAGAAATCTTCCGGCATTCCTGCCTCAATACTTCTTTGTACACATTCAAGACTCTCATATGTCTTTGCAAGCGCATCTTTATGTCTTGCATTTGTAATATAGACTTCCTGATTCACATCTATTCTACCATGAAACATCATATTTTTTAATTCCATTATGAAATTATCTATTCCATCTCCATATTTTGCAGAAATAGAGATCACTGGTGTCTCTTCAGAAATATACTCCTGTAATACAGAAGAATCAAAGCTGCCTTCTTCCTGAACTTTATCTGACTTATTCAGTAAAATAATCTTCTTTTTATCACGTATCTTCTGAAGTATTTCTATATCTTCTTCACTAATCTGTACGGAAGTATCCATCAAAAATAAAATTAAATCCGCACTTTCCATTTCTTTTCTGGCTCTCTCAACACCAATACTCTCTACTTTATCTTCCGTATCACGTATTCCCGCAGTATCTACGATATTAAGAGTGATTCCATCAATCGTAACAGACTCTTCTAACGTATCCCTTGTTGTTCCTGCAATGTCACTGACGATCACACGCTGCTCTCCAAGAAGCTTGTTAATAATAGAAGACTTACCTACGTTCGGTTTTCCTACAATTGCCACACGCGGACGAGAGTCCTCTTCCTCTTCTCCTGCATGCTCCGGGAAATGTTCGATCACCTTATCAAGCATATCTCCAAGTCCGAGTCTTGATGATGCAGAGATTGGCACTGGATCACCGATTCCAAGATTATAGAACTCATAAGTATCTGCCATAAATTTCTGGAAGCTGTCAACTTTGTTCACGACGAGGATCACCTGCTTTTTCGCACGGCGGAGCATATCTGCGACACGTGCATCTGCATCTACGAGTCCCTGCCTTACATCCGTCATAAAAATGATCACATCTGCGGTATCGATCGCGATCTGTGCCTGCTCCCGCATCTGGGACAGGATGATGTCCCCGGAATCCGGCTCGATACCGCCGGTATCAATCAGGGTAAATTCCTTATCAAGCCATTTCACATCACAGTAAATCCTGTCTCGGGTTACACCGGGGATATCCTCCACAATCGATACACGCCGCTGGGCCAGTCCATTAATCAGCGTAGATTTGCCTACATTCGGCCTGCCTACAATGGCAACGAGAGGTTTGCTCATAAGTCCCCATCCTTTCTATATGTAAAATCAAATATATTATCATAACTGCCTTGGAGCAACACTTCTCCATTTTTGTTATACTGTATTGAAATTGTATGACGGATGGCGGTTTATGTCAAGGAAAATGGTTTCCTGCCCGCCATGACGCTTCTGTAATTCATTGTGTCAGGAGGCTGCTGGCAAAGGGGGTTCCTGTGAGGCTGGCATTATGGCTGCCAGCCTCACAGGAAAATTGTTTACTGCACTAAAAAAGCCGCCCCGAAGGGCAGCTTCTTTATTATTCTTATTCTTCAGCCGGAGCTTCTTCATGGGAAGGAGCTTCTTCCAGTGCGAAGGAGATTCTTCTGCGGCCTTCATCAATGTTGATGATGCGGACTTTGAGTTCGTCTCCTACCTGGCAGATATCGCCCGGTTTCTTGTTGTGGTCATCGGTCATTTCGTTGATGTGGAGAAGACCGGTAAGGCCGTCATCCAGTTCTACAATAACGCCGAATTCAAGGATCTTAACGACCTTGGCATCCACAATGTCATCTACTTCATGATCATGGATAGCTGTTTCCCAAGGATTGGGGAGGCAGTCCTTGTGGCTGAAGGAGATTCTCTGTTTTTCACGATCGAAGGATTTGATTTTGACATCAATTTCCTGTTCCGGTTTGAGAACATCTTCGACCTTGGCAATCTTTTTCCAGGAAATATCGGAAATATGGAGAAGGCCTTCTACGCCGTTGATACCAACGAATGCGCCGTAAGGCATAATCTTCTTTACAGTGCCTTTGAGAACGTCGCCGTTTTCATAGGCTTTTTCGATAACATCCATTTCTGCATTTCTTTCATCTTCCAGAACGGCTTTGCGGGAAAGAACCAGTCTGTTCTTAGCGCGGTCCACTTCCAGAATCTTAGCCTGGAAAGTCTTGCCTACCAGGTTCTGCAGGGAATGAACGAAGCGGAGATCGCCCTGAGACAGGGGAATGAATCCGCGGAGAGATTTAATCTGAACAAGCAGACCAACCTTAATGGCTTCAATGCCTTCGCATTCAACGGGTTCACCTTTTTCGAATGCTTCTTCGACTACATCCCAGTCAGCGAGACGGTCTACTTTAATCTTAGATACGTAAATTGTGCTATCTTCTTTAACTCCGCTGACGATCTGAACACGGAGAGTGTCACCAATTTTCAGCACATCTTTCAGGGATGCCGGTGCCGGGTAGGAATATTCATGTGCAAGAAGAACAGCTTCTGTCTTATATCCGAAAGAGATATAAGCCTTGTCGTCGGTGAGATCTACAACCTTACCTTCAACGACGCTGCCTTTGTGTACATCCAGGTTCATTTCCTCCTGATCCAGCATTTCCTTCATGTTTTCCATAATACAAACTACCTCCTCTATGATCCAGTCCGGTGTGGATGCACCGGCGGTGATGCCAATCTTGTCCCGACTGTGGAACCAGCTCGGTTTTAGTTCCCCAGCCGTTTCGATATGATACGTCCTGGCTCCCTCTTCCCTGCAGATTTCCGCAAGTCTTGAGGTGTTGGCGCTGTTGCGCCCGCCTATGACAATCATCACATCTACTCTATCCGCCAGCTCACGAGCCGCCTGCTGCCGCTGCATGGTTGCGTCACAAATGGATTTGTTGACGTGAAGGTTTTTCACCTTTTTTCCCAGCGCTTCGACAATCCGGTCGGCCAAGACAGCTGAAAATGTGGTCTGTGTGACTATATAGGCTTCATCCAGTGGCGGGAGTGCATCTACATCTTCCATGGTTTCTACCTGGTAAGAATGTCCCACCGCCCATTCAGCCACACTCTTCATTTCAGGGTGCCTTTTTTCACCGATGAGTATAACCTGCTTTCCGTCTTCCACCAGTCGATGAGCCATCTCCTGGTTCCTTCTGACGAAAGGACAGGTTGCGTCCATTAGGGCCAGATTTTTGCACTTAAGCATATTATAACACGAAGGCCCCACTCCGTGCGAGCGAATTATTACAGTTTCGTCATTGAGACCGTCGAAATTGTCCACTGCCGGTATGCCCCGCTGAGCCAGCTTTTCCACTACCTGGGGATTATGAATGATGGGTCCGAAGGTAACGGCTTTGATGCCGGAATCTGCGGCTTTTTCGGCAATTTTCAGCGCTCTTCTCACGCCGTAGCAGAATCCCATCACCTTTGATTTGTAAATTTCCATAGGTTATGTACCTTTTCTTTCGTCTGCTATAATCAGACTTATTGTATTGCTATAAAAAAAATCAATATCTATGAAATTAGCTTTTAAAAGGAATCCTATCCTTTTTTCCTTCCATAGTCCTCTATCATAGCCTGAATCCTCTGCTTCACCAGTTCATCCAAAGCTGCTGTATTTCTATCATCAGGCCTGGCTTTTCTGACCGGTATGGGTTTCCCTATGACTACGGCCAGAGGACCTTTTTTTACAGGTAGAGGCTCGGCACCGATAATGGCTACCGGAAGGATGGGTGTGCCGGTGAGGATGGCCAGAAACGCCATGCCCGGATGAAAGCGGCCCAGTGCCTTTCCATGGACAAAACCGCCTTCCGGAAATATGCAGAGCACCTGTCCCTTCTTCAATTCCGCAAGGCTTCTCCGAATGGCAGTCATGTCAGCACTGTTTCTTTTCACTGGAAAAGCGCCCAGATATCGAATCAGCCGGCCAAAAAGAGGATTTCTGAAGAGCTCCGATTTAGCCATGAAACTGATTCTTCTCTTCTCCAGCGCCATTCCCACAAGGGGCGGATCGAAATAGCTCTTGTGATTGGCTGCTGCAATCACCGCCCCCTTGTCCGGTATATTTTCCCTGCCTTCCACATGAAGGCCATACAGGCTGAAGAAGAAATAGAGCAGGGCCCTGATGATCTGATATCCCATAGTACCTCTTGCCGCTGGACTTTCGTGTTCAGGAAACTTTCTTCATATAGTCATCCATAAGTTTCTGGATGCGTCCTTTGATTTCATCATTTATCTCTGCCACCAGCTCATCATCGGGCCGCTGCTTCCTGACAGGCACCGGTTTTCCGATAAGCACGGCCAGAGGCCCTTTCCTGTGAGGCAGAAACCGGGAACCCACCACTGCCACCGGGATGATTGGAGTCCCCGTCATCAGTGCCAGAGAAGCCATGCCCGAGTGAAACCGTCCCAAACCATCCTTTTTAATCCGGGTGCCTTCCGGAAATATGCCCAGCGGATTGCCGGCCTTGATTTCCCGAATGGCCTGCCTTATGGCCGTGCGGTCCACAGTCCCCCTTTTCACGGGGAACGTACCGAACTGACGAATGAGCCAGCCGAAAAGGGGGTTCTTAAAGAGTTCTTCCTTAGCCATATAATGGATGATTCTTGTGTTAAAGGCCACACCGATGAGAGGCGGATCCCAGTCGCTTTTGTGATTAGGCGCCACAATGACGGCACCGGTAGAGGGCACGTTTTCCCTGCCTTCCACATGAAGCCTGAAGAGGCCGAAGAAAATAAAATTAAGAAGAGCCCTTACAATTTTATATCCCATAGGACCTCCTAAGCATCAAAGCCAGGAAATTTGCTGCGGCAGATATGAATGATGGCTTCTGCCGTGCCTTCCAAGGTAAGATCGCCATTATCCAGAAGCACCGCATCTTCTGCCTGTTTCAGCGGAGAAATATCCCGATGGCTGTCCAGGTAATCCCGGCGGCTGATTTCCTTTTCCACATCTTCCATGGTCATTTCCGGATGGCCTTCAGTAAGTTCCTTGAACCGGCGCACCGCCCTGGTATGGACAGAGGCGGTGAGGAAAATCTTCACATCTGCCTTTGGTAGAACTGTCGTACCGATATCTCTGCCGTCCAGCACGATGCCCCCTTTTTCCGCCTGTTTCCGCTGGATAGCCACCATGGCTGTCCTCACGCCGCCAATGGCGGATACTTCTGATACATGGCCCGACACTTCCGGCGTGCGGATATAGGGAGTTACGTCCTTTCCATCCACAATGACATGCATCACATCCTTATCGGGCTTGACTTCCATATCCAGTTTTTCCGTCATGGACACGATATTTTCCGGTCTTTCCAGTTTCCTTTCCAGAGCCTCATAGGTTACGGCCCGGTACATGGCACCGGTATCCAGATAGGCATATCCCAGCCTTGCAGCCAGAATTTTGGAAACGCTGCTCTTCCCTGCACCAGCAGGGCCGTCAATAGCAATAGATAATTTTTTCATGATAACTCCTTTACCGCAGACAGAGCGGCCAGATGGCCCGTGGAAAAGGCAGCCTGCAGATTATATCCGCCGGTGAAAGCATGGATATCAAGCACCTCTCCTGCCATATATACATGTTTACAGATTTTGGATTCCATGGTGGATGGATTAATTTCTTTCACCGATACGCCGCCGGCAGTGACAATGGCTTCTGAAAGGGGCCTTGTGCCTGTAATCGTTAAGGGCAGATGCTTCAATACCCCCGCCAGTTTCAGCCGGTCCCCCTTCTTCAAATCGCTTACCGGAAGATCCCGGGGAATGCCGGAAAGTCTGAGTACCACATCAATCATCCTGTGGGGCATAAGGTCTACCAGGGCAGAGGCCATCTGCTTCAAATGATATTTCTCAAAATCCCGGAGCAGCCTTTTGTCCAGGACCTCCAGAGACAGTGCCGGTTTCAGGTCGATGGCTCCCTTTACGCCATGACCCTGGGAAAGCCACAGGGACACTTTGTCTGAAAGGGAGAGCACAATGGGGCCGGAAACGCCGAAATGGGTAAAAAGCATTTCACCGAATTCTTCCGCTTTGCGCCTTCCTCCGCCATCCACGGAAAAAGTCACATTCTTTAAGGAAATCCCCTGCAGCTCCTTCGGCCACGCCTCACTGCATACAAGGGGGATCAGTGCCGGCCGGATGGCAGTCACCTTATGGCCGATTTCCCGGGCCATGGCATAGCCGTCGCCGGTAGAGCCGGTGCGGGGATAGGAAGCGCCGCCGGTGGTTAAAATCACAGCATCCGCCTCATAGGTTCCCTTATCAGTGGAAAGGCCTGTGACCTTTCCTTCTTTCTGCAGGATATGGCGCACCGGTTCCTCCAGATGGAGATCCACCTTTTCCTGATGGAGAAGCTTCATAAATAAATGGCGCACTTCCTGGGCATCATCGCTCTTTGGAAATACGCGTCCTCCCCTTTCCACCTTGGTGGCAAGGCCCCATGAATGAAAGAGGGAAAGCAGGTCTTCGTTATTGAATTTTTCATAGGCACTGTAAAGGAATTTGCCATTCCCCGGGGTTTTGGCAATGAAATCCATAATGGGCGCACTATTGGTCAAATTGCAGCGCCCCTTTCCCGTAATGCCCATCTTCAGTCCCACCTTGGGCATTTTTTCAAACAGGGATACCGACGCCCCCTCATGGGCCGCGGTAACCGCCGCCATGAGGCCTGCCACGCCGCCGCCGATGACAGCCACTTTTCTACCGGTAGAGCTCATATAATTTTCTGACCTCCTCGCTGGTAAGCCTGCGGCTCATGCCTCTGGAAAGGCCCTCCGGTGTCAGGAAGGCATAGCCTGTCCTCACCAGACCGAAAACGGGGTAATGGTAAGCCGCCATCATTTTTCTGATTTCCCGGTTTTTCCCTTCATGAAGCACCATTTTGACCTTTGTTTTATTCTTTTCCTTATCATACCCCAGCACTTCGATTTCACAGGGAGCCGTAATCCCGGTGTCGATGCGTACGCCCCGGGACATTTTATCCGCCAGCTTCGGGGAATACCGGCCCCGTACAGTTACTTCATAGGTTTTTGTCACTTCGTGGCTCGGATGGGTAAGGATATAGTCCAGATCTCCGTCATTGGTCATGATGAGAAGACCTTCAGAATGATAATCCAGCCGTCCCACCGGGAAAATCCGCTCCCGCACCGTACGGAAATAGTCCATCACCGTCCGCCGTCCCTGGGGATCGGAAACAGAGGTAATCACATTATCCGGTTTATAAAAGAGGAAATATTTCTTCTTTTCCGGCTTGACCAGGGTGCCCATGGCTTCAATCCGATCCTTGACCGGATCCGCTTCACTGCCCAGTTCCTTCACTACCTGGCCGTTCACCTTCACCTGCCCTGCCAGAATCAGCTCTTCCGCTTTCCTTCTTGAACAGACGCCGGCATGGCTCAATATTTTCTGCAAACGTTCTTTCAAAATAATTCTCCTTCATCCGGTTTTCCGGACCATCGAGTTTTCAGCTCACTTACATCATTCAGGCCTGTAGCCTGCAGGAAACGGCGGGTGGTGCCATACAGAATGGGCCGTCCCGGCACATCCAGCCTGCCCCTTTCCTCCACCAGATCCTTCTCCATGAGGAGGGAAATCACCCGGCCTGCCGATACGCCTCGTATTTTTTCTATTTCCACCCGGGTCACAGGCTCCCTTAAAGCTATGACCGCCAGCGTTTCCAGTGCCGCCGCCGAAAGGGGCGTCTGTTTTCCCAGAAGAGAAGAAAGCCATGAGTCATATTCTTTCTTTGTGGCCAGCCCGTATCCTGCCCCTGTGTGGTGCAGGGTAATGCCTGAATCTGCCCGGTCATAGCGGGCTTTCAGATATTCCAGCCCCTTTTCCACGCTCACCGTATCTTCTCCCAGGGCCCGGGCCAGCTCCTTCAGCGTTGCCGGTGTGCCCCGGGCAAAGAGAAAGGCTTCTATCAGGGGCGAGAGCGCCGCCGCACCTTTCATAAACTGCCTCCTTTAATCACAAGTCCCTCCGCTGCCTCTTCCACCCTGGCCTTTCCCAGCCGGATCAGCTCAAGAAGGGCCAGAAAAGCCACTGCCAGATGGAGTCTTGTCTTCATTTTCTTCAGATAACCGGTCATCATGACCCATGGTTTCATCGCAAGCGTCCTTTCCCATCCTTCTATTTCCCTGTCCAGGGAAACTTCCTCTGACGGAAGAATCCGTTCCTCTTCTTCCTCCAGAGAATCATAGAGGGAAAGAAATGCCGCCTGCAGCCGTGAAAGGGAAATTTTCCCTTGAAAGACAGAAGTCCTGAATACTTCCGGTTCCCTTCCCCGATAGGGACTCTCCTCTTCCATGAGCGCCTCGATGCGGGCTTTCACTTCCTTCATCCGCTTAAACTCTTCCAGGGACCGGGAAAGTTCCTGCCGGGGATCCTCGGATTCATCCATTTCCTCCCGCCTTTTTTCAGGAAGGAGCATGCGGGATTTGATGAGAATGAGGGTGGACGCCATGGCAAAGAAGCTGCTTCCCAGATCCAGGTTGAACTGCCGTGCCGATTCCAGATACGCCAAGTACTGATCCGTAATCAGATGGATAGGAATATCATGGATATCGATTCTGTTCTTTGTCACCAGATGCAGAAGCAGGTCCAGAGGCCCTTCAAAAAGAGGAATATTCACTTGGTAATTGTCTGCTGCAGCTTCTCCCATATCTTTTCCTTCACATAATATTTGATGAAAGGGCACACTCACCCATCATGCTTTATACATAGTACCACAGATGGGGAGGGAGTCAACCACCCACTTAGAAAAGTGAAGCCCTTCATGGGCACGCCTGGGGCGTGAGGGTACAGAGGGGAAGGTGGACGGGGCTTTGCCCCGTGGGTTATGGCCGCCTGCGGCGGCGGGTTGTGTAGAAGGGGGCGACGGCCCTTTGGGCCGAGGGTTGTGGATTGCCCTGCGGTGCACAGCGAACACATTTTGGAGAAGCGCTAGCGACGCGCAAAATGTAGTGAGTCGTTTCCCCTTTAGGGGGCAATACTTATAAAGTCAGCGTTACGGGATTTACCTTCCCGCCCTCATTGTCATTCTGAGCCGCAGGCGAAGAATCTCGGTACATGCAGCATTTGGGTCATTCGGTATTAAATACCAGTCAGCGGGAAGGAGCCGCTAAGCAGTCACCCCAGAATCTTTCGGTGTTCCTCAGGGTTTCGCCCAGCTCCTTCCTGAGGAAGGAGCCAACGTTACGTGCTTCTCTTCCCGCTCTCACTATCATTCCGAACGAAGTGAAGAATCTCGGTACAAGCCGCGTATGAGACATATGCTATTAAATATCGATCGGCGGGAAGGAGCCGCCTTCGGCGGCAAGTGGTGGGCGCCATTTAATTCGTGTAAGGCGACTCTTATGATAAAACTATAAGCTGCCTTACGCCCCCTGAGCGATGCAAACACAACCCTGGTACCGAGGGGCAAAGCCCCGACGATACCATAAGCCCCTCTGCGCCGAAGGTGCAGGCTCCTACGGGAATATAACCGCCTGCTGTACACTAAAAGGAACCTTCACCGGTTTCTGATGTAATTGACTGATGACCTTCCTGTTCACCTTTATAAAGCCGCATAAAAAAGCCCCTCGAAGGAGAGGCTCTTTTTAGTATTTATCAAAATATGATATTATTTCCCTTTACTCATGCATCCCAGCCAAGATTCATGGATGCCACCCTGCCGTTTCTCATATGGAATACAAGGTTTACGCCGCTATCCGTTTTATAGTAAAGTGCATCGCCGTAATGAATATCCGGTTCCCCATAGGTACCAATCACTTCGCTTCTGGTGGAGCCTACATGAATGCCGCTGGGTGTAGAGAACCCATTGTTTGCCGTAATATGGATCATAGTTACACGGAATGGACGGCCGGAATCTCTGACACAGTTCATGGTTACCGAGTCCCCATAGCCGATTATCTGCGCTTCTGCATGCGGCCCCCAAGCAGCTGCCCAGGTCACCTTGCCTTCTTTCGGTGCACCATAGATGGCAATCACCTCTTCTTTGGTCATTCCCGGCACAATGCCTCCCAGGGCACCTTCATCATTAGGCACACGGGCCATGGCAATGGTTCCGGCGCATAAAGCAGCAGCGGTCAGCAATAAAATTTTCTTCATCTTCATAAGTACCATCCCTGAAATAAACTTCCCCAAACTTGCAAACCCATTTATTCATAACGAATGGCATTATCCCTGATCGTATTGATGATATGTATGAGATCACGCATATCTTCTGTGCTAAAAATAGACATGGCATCATAGGGCTTGTCAAAGGGGGCATTAAAGATCGTCATGGGGCTGTCCATATAGCCATTGACCGATATGTAATTGATTACATTCCGAATAAACGCAATCTGTTTATCATTCAGGGCATTGTCATTGATAAACTGTGAAAACGCCTTTTCCGCCGCCTTTTTATCCATCTTGGCAATGCGGCGGACCGTAAGTCCAAAGGGCTGATTTTGGAAATAATACTGATAATCCTCTTTTGACCCCAATTCACTGGTAAAGATTTTCTCCAGATCCTTGTAATCCTTAGCTGTTAATGGCTCATTATGAACCAATTTCCTGACCGCCGGAACATCATCCACGTGCTGCAGGAAATAATGATTCACCTTTTCCTTATAGTTCTCAAAGGTTTCCGGCTCCAGCGTATCTCCTTCTTTTTCAGAAATGACAGAATCCTTCAGCCCCGTTTCTACGATGGGTTCATATTTGAACTGGATAAACTGGATGAGGCTCCTGAGCTCCGCCCGCACCTTTTCAAAGTCAAGTACATCTGCATCGGTCCAGAAAGAAGCCGACTCCACTTCTTGAATCAAGAGGAGCTTTTTTCTCACTGCGTCAATGCTGATTTTCTTCTCCAGCTGCCTTGCCGTTTCAATCAGCTGTTTCTTGGACTTTCTGAAAGACCCCAGACCTTCCATATGGGCCAGCATGAGGCCATACATGAGATTATCGAAGCGTTTCGCCGACTCATCCTTTTCCATATCAGACACCAAAGGTGCTATTTCCTTATTCAGTTCACCGCAGTCCCCTTCACTGAGAGCGCGGAACGCCGCCTTGTTCTTATATTTTTCCACATATCGGAGGTGTAGCTTCACGGAGAAAAGAGATGGATTCAGCTCGACTACCTGCTTATGGCAAGTTTCCACAAGAGAGCGGCGCCAATCCTGGTACTTCTCGTCCGCATAGGCTGCCTGCTGCAGATCCTTGACCAGACGGATTCTCTTGATGAAAATATTTTCTGAAAGCGTCCTGGTCTCCCCATCGCCTATGAAATTCATATGCTGGCGGAAATACTCAAAGTTGCCGCAGTAATCAAAAATCAGGAAATACTTCTTGCCCCTGTACTCCCCATTTCTCATATCCACGCATTCCAAATCAGGACAGAGTCTTGTTCCCCGACCGATCATCTGCCAGAACTTTGTCTTTGAACGCACCTTTTTGAAGAAAACCAGATTTAAACACTCCGGCACATCTATGCCCGTATCCAGCATATCCACCGAAACAGCAATGACCGGATCCTTTTCCGGATTTTTGAAATCGTCAATCACCGTTTCCACATAGCTGTCTCCACAGACTACCCGCTGTGCAAAGGTACCCTTATATTTAGGATAAAGTGCATTAAACCGCTGGATAATAAATTCTGCATGCTTTTTATTTTCAGCAAAAATAATGGTTTTCCCCAGACGTTCGCCACCCTTTGTCTTAATGCCCCGTTCCATCAGGTCCTGAAGCACATGATCCACCGTATTGGCGTTAAACACAAATTTATCCATTTTCGGCGAAGGAATATAATCGGGCATAGACCCGTCATCCTCAGTGAAATCATCCTCATACCGTTTCTTATCCTCTTCTGAAAGGTCATCATAGGTAATGCCCTCTTCCAGAAACTTCGTTTTCACCTCATAGTTATAATAGGGTACCAGATATTTTTCGCTGATTGCCTGGTTGTAGTCATAGGCATAGGTAGGGATGCCCTGCTGCATATCAAAGAAATCATAGGTATTCCGATCCACATCGGTTTTCGGCGTAGCGGTTAATCCTACAAGTATGGCGTCAAAATAGTCAAAAATAGCCTTATACTTCTTAAAAATGCTCCGATGGCTTTCATCAATGATAATCAGGTCAAAATGGGCAGGCGTAAAAAGCCGGTTCCCATCGTCCCGCTTCGTATCATCAATAGAATTCAGAATCGTCGGATAGGTGGAGAAAACAATCCGTGCATTCTTATCGTCCTTATTGCTGCACAGATTGCAGAGAGACATCCGGGGCAGATACTCCCTGAAAGAATCCTTTGCCTGCTTCACCAGCGCCGTACGGTCTGCCAGGAAAGATCGGAAGAG
>ERZ506979.1142-NODE-1142-length-12515-cov-4.112119_pt1 | contig 12515 bp, 9 predicted proteins | sample MGYA00512887_ERZ506979 | MGnify/ENA metagenome assembly ERZ506979 | reverse complement strand
GTGCTCTTCCGATCTGTTATGAAAGCCCTCCTCCGTGAAAACAAACATGGGGTGCACATCGTTCCCCTTGGCTTTTTCAATAGAGCCGCCGCAGACCATGGCACCGCTTTTTTCGGCGGCAGCCAAAAGCGTTTCGAGCGCATACGGGCCCGGATAGAGATCATCGGCATCGAGAAATGCAATGTACTCCCCTTTTGCCTCCGCTATGCCCTTATTGCGCGCTATGCCTGCGCCGGCGTTTTTCTGCGTAAGGCACCGCACGCGGCCGTCTCTGCGCTGGGCGCTCGTTAGAACGTCTGCGGAATGGTCTGAGGAGCCGTCGTTGATGCAGAGAATTTCTATATCTGTGAGCGTCTGCATGAAAACGCTGCTAAGTGCCGTTTCGAGGGTGTCTTCCGCGTTATAAACGGGCACGATCACCGAAATTTTGCACATAGTTCTTCCCTCCTTCATAAAACTTAAAGCACAGCTTGTGCAGCACAGTGCGGTTTCGTCGATAGAGCTTTTTAATATCGCGCGTGACGGCACCGTGCTTTTTCAAAATGGCATATTGTTCCTGCAAAAGCACTTTGTTCCGAAAATCGATTGCCGTGTAAAAGCGCTGCAAGGCGTATCGCTTTTCGATTTCATCTAAGCACTTTTGGTACTCGGCTTCCGGCATTTTGATCTGCTTAGCGGTTTGAAGCAAGATCGTCTCGTGCTCTGCGATGCGGCGTAGCTTGTCGGTTTCGGTCACATCTCCCGCAGACATGCTGTTTTGATATTTTACATAGCCGTAAAGCGATTCGTCTAAAAAAGCGTGTGGAAATTTGTAACACACCGGCAGCATGAGCTGATAATTCTGCCCGCGCCGCGCGGGGTAGATCATGCGGTTCGGCACGGCTTCATCAAAACAGCGCATGCGGATCATGTGGCAGCCGGCGCACACCATGCCTTCGCCGCGCAGAAGATACCAAAACTGCATGAGTTCAAAACGGTGCGAAAACCGTGCAGCCTCGCGGTAGAGCGGCATTTTGAGGTCGCTCTCGTCAAAAACGAAGGCGTCACTGCTCACCGCGCCGCACGCCGGGTGCTGCAGCAGATACGTAGCGCGTTTTTCAACAGAGCCCGGTAATAAAAAATCATCCGGATCTGCCCAGCAGAGAAAATCACCGTGCGCGTGGAGCAGCCCTGTTTGTATCGCACCGCCAAGCCCTATGTTTTCCTGCGTCAACACAGTATACTGCACGCCGCTTTCTTTTAAAATCGTCTCGAAGTTTTTCAGCAGCTTTGCCGTATCGTCTGTCGAACCGTCATCAATGCAGATGAGCTCCAACGGGCGGTAAGATTCGCTTATTACGGAGCGCATGAAGCGGTCAAGTGTTTTTTCACAGTTATAGCACGGCAGAAGCAGCGTTACGAGCGGTTTTTCCATCTTTTCCCTCCTGCAAAGTGCGGCGAAACGCTTTTAAAGCGTCTTCATATGCGGCCGTTTTGGCACGCAGCGTTTCGGTAATCTCCGGCGCGTGGATGCGTAGGCGTATCCACCTGCACGTGACGGCAGTTTCATTCGCAATGTTTTCAATGGGCAGCACATAGGGCGTATCGACACCGAAAATGTCTTCTGCAAGGCCTTTGGCTTTTACAGAATACCCGAGTGCGAGCGTGGGTACGCCGGAAGAATACGCCGCGATGACGGCATGTGTGCGCGCGCCGATGAACGACGAGCACAGCGCAATAATCGATTTAAGCTGCGACGCGCTTTGGTCTTTGATGAGGCATACGCGGCCGCTGTCTTGAAAGGCAGCGTATAATTCTTTAAGCGGATCGCGGTCATCATTGCCGTTTTGCACGGCGTGCGGGATGAGCGCCACGGCACTGTCTGTTGTGCGCAGGATTGTGCCAATCAGCGCGATGAGGTTACCCAAAATAAGCTTTGCGTTTCGTGCACGGCGCAGTAAAAGCGGGCTTACATTGATGCCGACGGTGTTGTGCGGCTGAAACACTTCCGGAATCTCCGCACCGCGCGGCTCCAGCAAGAAAGCGGAATCCGGGCAAAAGGAGACGTTTCGCAGCCCGGCGCTTTGCAGCGCGTGCAGCGTTTGTGTCTCGCGCGCTGTGATGCGGTCAAACGCGGTGAGGTCACGTAGCAGAGCCTTACTGCGAAGAAGCTTCGGTTCAATCGAACAGCCGAGCAGTATGCTGCCGCCTGCATAGCGCCGTGCGAGGTTATGCAGCCGAATGTGCTTTTGCATATCTTCGTAGCAGTACACATCGCCGCCGATAGAGACGAGAATATCGTCGCGCGTGAGCGTTTGCAGCGCGGCACGGTACGGCAAGACATCGAGCGGTGTGTAATCGTTTAAAAGCTTTAAGCGCAGATAGGCGCTCCAAAATGCGGGCGAGCTTTTGCGGATCACATCGCTTCGCGCGGGGCGCACATCCTGCACAACGAGCGGGCGCGCTACGCCGTATCTGGCATCTTCCTCCGGCGCTTCGGAAAGCAGCACCGTGCGGCCGGGGCCTAAAAGCTTAGAAACGGTGCGCACAAGCGCTTCGCACCCGTGGTTTGCGCTGCCGATGTGGTCATGCAGAATGTAACGCACGCGTATTCTCCCCTTTCAAAATCGATTTTGCGTGTTTTGCGGCGCGGTATGCGGCAAGATGCAGTTGCAATGCGGGTAGATTTTGCTGCTTTAAGCAGTGCACGATGCACCGAAAAACGCCGTGAAGCTCCGCTTCGGAAAGCAGTGCGCAAAGCGCTTCATCTTTCATGATCTCTTTGGCTTTCATGATGGGATCAAGCCCGATATCCGGCGCGTAAAGAACGGAGAATGCCGTGTATGCACTGAGCTTTTTGCGAAAAAACGGCTTAAATTCCGTGTGCTTTTGCTCTGTGATGACCCAGTGTGCAATCTCTTTTTGCAAAAGGAGCTGCTTAAAGTGATCTGCTTCCCGGCGCAGCGGGTGCGCGGCGTATTGCATGGCACAGTGTGGCGTGAGGAGTACGCGGCTGTTTGCGCGGTAAAGCTGTACTAAAAATTGCAGATCCTCAGCAAGCGTCATGGATTCATCAAATACAGCGTTGACGGAAAGAATTTTCTCGCGACGCAGAAGCTTGTTCCAAAGATAGCCGAAATACCCGGTTTCGTACTGTGCTTGCATGAAGTAAACCGGAAGCGTTTCGGAATCTATGAGACCGTATTTTGGTAGTGTTATGCGGGTAATCTCACCGTTTAAATCCATTTTTAGGTAGCTGCCCATGAGAATGTCTGCGTCGTTTGACTGCGGCTCATGCAATGCTTTTTCGAGAAAGTTCGAAAACGGCAGGTCGTCGCTGTCTACAAACCACACCCACTTTCCGGTGGCGGCTTCCAAAGCGAGGTTACGTGCGCGGGAAACGCCGCCGTGGTGCTGCGCGAGTACCGTGATACGCGCGTCTGCGGCTGCAAAGCGTTCTAAAATACGGCGGCTTTCATCGGTGGAGCCATCGTCTACGGCAAGCAGCTCAAAATCGCGAAACGTTTGGGTACACAGCGTGGAAAGCGTTTTTTGCAGATGCCTTTCCTCATTATAGACGGGCAGAATGATGCTGACTTCAGGCATAGTGCTCTCTCCTTTGCAGCCACAGGCACATAAGCGGCGTGCAGCGGTATTGCATGCACAAAAGCTGTATGGCAAGTTTAAACGGAATATGTCGCGCGGGTCGGTTTTGCAGCGCACGTTTCAGCGCTTCGTCGTTTAAAATGCGGTCGATTTCCGATTTTTGTTCGACCTTTGGCAAAGCACAGACTCCGCCGAGTGCGGCGCAGGCATAATGAATGATGTGTAGGTCGAGTTGACGGCTAAAATCGTATTCCGGGCAGTTTTGAAACAGTGCGCACAGCTTTTGATGCATACGTTTGTAGCTTTCCCACGCATCTGCTTTGTGCGTTGTGGTGATGCTGCCGGGGTTGCGGTGGTACTCGTAAAGCCCTTGGCCCTTAAGATAAAAGAACGAAGCGGCGCGGTACCCTGCACACGCGTTGAATAGATTATCTTCGGAATATCGCACGGTTTCGTCGAACCGCAGGTCGTGTTCTTTTAAAAACGATGTACGGTATAAACAAACGCACACGGATAAAAGCGGGCCGTATTCGAGATCATCGCGCATGATGAGCTGCGGAAATACGCAGCGTTTGATTTTGCGTTTGTCGTAATACCCGCCGTGGAGCGATGCAGAGCGCAGCGTGGGCGGCTTGCCGGATTCTATGCGTATGAGGTCGCAGAAAACAAAATCACAGTGATACTGCTCAATCTTCTGCAAGAGCGTTTCAAAAAATGTCGGCGATACGGTGTCATCGGCATCGACAAAGCCGATGAATGCCCCGCTTGCCGCAAGCAGACCCGCGTTTCGCGCACTGCTGAGGCCGCCGTTTGGCTTATGCAAAATGCGTATGCGGCTGTCCTCTTTTTTGAGCCGCGCGCACAGTATGGAGCTTGCATCGGTAGAGCCGTCATCGATAAGTAAGATTTCAATGTCGTGAAAGGTCTGTGCGATGAGGCTTTTAACGCACCGCTCGAGATATTTTTCGGCGTTGTAGATCGGCACAATGACGCTGATCTTCGGCATAACTTTCCCTTCCTTCTGCAAATCTCAGGATTTTCTCCGCTTCTTTATACTGTGTGAAATCGGTGCTGCGACAGGCGGCTTTGAGTGCTTCTTGTTTTTCGTTGTCTTGGATCAGCGCGGCGAGAGCATCTGTAAAACCGTCAAAATCAAGCGGCGCGATCATGCCGTCTGTACCGTCTCGCAGCTGGCTGTGCGCGGTGGAAAAATCCGTGATAATGACAGGCTTCCCGAGCAGCTGCGCCTCCCGCACGGCGACGCATTTGCCCTCATAAACGGACGGCTGCACGTAAATGTCGCACATACGTATGTAGGGGTACGGGTTCTCCTTTTTGCCGAGCAGCACGACGAAATCTTCCATATGCACAGCTTGAATGGCTTCGCGAATTTGTGTTTCCCGGTCGCCGTAGCCTAAAATGTACCACTTAACGGAAAGTCCGCGCTTTAAAAGCACTGTGCAGATTTTCGGAATGGCTTCAAAGTTTTTCGCTTCACAAAACCGGCCGACGGAAAGCAGCACGGTCTCGCCCGCTTCGCGATACATGCCGGCAGCCGGCAGCAGCGATTTGCGCTCGATGAGCTCGCGCGCAAGGCAGTTTTCGACCGTGACGGCTTTTTGTGAAAACGCAGGATACATGCGCCGAAAGGCTTCCGTGCAGCTTTCGGAAACACTGACGACATAGTCTGCGTTCGTATACACACGGCGGTCGAGCTTTGGATTTGGGTGTTGTGTGGCGTAATCCGTGTGGTTCCACGCGGCTTTGTACTTGGCGTTTACCTTGTGCACAAGCGTATCGGCGACGCCGAGGTACTGCGCGGCAAGATCATACTCGCCCGGGATATTCGGCAAAAACGGCTGCAAAAATGCGGAGATATACTGCAAGTGCGTCCACGTGCCGGTGGGTTTTCGCATGAAAGTACCGTACAAAAAAAACGCGAGCTTTGCGAGTAATCGTGCGGCTGCAAATCGCAGTCTGCCATGTTTTACAAGCGACAGGATCGGCTCTGTATAGGCGTGGTATGCAGGGATTTCCGGCAGAAGACGCACATATTGCGGCAGGTCTTTTATGAATTCTCCTTCGCGGCGGTACAGAAAAACGGAGACCTGCACGCTTTTGTTTTCGAGCGCTTCCAACAGTCCGATAAGGCTGCGCTCTGCCCCGCCAATCTCCAAAGACGGCAAAATAAAAAGCAGTTTTTTCGGTTCCGTTTTAAACGCCGCCTTTCACTTTTTCTTTGATACGCGGATGGTCGGCGAGCAGGCGATGCAGCGGGCGCGTGAGCTTGCTGCGCAGTACGGTACGGCGGTTCATCCAGCTTTTGGCGTACCAGTGCACGGTGTAGGTGCAGCCTGTGATATAAAGCCGCCCCGTGGCATCCTCGTAGGGGTTAAAATACGCCTTGGGAAAGACGGCTGCGCCTTGCACGGTTTGTCGCTTGCCGTTTGGCTTTAAGCCGCATTTTAAAAGCGCCTGTGTATTGAGCTGCGGGCAGCCGATGACGCCGTGCTTGCCGTCGAGCAGGGGTGCATATTGCTCCAGCATGAAGTGCACGAGCGGATGGTGTTTTTCTGCGCCGAAGCCGAGGCCGGTCGCAATCATACGGTCGGTCTCAAAGGCAAAAAACGCGTGCTCGCTGCAAAGTGGGTCCAAACTGCGCACGAGCTCGACATCTACGTCAAAGTAAAAGCCGCCCTCGTTTTCGATGATCTGCAAGCGGGCGTAATCGGCGAGAAACGCGTATTTTTTCTCTTTACAGCACATTTCGGTGTAACCGTTTTGGTGAATGTCGAAGTTATCTTCGTTCCATTCCAAAATCGTATAGTCCGGGCAGTGCTTGCGCCAACTCTCTATGCACTTTTTGGCTTTGTCCGGCAGTGGTGCGCGACCAAACCAGCAGTAATGGATGATTTTCGGGATCATACAGCCTCCTTTTGCACTTTGCGTTCGGTGCGCGCGGCCATCAGGCGAATCAAAACGGAAAATCCTGCGCCAAGCGGTGTGCACAGCATTGTAAGCACCTTTTTCGGTGAGCGGAGCATCAGTGCGGGCTCTTTCGCGAGAAAACACGCGGCATCGTAATGGATGCTGTCGAGTACCGTGCGCGTTGCAGCAGTCGGGTACGTAAGGCAAAGCTGCCGCCAATATAGAAAGCCACGCGGGTTTTTGGCGTATTGCTTCCACATGGTGTGCGAGGAACCGTCTTCTAAATACGTCACGTGGCACAGCACGCGGCTTAAAACGGCGAGTTTGTAATTGCGGTCGATCAGCCGGTATTTTGCGGCGAGCGCCACGTATTTTTCATTTGGAAACTCCGGGTACGGCGGGTATTTTCGGATGATGTCGGTACGGTACACGAGCTTTTTGTCGCCTTTGCCGCCGCCTGCATAGTAACCGCTGAGCGTCGTTTCGGTGAGGCCCGGCGGAAAGCCGGTGCCGATAAGCTTGCCGTTTCCGTCGTCATCAAGCCCGATGAGCCCGGCGTAATTCTTGCTTTTTATCTGTGCCCAGCGCTTTTCAATTTGCTCTACGGCATCCTTTGCCAAACGGTCGTCGGAATCAAGGCAAAGGTTCAGCTCGGTCTCGATGTGCGCATAAGCGATGTTGTGCGCAGCGTGCATGCCGCCGTTTGGACGGTATAGGTAACGGATGGTAAATGCTTTCTCCGCCTGCATCCAGGCGGAGACCAACGCGGCGGTTCGGTCGGTGGAACCGTCATCTACGATGAGCCATAGGAAGTTTTTAGATGTTTGCGCTTTTAATGAGCAATATGCTTCCGGCAGCGTGTGTGCGCGGTTATACGTCGGCGTAAACACGGTCAGCAGAACCATGTGCGGTTTCCCTCCTTCTTTGGGCATCCTTTTGCAGATAATACGCAGTGAGCATACGTGCGTTTTCACAAATGTCAAAGCTTTGTAGTACAGGCGGCGCGGCGCTGAGCACCTTACTTTCCGCCAAAATAACCTCCGCCCACTTAGAAGGCGGTGCAGAAAGCGGAAGCTGCCGTGCACGCGGCGTTTGAAGACAATCCTTCGGTACGCCGTCGGAGACAAGGCACGGTAACCCTGCGGCCTGCGCTTCCAAAACGGCGAGCGGCATGCCTTCGTACAGAGACGGCATACAAAATACATCCATTGCATGCAAAAGTGCCGGAACATCTTCCCGCACGCCTAAAAACAGCACATACGGTGTAAGACCGAGTGCGGCGGCGCGGTTTTGTACGGCTGCCCGCTTTTCACCGTCGCCAACAAACAGCAGCTTCGATTTTGTACCGCATGCGCGCAGACTGTGCAGGACATCCAAGAGGAAAGCTTGGTTTTTCTCTTTGCGAAACTGCCCCACATGCCCGATGAGAAGTTCTTCTTTTGTGATACCTAGCGTGCGCCGCATGTCTTCGCGCATATTTTTATCAAAGCGGAATTTTTCTGTATCGATGGCGACCGGCAGCACCAAAAACGGCGCACTGCCGAACATCCAGCGCCCGGCATCTTCTCCGCAGGCAAGCAGATCGGTCGCGGTACGTGGAATGATGCGCTTATACAGACTTTTTATTGGATATTTGAAGTCGCGCATCTGATTTGTGGTGTGTGCGTGAGCAATGCGTACAGGCACGCCGTGTTGCTTGGCGCAACCGAGTACAACGCCGGAAAGACAATCAAGATGGGCGTGCACAACAGTATACGCCGGGTGGGCGGAGAAAAATTTGTGCAGTGCATGGCGGTATGCGGGGCTGAACGGGTTTTGCCGCGGCACGGTGAAAACTTTGCCGCCGAGAGCGTAAATCTCTTTATCGTACGCGCCTTCCCGTGCGCGGTGCGTCAGAAAATCGAACTGCACGCGTGTGCGGTCTATGTGACGGTAGTAATTCATCAGCATCGTTTCCAGTCCGCCGCGGTCCATGCAGGTGACAGCCTGCAAAACACGAAGCATAACGGATCCCCCCTTTTATAAAAGGCCGAAGGTCTTCAGCCCGTAGAAATAGAAAAACAGATAAAAAATGAGCATCATCACGGTTAAAATGCGCACGGAGCGTTTTGAAAACATGTGGTGCAGCTCCCATGGCAGCAAAATGTAGTTATAAAGTGAAAAGTATATGGGCAGCCGCCCGACAAAAATGCCGCTTGTGAACGCTGAGAGGATGTAAATGCCGGTCGATACAATGGACATGTTGACGCAAAGGTCGATGAGTGGGTCATTTTCTGCACGGATAAACCGTAAACCGATCAAAGAAAGCAACGTCGGCACAGCGTAGACCAGTACGCGCAGTAGGTTTGTACCGTTGTCCTCAAAGCCTTTCCAATCGCTGACGACATTTTTGTACTGCGTTTCCTGCAAAAGCAGCTCCAAAATGTTTGTGAAGCGGTCGATGAAAAGCACGACCAAAACAGTGGGCAGAAGAAATAAAAGCGTTTTTCGGTTCCATGCTTTTCCGCGTGTGAGAAAAACAAACGGTAGTGCGAACAGTGCCGAGGCATGCAGTGTGGCGGCAAGCAGAATGATGAGCGTGGCTTGTCCGTATCTCTTGCGCAGCAAAAGCGGACAGCAGGCGAACACGAGCGCCGCCGCCAAAAATTGCCGCATGCCGTTCATCATCCAGGAGATGTAATCCGTGGAAGCGATGAACAAAAACAGACTGATGCAGTAGCTTTCCGAATAAAGCCGATAGTTTTTAACGAGCGGCCAGAGCTGAAGCGCGGCGAGAATGCAAAACCAAACGCGCACCTGCCCGCCGCACAAAAGCTTGATGAGTGCGGAAAGCAGGAAAAAGCCGTGATCTTTCTGTAAAGACTGGATGTAATCGGGCAGTGCGCTGAATGTGCTCGGCATTTCGGAAAACGCGTGCATGTAGTTATAGGTATCGCCGATATCACCGCGCAGCGTACAGAAGATGAGCAGCGGCAGCACGCCGAGTGTTGCCCAGAGCTTCGTGAACCGCACTGTCTGCACGCCGCAGACAGTTTCGCTTTGCTGTACTTCCAACACGGCGGAGAGCGCCGTGTAAATCAGAAGCCAAAGGAGCATCCAAATATAACCGGACATGTGTTCTCCTCTATGCCGTGGCGCGCCGGGGCTGCGGTGCCGCTTTTTCGGCGGTGACGATGCGCAGTGTTTCTGCAACAACGCTCGCTTTATCGAATTCACGCTCCATTTTGCGGCGGCCGTTTTGCCCAAGGGCTGCTTTTTGCTCTGTGGAAAGCGCCAAAAACGCGCGCATGGCAACATATAGGCTGTCCGCGTCTTTTGCGCGGCACAAAAGGCCGGTTTTGCCGTGCTCTACGGCTTCCCTGCACCCGGGAATATCGGACGCGATGATGGGCCTGCCGACGGCGGCAGCTTCCAGCAGCACGTTGCTCATGCCCTCATGGTAGCTTGGCAGCACTACGCAGTCGCAGTTTTGGTAAAACGGCAGCGGTTCTTTTTGAAAGCCGAAAAATTCTGTCATGCCGCCGGCAATCAGGCGGTCTACCTCCTGCCTGTACTGCTCCTCAAAAAAGCCGAGCAGCTGCAAATGCACGTGAAAGCCCTCTGTCCACAGCCTGCGCACGGCGCAAAACAGCTCCTCTACCCCCTTTTCGCGCATCAAACGGCCGACGAACAGAAATCGCGGCGGATCGTGAGCGGTGTACGGCGTGTAGATATAGCGGTTCAGGTCTACACCCGCACCATGCAGAACGACCTCTTTTTCGGGTGGCAGGATGTGTCTGCGGCAAAATTCTACCGCATTGGACTGATTTTCAAAGAATACGTTCTGTACACGCAGAAACGAAAGCTTGTAAAGGAATGTGGCAGCGCAGCTGAGCCACGGGCGCTGAAAAGCGCTGCCGAGTCCCTGTACGGTGGCGTAAAACGGAATGCGGTAGCACGTGCAGAGAAAACCCATGTATACATTCGGCTTAATGGCGTATGTAAGCACAAGATCCGGCTTTTCCAGACAAAGAACACGTTTGTACGCCTGTAAAAGACGCAATTCAGAAAGCACCTGCACGCGCCGCCGCTGCATTTTCGTTTCCGTGCAGCGTATGCCTATGCTTTCAAACACTTCTTCACCGGTTTGAAACGGCGCTGCAACGATTACCTCATACCGGGATTGCAGCTCTTCAATCAGCTCCCGTCGAAAGCGGTACAGCATATAAAAATGATTTGCCGCGATCAATACTTTTTTGCGCCTGTATTCGGAAAAGTCTTCACTTATCGCGAAATTTTCACGTTTTTTTGACACAAATTTGCTGAATAAGCTCAAATGCAGCAGATGTGCCGAAAAGCGCGGTGCTTTGCTTTTACACATTCTAAACCTCCGTATAGCAAGATGAAATGTATCTGTACCGGTGCTGATACCGTTATTGTACAATGCGAGAAAAAAGAAAGTGGTCGAATTCTTTGTGAAAGCAGACATTTATTTTTGTTTTTTCTTTGTGTCCGTCAAGCGAAGACGTTTTACTATTACTGCGGGGGCTTTGAATATAAAAAAGCTCCCTATACGGGAAACCGTGCGGATGCACACAGTTCCTGTAAAGGGAGCAAAATTCCTTTTATGCGGTTTTAAAGCGGAAGCCTGCGGAAAAGCTTACTTTGCGAGCTTTTCTCTGATGACCTCTGCAATATGCTCTGCGGAAAGGCCGAATTCCTTCAGCAGATCCACAGCCGGGCCGGAGTGGCCGTACACATCGTTGACACCGATGCGCGTGACAGGCGTCGGGCAATGCTCGGAAAGTGCGGTGGAGACCGCTTCGCCGAGACCGCCGATGATGTTGTGCTCTTCAACCGTGATGACACGGCCGGTCTTCTTTGCGGAAGCAATAACAAGCTCTTCATCGAGCGGCTTGATGGTATGGATATTGATGACTTCAACGCTGATGCCTTCTTCTTTCAGTGCATCGGCAGCCTTAACGGCTTCCTGTACCATGAGACCGGTCGCAACAACGGTGATGTCCGTGCCCTCGCGCAGCGTGATGCCCTTGCCAAGTTCGAACTTGTAATCATCGTTGTTGTTGATGCTTTCCACAGCCAGACGGCCGAGGCGGATATAGCACGGGCCCTTGTGCTCAACAGCAGCGCGAACCGCGGCCTGCATTTCGTAATGATCGCAGGGGTTCAGAATGACCATGCCCGGGATGGTGCGCATGAGCGCAATATCCTCATTACACTGGTGCGTTGCACCGTCTTCACCGACGGAAATTCCGGCATGGGTTGCACCGATTTTTACATTCAGGTGCGGATAACCGACCGAGTTTCGCACCTGCTCGAATGCGCGTCCGGCTGCAAACATGGCAAACGAACTTGCAAACGGAACTTTACCGGTTGCGGCAAGGCCTGCTGCAATGCCGATCATGTTACATTCTGCGATACCACAGTCAATGTGGCGCTCCGGAAATTCCTTTTTGAAGATTGCAGTCTGTGTTGCCGCTGCAAGATCTGCGTCTAAAACATATACATCATCATGCTCCTTTGCCAGCTCTACGAGAGCGTTTCCGTAGCTGACACGGGTTGCGATTTTTGTTACTTCTGACATAATGCTTCACCTTCTTTCTTCAGATCTTCCATTGCGATCGCATATTCTTCATCGTTCGGCGCTTTTCCGTGCCATCCTACCTGATTTTCCATGAAAGAGACACCCTTTCCTTTGACCGTATGCGCAATGATTGCGGTCGGCTGTCCCTTGGTGTTTCTTGCCTCTGCAAATGCAGCGGCGATCTGATCCATGTCATTGCCGTCTGCAAGGTCAACCACATGAAAATTGAATGCTTTGAATTTCTCGTTGATCGGGTACGGAGAGCATACCTGATCCACCGGTCCGTCGATCTGCAGTCCGTTGTTATCCACGATCACAACGAGGTTATCCAGTTTGCGGAATCCGGCAAACATGGCAGCTTCTTTACCGAAGTTTCTAGAAAAAGAAACAAATTCACAACGATCATCCTTTAAGCTTA
>ERZ506979.1139-NODE-1139-length-12526-cov-3.362521_pt1 | contig 12526 bp, 8 predicted proteins | sample MGYA00512887_ERZ506979 | MGnify/ENA metagenome assembly ERZ506979 | reverse complement strand
GTGCTCTTCCGATCTTCTTTGCTAATGTACAAATTTATTGCTTCTCTTAGGTGATTCCGTCGCTTTTCTTTTCACCACCTCGTAAATGTCATCCTTATTCTTCGGACGCAGATAGTCGAACCAATAAAAATCTTTCAACATCTTTTGATCGGGCTTCAGATCCGGAATCGGCGTCATAGTCCCGACCGGGCTCGGCCAGATTTTCAGTTTATCCAGTTTATTGTCCTTCACCCAAATCGTCAGGAACCCGCTCTTGGTCTCATTCATCCCGACCTTCGCTCCATCCTTTTCCAATGGATAAAAAATAGATTCAGCATTTCCCGCCACATCGATTTGGTGAACAGCCTGCCCCTCAAAATAGGCTTTCAGGTCATTCCCCTTCAACTGATTATAATAACTCGAATCGACATGCTGCGCCGCAAAAGCAAACTGGATCACATGGGCATATTCGATCGTGCTGTCATTCATATAAATAGCGATCGTATCGCCATACAGTTGATATTGTTCGTTCCAGAGAACCGGTTCCGTATACATATATAATACAGAATCGCGCGTATTGAACTGCATGGAGTCACATACGCCTTGCATATCGGTCCGATAGAAACGTACGCCGTAATAAGCCTTGATCTCCCGGTAAATGGAGTCAACCGTCACCATCTGCAACGTATCGGCATGCAAAAACAAGGTGTCACCTTGCGAATATTCAAGGAAGCGGGCACTGTCGGTTGCAAAAGCATATCCGGTCTGTTCATTATAATAACCATATTCGCCTTGCAACGTCACATGCTGGGCCGTATCGATCAGACTCATATTCCCATAGACCTCTCCCATACCCGTATCCCGGTTATAAAAGATAGAGTCACCGATCAGGATCTTCTCACCCGATTCAACCTGAGACTGATCAAGCAAAAGAGAGGTGTTGTTCACCGTATCATACCATCCTCTCGAAGTATGGATCGTGCCACTGTCCGAAACAATGACAGACGGCCCCAGGATAGTAGCGATCTTGGACTGCGTATCATAATGCAAAGTATCGGAATACAATGTGAAGTCAGTGTTTTCAAGCCGCACGCTGTCATTGAACACCGCCAGCTTCGTCTCCGGAGAATATTGTCCGTAGAAAGAAGATAGCTGATTCAGGGAATCCACAATCAGTCCACCTTCAAAATAGTATCCTATATTCGGAATGCGTTCATAATTGAGACTATCCGTGAAGAGCGTCACCTGCCCGTTCTCCATCCGGACATTCTCGCGCAGATAAGCCACCTGCGTGTTTCCGTCATAAAAAAGATAATCTCCGTAGACGAACAGGGTGTCTCCCTGCTCCATCCGGACATTGCTGAAAGCTTCAAGCGAATTGGTCTGTTCGAAGAAGTAAGCGCTGTCGCAATACATATATGAACTGTCATGCCGGAAACATACATCGCCATTCAAGATTTGTGCATCCGGCTTTACAGCCTTATCGAAAGACAACGTATTGGTATGAATCAAATACACCTTTGTTTTTTTAGCCGGGACAGTATCCGTCGAGACCTGCAAACTATCGGCTGCCAGCAGGCTGTCCACCGGAGCGACTATCACATCTTGTGCAGTAATAACAGTGGTATCTGCATGCGCAATACTATCCTGAGTCTGTGCAAAAGCACAGACTGCCAACAAAAAAAACAGACCTGTGAAAATAAATCTATTTACAGTCCTCATTCTTTAATCCAGCCGGGATACTGGAAGTCACAATTACGCCAGCCGTCACTGATACGCACATATGTGCTTTTCTGCTTCTTGATGATCCAGTCATGCAGCAGCTCTTCACGCTTGCGGGATTCGACGATCGACTTCAAAGCCTGATAGTCATCCGATATATTTGCCTTATGCTGGTCCACCCTGGCTTTCAGTTTTACAATAGCAACCACCTCTTTCTGCTTCTCGTTGATCATGGTGAAAGGTTTGGAGATGTCACCCACCTGCATCGTATACACCATCTTACCGATTTCCTGCGGCAGTTCGGACATTTCGAATTTCGGAGTGCTGTGATTGTCACTTTCAAAGTTCTGGTTCACCATCAAACCTTTGTTATTTCTCGTATCCTTGTCGGCAGAGATAAAAGTCGCCGCTTCTTCAAATGTAAACTTCTTTGCCGTCAAGTCATTATACAAGGAATCCATACGTGTCATACACTCGTTCAACTCCTTGTCCGAAACTTTCGGCTTCAACAGAATATGGCGGCAGTTGATACGGTCGCCACGCTTTTCGATCAGCTGAATGATATGATAACCATATTCAGTCTGCACGATCTGAGAAATCTTTTTAGGGTCCTTCAGGTTGAAAGCTACATTTGCAAATTCAGGCAACAAACTTGTCTTACCCAAAAATCCCAGTTCTCCACCCCTTTTGGCTGATTCCGGATCTTCTGAATACAGACGGGCCAATGTCGAGAATTCATATTTTCCACTGTTGATATCATCAGTGAACTGGCGAAGACGTGCTTTGATAGCATCCGTCTCTTCAAACGGGATCTTTGGTTCCATCGTGATGATCTGCACCTCGACAGTCGTCGGGATATTAGGCAGACTGTCTTTGGACAACTGGCTGTAGTACTTGCGGACTTCAGAAGGTGTCAACTTGATTTCACCGATCAACTGGCGCTTCATCTGCTCTACGGTCTGTTGCTCCATGATCATTTCCTTACGCTCATCCTTCAGCAGGGAAATCTTTTTACCGAAATATTCCTCTAGCTTTTCCTTAGAACCCATCTGATTGATTGCAAAATTGATCCAACGGTCTGTTTCCTGGATCACCTGGCTTTCGCTCACTTCCACGCTATCGATCTTCGCCTGGTTCAGAAACAGCTTCTGTATCGCCATCTGTTCGGGGAGCACGCAATAAGGGTCACCGTCGAAACGCTGTCCCTCGTTTTGCAGATATAGACGCTGGCTCTCGATGTCCGAACGCAAAATCGCATCATCTCCTACCACCCACACTATTTCATCGATCACATTATCCTGGGCATACACCACACAAGATAAACAGGCAAGAATGAATACTGTTAAAATCTTTTTCATCATGTACTTCTCTATAAGCAGCCCATCACGGTTCTGTATAAAACTCGACGTCACCGCTCCTGACTGCGTCATTATATAATTCTTCTTCAAATTTCTTTAAAAATTCCACCTTACGCCGATTCGTCAGCATCTCCACAATCTGTGCACTGGCATAATCATAAGGCGCCACACTTCCCACAGGTAGATATTCCTTAATATTCAATAGATAGCAATATGTACTATCCGAAATTTCGACAAACTTGTTTGCCTTCAGGAAGTCGTTTGCATTCGACACATGCACCGGAATATTATCCATCACCTGGTCAAAATCCACCCATTTGTCGTAAAAGTAGTCATAAATACTGGCATTCTGCACACTATACTTCTCAATTTTTTCTAAAGAAGCCTCAGAAGTCGATCTATACCATCCCTTTACATCAGAAAGCCCGGGGGCATCCACCGGGATTTTCAGGAAAAGACCTTTCACCAGAGCCTTGTCCAACACAAACTTTTTCTGGTTTTCTTCGTAATAACTCAGCTTGTCGCTTTCCTGGAACTCGGAAGAAAGCCTTTCTCTTATCAACTGCTCTTGATACCGATAGCGGATCAGCGAATGACGGTATTCCTCCACCAGCTTATCCACTTCCGCCTTGTCTTCCCCCTCCAAATTGCGCAAAGCCACATCGTAGACCAACGCATCTTTCACCCACTTCTTTTCCAGGCTTTCGGCAAACAACATACTGTCGGCCGATGATAATCCACGTGGAATCTGCTGTTTTATCTCCGAACGTCCCAGCGTCCGGTCCTTCACTTTTACCAACACATCCGCATCGTCCGCAGGCTGCGTTCCCTTACAAGAACACAGCAAAGATACGAATGCTATAAAAATGAAGCAATACCTCATATAACTTTCTCTTTATTATTTCTTTGTCATTTTACTCACTTTCTTCACCAGCTTCCAGTTTATCGTCACTGGGTATTTCTGGTTCAACTGTTCGATCCATTCGGCTTCCGCCTTGGCTTGCTGATCCATCGGTTTATTCCAAATCTCCTTATTGCTGATATCGAACAGCAGGATGCCATCCCGATACTCTTTCATGAGAAGATCGAACTCAGGATGTTTTGTCGTCAGATTCTTACGTTCGGCCGTGGTCACGATGTCACGGATAAAAAGATCGTACACCTCCTGCATGAAATCTCCTGCATACGATTTCGTCGAGAATGGACAGCGCTGTATATAATAAGCGAACTCGCTCTGGGGAAAATCCGTGCCATTCAGATGGAACAAGGTCTTGTTCATGTCTTTCGCCTTCTCATAGAAAGCAGGATCGGACGGAAAATAGTCATTACACAAAGCTCGCAGTTCAGCATAGGCTTCGGGATAGAAACGATAGCCATACTCTTTTTTCATCCGTTCATCAAACGCACCGTAATATTCGAAGTTACGTTCCCCTTGTGCCATCTGGCGAGACCAACCTTTTTTCTTGTCTTCGAAAGAGGGAAGACCTTTCTTCTCGATCAGCTTTATGATATGATAGCCGAAACGGGTTTTCACCGGACGGGACAATTCCCCCGGAGTGTTCAAAGCAAAAGCAGCCACTTCGAACGGTTCCACCATTTCACCGACGCCAAAAGCAGGCAGCTCGCCGCCTCGCTTGGCCGAACCGGCATCGGACGAATATTCTTTTGCCAACTCGGCAAAGTCAGCTCCATCTTTCGCTTTCTGGTAAACTTCTTCCGCACGAGCCAATGTCTCGGCCTCTCCAAACTTCACCGAATCTTTCTCAAACGGGATCAGGACATGCGCCACACGCACCAGCCCCGGATTCTGTTTTCGGCTATGTATTTTTATGATATGGAAACCCATAGTTGTCCGAACCGGCAAAGAGACGGAACCGACGGGCATCGAATAAGCGACATTTTCAAAGGCCTTAACCGTCTGCATCGGCAGCAAACAGTGTACATACTCATAGCCGACATTTTCCTTATCGGCTTCTTTCAGTTCCTTGCCGACAGTAGCAAAATCCTCTCCCGCTTGGATACGTTCATAGGCCTCGATCGCTTTCTGATATACAGGAACCGTATCTTTCGATAATGTACGTTGCGGCAAGCGGAACAAAATATGGCTCAATTCCAGCACTTCACCATACCGGTCATATATGGCACGCACAGCCGCCTCCTCTCCATCCTTATCCGACAGATAACTTGAAGTCAATTGGGCCCGATAGCTATCCAATTCATCTTTGAATGCTTTCGTCTTGTCCAGTTCCAAATCTTCCGCCTCCGCCACTTTCAGTTTGAAGTTCTTGAACAACTCCACATAGGCATTCACGGATTTACGGTCGGACAGATTAACTTCGCTATTCTTTTGTGCAATAAAAATAAATTCATCCAACGGGATCTGCTTTCCGGCAACCGTCATCACTACAGAATCGGCTGGAACTTGTGCATTTCCTGTCATACAAGCGAATACCAAAGATAATACAAGCAACTTCTTCATTAATCCTTCTTTTACCATATCACGATATCGTTTACAAAAATAACACTAATCTAACGGAGATGCAGCCTAAAAAGTACATTGCCCCATTAAATTAGTGTTTTTTATCAAATCTATTCTCCCCGGCTATAATTAGGAGCTTCCTGTGTTATAGCCACATCGTGCGGATGGCTTTCCAAAACTCCCGCATTCGTGATACGCGTAAACTTGGCATTATGCAGTTCATCGATATTATGCGCTCCGCAATATCCCATCCCTGCACGTAATCCGCCTACCATCTGATAGATGACTTCATACAGTGAACCTTTATACGGAACACGGGCAGCAATGCCTTCCGGCACCAATTTTTTCACATCGTCTTCCACATCCTGGAAATAGCGGTCTTTCGAACCCTTCTGCATGGCTTCCAACGAACCCATCCCACGGTACGATTTGAACTTACGTCCGTTGAAGATAATCGTTTCACCCGGTGATTCTTCGACGCCTACCAACAACGATCCCATCATAACAGAAGATCCGCCGGCGGCAATCGCTTTCACAATATCCCCCGAATAGCGCAGACCGCCATCGGCAATCAACGGAACACCTGTACCCTTAAGCGCCTTCGCCACATCGTAGATGGCGGACAGCTGGGGAACGCCCACACCTGCAATCACACGGGTCGTACAGATAGAACCCGGACCGATACCGACTTTCACGGCATCCGCACCGGCTTCAACCAGATATTTGGCAGCTTCGCCCGTAGCGATATTACCGACAACGCAATCAATATGTGGGTACTGTTTTTTAACCTGCTTCAACACGTCGACCACTCCTTTAGAGTGTCCGTGTGCCGTATCGACCACCAGTGCATCCGCACCGGCTTCGACCAAAGCGGCCACCCGCTCGAACGTATTGAAGGTCACGCCTACTCCGGCAGCTACCCGGAGGCGGCCTTTTGAATCTTTACAAGCAGTCGGTTTATCCTTTGCCCGTGTAATATCTTTATATGTAATCAGTCCGACCAGCCTGTTCTGACTGTCGACAACCGGAAGTTTTTCGATCTTGTGCTGTTGCAGGATGCTGGCAGCTGCTTCCAGGTCGGTTGACTGGTCTGCGACAATCAGGTTCTCTTTCGTCATCACCTCGTCGACCGAACGGTTCATATCCCGTTCGAAACGCAAATCGCGGTTTGTCACGATCCCCACCAGATGGTCCGATTCATCCACAACAGGAATGCCTCCGATCTTATACTCTTTCATCATTCCCAAAGCATCGCCGACGGTCTTACCTCTCGTGATAGTGACGGGATCATAGATCATGCCGTTCTCTGCACGTTTCACACTCTGAACCTGCTTAGCTTGTTCAGCGATCGTCATGTTCTTATGGATCACACCGATACCGCCTTCGCGAGCAATCGCGATTGCCATCTTTGCTTCGGTAACCGTATCCATAGCAGCTGAAACCATCGGGATATTCAAAGAAATGTTGCGGGAAAATTTTGTCGTAAGATCGACATTTCGGGGGAGGACTTCCGAATAGGACGGAATCAACAATACGTCATCGAACGTCAATCCGTCCATGACCACTCTGTCTGCAATAAATGACATAGAACTTATGCTTTAAAAATTATTGCATGCAAACTTACAAAACAATTGACAATTAACAATGGACAATGGAGATTTTTTGTCCCCCATTGTCCATTATCAATTGTCAATCCTCAATCACTTAATTTGCCATCTCCGACAGGAACTTAATGCGGACGAGGCGAATCTCTTCTTCCGTATAATCGCCGCCTAATTCCTCGATTGCATCTTCCAGATCGTCTGTTTCCGAATCCTTGAAGTACTCATAAATATCATCAATATGATCTTCGTCCATCACATCGTTCAGGAAATAGTCAATATTGATACGGGTTCCAGAATAAACGATCGCTTCTATTTCGTCAAGCAGTTCGTTAAATTCCAATCCGTTCGTCATAGCGATTTCGTCTAACGCCACCTTACGGTCGATGCGTTGGATGATCGAAACTTTCAGTTTGGATTTGTTAGCAACCGTACGGACGCGAAGATCTTCGGGACGTTCGATCTCATTTTCTTCCACATGTTTCTTGATCAACTCGACGAACTCCTTACCGTATCTTTTCGCCTTGCCTGCTCCAACACCCGGTATATTCTGCAATTCATCCAATGTCACCGGATAGGTAGTGGCCATCGCTTCCAAAGAGGGATCCTGGAAAATAACGAAAGGAGGCACTTCCAGACGTTTGGACAACTTCTTGCGCAAATCCTTCATCATCGAGAACAAAGCCGGATCGACAGCACAGGTTGCTCCGCCGCGTACGGGAACTTCTTCTTCCTCTTCGTCGAACTCGTTGTCTTCGGTTATTTTGAAAGAGACAGGTTTCTTTATAAACTCTTTTCCTTTTTCCGTAATCTTCAACAGACCGTAGTTTTCGATGTCCTTAGCCAGATATCCGGCAATCAGTGCTTGACGGATAACGGCATTCCATGTCTTTTCTTCCTCATCCGAACCGGAACCGAAAACTTCCAGTTCATTGTGCTTGTAAGATTGTATTTCGGAGGTCTCGTTACCGACCAACATATTGACAATATATTCTGCCTTGAATTTTTCCTTTAACGTACCAATCACTTCGAGTACGGCGCTTAATAATTCTTTTGCTTCCACTTTCTTTTTTGGGTTCAAACAATTATCACAATTTCCACAATTTTCTTCCAGGTATTCTTCACCGAAATAGTGCAACAAGACTTTTCGCCGGCATACGGAAGTTTCGGCATAAGCGGCAGTCTCCAAAAGCAGCTGCTTTCCGATCTCTTGTTCCGCCACCGGTTTTCCTTGCATGAATTTTTCCAACTTCTGCAAGTCTTTATAGGCATAAAAAGCGATGCACTGGCCCTCACCGCCATCGCGGCCGGCTCGTCCGGTTTCCTGGTAATATCCTTCGAGGCTTTTGGGAATATCATAATGGATGACATACCGTACGTCGGGTTTGTCGATCCCCATACCAAAAGCAATGGTAGCAACGATCACGTCTGCTTTTTCCATCAGGAACGCATCCTGATTGCTCGAACGCTGCTGCGAATCCATGCCGGCATGATAAGGGAGCGCTTTGATACCGTTTGCTTTCAGGATATCGGCAAACTCTTCCACCTTCTTACGGCTCAAACAATAGATAATACCTGATTTCCCCTCATTGGACTTGATATATTTGATGATCTCGCGGTCGATATTCGCCGTCTTCGGACGAATCTCATAATACAAATTAGAACGGTTGAAGGAGGATTTAAAGACAGAAGCATCGATCATTCCCAGGTTTTTCTGGATATCGTGCTGCACTTTCGGAGTGGCTGTCGCAGTCAAGGCTATCAACGGACGTTTACCGATTTCGTTTATGATCGGACGGATACGACGGTATTCCGGGCGGAAATCATGTCCCCATTCGGAAATACAATGTGCTTCGTCCACTGCATAAAACGAAATATTGACTTGGCGCAAAAACTCCACATTTTCATCCTTGGTCAAGGACTCCGGAGCCACATAGAGCAACTTCGTCCGGCCACTGCGGATATCGTCTTTTACTTGGTCGATAGCCGATTTGTTCAAGGAAGAGTTTATGAAATGAGCAACCCCATCCTCTTCGCTGAAATTGCGCATGGCATCTACCTGGTTTTTCATCAAGGCTATCAAGGGAGAAATCACAATGGCCGTCCCCTGCATCATAAGAGAAGGCAGTTGATAACACAAAGATTTTCCTCCTCCGGTCGGCATCAATACAAAAGTATCATTTCCTGCCAGCACATTTTCGATGATTGCTCTTTGATTTCCTTTAAAGGTATCAAAACCAAAATGTTTTTTGAGCTCTTCTGTCAAATTATCCTTCTTCGCCATACTATTCATATTTTAAAAACCGCCGGTCAGGCCATCTGCAGACGGTTCACGTCCGATTTTTCAAACTTTTCCTTCGCATACTCCAACGTGACATGGAGTTTCTTTTTATTTGCGGACGGCATACTGTACATGGCATCCATCATCACAGCCTCCACAATGGAACGTAAGCCGCGTGCTCCCAACTTAAACTCAAGTGCCTTATCGACAATAAATTCGAACACGTCTTCGTCAAATGTCAGTTTAATATCATCCATCGCAAACAATTTGATGTATTGCTTAATGATCGAGTTCTTCGGTTCCGTCAGTATATTACGAAGCGTGCTTCTATCCAACGGGTTCAAGTAGGTCAAGATAGGCAGACGTCCGATAATTTCCGGAATCAAGCCGAACGATTTCAGGTCGGTTGGCGTAATGTATTTCAGCAGATTGCTACGATCTACCTTCGCCGTATTTTCGTTTGCTGCGTATCCTACTACACGGGTATTCAAACGCTGGGCGATTTTCTTCTCTATTCCATCGAAAGCGCCACCACATACAAACAGGATATTCTTCGTATCCACGGCAATCATTTTTTGTTCCGGATGCTTGCGCCCACCCTGCGGAGGCACGTTCACGATAGAACCTTCCAGGAGTTTCAGCAAGCCCTGCTGCACACCTTCACCACTTACATCACGGGTAATGGAAGGATTGTCGCTCTTACGGGCAATCTTATCTATTTCATCGATAAATACGATTCCACGCTGTGCAGCTTCGACGTCATAATCGGCAGCCTGCAACAGACGGGTTAAAATGCTTTCTATATCCTCTCCCACATAACCGGCTTCTGTCAGGACCGTCGCATCTACAATAGCGAACGGGACATGAAGCAATTTGGCGATCGTACGGGCAAGCAGCGTCTTGCCTGTCCCCGTAGCACCCACCATGATAATATTCGATTTCTCTATCTCGACATCATCCGATGTCACTTTCTGGATCAAACGTTTGTAATGATTATACACTGCAACCGACAGATAACGTTTCGCGTCGTCCTGCCCTATCACATATTGATCCAGAAAAGCCTTAATATCCTCAGGCTTCGGCAGATCTTTCTGGTTTAATCCGAAAGAACTCCCCTTGCCAGGCATTTGTTCTTTTACTATTTCGTACGCTTGCTGTGCACATTCATCGCAAATAGCACCGGAAATCCCGTTAATCAACATATTAACGTCCCGGCTACCGCGCCCGCAAAACGTACAGCTATCGCCTGTTTTGGCCATTCCGTATTTGTTTTTTTAAAGAGAGTACGTTAAAAGTTCCTGTTCCCGCGCCCGGCACGGAAGACAAGGGACTTTTACCGCAGCCCCTTGCATTAATATTATTTGTTACGAACCAGAACTTTGTCGATCATACCGTAGGTCAAAGCTTCCTCTGCCGTCATCCAGTAGTCACGGTCACTATCATGTTCAACCTTTTCATAAGGCTGACCGGAATGAGTCGATATGATTGTGTAGAGTTCCTTCTTTACTTTCAGGATTTCACGGGCTGTGATCTCGATATCCGAAGCCTGTCCCTGTGCACCGCCTAACGGTTGGTGAATCATCACACGAGAATGGGGCAACGCCATACGCTTACCTTTCGTTCCGGCAACTAGCAGTACCGCAGCAAAAGATGCTGCCATACCGGTGCAGATAGTCGACACATCGCTACTGATAAACTGCATCGTGTCATAAATACCATATCCTGCATAAACAGAACCGCCCGGCGAATTGATATAAATTGAAATATCCTTACCTGGATCGCTTGAATCCAGATACAACAACTGCGCCTGGATTACATTTGCCGTATAATCGTCAACCTGTGTACCTAAAAAAATGATACGGTCCATCATCAACCGTGAAAAAACGTCCATCTGAGCAACGTTCAATTGGCGCTCTTCGATAATCGTCGGAGATATGTAACTGCTGGTTATATTCATATAACTGTCCAGCGCGTTACTGTTCATCCCTAAATGCTTCGTTGCATACTTTCTGAAATCTTCCATAATCTATAGTCTTATTGTGTTACCGAAAAGTCATAAAAAAAGGGATTCCTCTCTTACTTATCGGAATAACAAAGTTATAAATAAATTTCTGAAAGAAACAACTTATTTGCTGTCCGGTAAGATATTTTTTCGAGAGAAAGCCCTTTTTAGATTAAAAAAGCAGCAATAGCTACTTTTTTAGGTAGTCTTATTCTTCAAAAAGTTTGTTGAACTCGTCGACTGTCACTTCCTTGGTGTCCAGTTCGACCTGTTCTTTCAACCAGCCTGCCAGTTTTTCTTCAACCGCACGGTCGATGATATTCTGCAGTGTCTGTTTGTTTTTCAAAATGTCTTTAGCATAGTTAGCTAATACGTTTTCCGGTACGGAAAGCATTCCATACTGGGCAAACTGTGCTTTAGCTACACGTTTAGCAAAGTCTTCGATGTCAGCATCTTCAACTTTCAATCCGTTTTCCTTCACCAGATTTTCTTTGATCAGCTGATATTTCAAATCTTCTATGATCCGAGGATATTCTTCGTCGATCTTTTCTTTCGTGTTCTTTTCATTTGCAACCAGCAACCAGCGTTTCAGCAAGTCTTCAGCAAATGAAAGTTCACCGGCTTTCTGGACCAGCAGGTCGCGGGCATCAACCAGGAACTTGAAGTCGCTCTGCGGAGTGAACTGCTCAGCCAAAGCTTCGCGGATCTTGTTCTTGAATTCTTCTTCGCTGGTAACGACACCTTCACCGAATACTTTGTCGAACAATTCCTGGTTCAGCTCTGCATTCTTATGACGAGTCACCTCTGTGATTTCAAAGCTGAAATCGCCCGTGATACCGCTAACGGCATCTTTATCCACTTTCAGGAAAGAAGCAATTTCCGCTTCTGCACCTTCGTATGCCTTATTAGGATTGAATACTATCACGGAGTTTTTCTTTGCACCGATGAATTTAGCTTTTTCAGCTTCATCCTTCATATACATCGGCATCAAAACAGCCTCTTCAACAACGATACCGCCTTCTTTCGGAGAACCGTTTTCCAGTTCGGCTACTGTACCTTTCACCAGATCTTTTTCTTCTACATCCTCTACTTGGTCGTATGCAC
>ERZ506979.1137-NODE-1137-length-12534-cov-6.252985_pt1 | contig 12534 bp, 15 predicted proteins | sample MGYA00512887_ERZ506979 | MGnify/ENA metagenome assembly ERZ506979 | reverse complement strand
TTCTATATATTGGCCCTTTGAGTTCTCTATGTCAACTTTTATTGTACAACACCAGAGTTTGCTCCACCCGAATGGAAAGACCGGGGTGTACTTTGGAACGCCGTGGAGGAAAACGAAAAGACCAAGGACAGCCGTCTTGCCCGTGAGTTTGTTCCTGCTCTGCCCATCGAGCTGACACCGGTACAATGGCAGGAGCTTCTAACGGATTTCATTCAGAACAGTTTCGTTGCCGAAGGGATGTGCGCTGACGTTGCTATCCACGATCCGCACCCGCCCGGTCATAATCCTCACGCTCACATTATGCTGACGGTTCGCCCGTTGGATGAACAAGGTAACTGGCAGTACAAGACTGAGAAAGAATATCTCTGTGTCCGAAACGGCGAGGAACAGGGCTTCACCGCCGCCGAGTTCAAGGCGGCACAGGCTGACGGATGGGAAAAGCAATATCCGTACAAGGTCGGGCGCAAGAAAGTGTATATGCCGCCGTCAGAAGCTGAGAAGCACGGTTATGAACGAGCCAATAAACACCCGAAAAGCACCAAGTTCGGCAGACAAAATCCCATTGCCGAGCGTTGGAACAGCGAGGAACAGCTTGTGGAGTGGCGCAAGGCATGGGCAGATGTGACCAACCGCTATTTGGAACGATACGGACACGATGAGCGCATTGACCACCGCAGCCATGCAGACCGGGGCTTGACCGAGCAGCCCACCATTCACGAGGGTGTAGTTGCCCGTGCTTTGGAGAAAAAGGGCATCATTTCTGACCGCTGTGAAATCAACCGCCAGATCAAGGCAGACAATGCGTTGCTTCGTGAATTGAAAGCAACGGTCAAGAAGCTAATGCAGGCGGTAAAAAATACCGTTCCTGCCATAGCAGAAGCAATGGAAAAGATACGCAGCAGTATGCTGATTTTCAGTTATCAGCTACGTCATATCGGTGTGGGCAAGCACAATATGTGCAAGCGTGTCAAGGCAGTCAAGCCGGAGCTTGAACGCTATGCGGCATTGGTGCAGCAGATCAAAGATAAGACCAAAGAACGAAAGAATCTGCTTGCAGAGAAAAAGGAAACGCCGTTCTATCAGATACCCAAGCTGCATGACCTCACCCGCCGCATTACCGAGCTGACTGAGGAATTGGAGGAACTGAAAACAGAAAAAGAAATGGTGCTTCGTTCTTTGGATTGCGCCGACGATACGGGTATTTCTGCCGTGAAGAAAGAAATTGCCACATTGGAGGGGGCACTGCAGAAGCTGTCCGAGCAGGAAGAAAAATACTCTGCCGAGCTTGATGAAGCCTTGAAGCAGTACGCCGAGCTGAAAGAGCAAGCCGCCGGCATGGATGCCGCCGAGCTGATGGATGCACGGCTTACCGTTCGTGAGGAAAAGGAGCGATCTGCCGTTGACAGAGTAAAATCTGCCTACAGCGAGAAATACGATCCGATGATGATGCACGACAGCAAGCGTGATGTGGCAAATCTGCTTCACGAGGAAGCGGAAGTACGCTCTATCCGTGAACGTCTGCGTCAGAAACAGCAACAGCAAGCACAGCAGAAGCAGGACAAGAAGAAAAGCCAAGACAGTTGGGAGCGTTAAAATTTCAGCGGGAGTGCATTTTGAACGATGCACTCCCGTTTTTTTGCGTTAATCCGTGAAAATGGTAGAAATTTTCACATATTTGTGCTATAATTATTATGGATTTTTATATCCACAAAAAAGATAAGCCGTTTTGATAACAAATTGATTTACGAACGGAGGCGAGATGCTGTGCAGCTCTTTTATGGAGTACCCGAAGATATTGAAAAATGGATGAGTCTTGTAACGCAGGTTCGGTGGAACTTTCCCGGTCTGGAAACGCAAGAGAAGCTAAACGAGCATCGAGCTACCGTCTTAAAATTCATGGGAAAGCGGCAGGCTATTTGTGTAAAGGACAAAAACGAGATTGCCGGTGTTATGCTTTTCTCACGAGGACACAACATGATCTGCTGTCTTGCTGTTGCCCCCGAATACCGTTGCCGTGGTGTAGCTTCTATGCTCATGGATGAAGCGCTTGCCAATTTAGACAAAACAAAAGAAATATCGGTATCTACTTTCCGAGCCGACGATGAAAAAGGAACCGCACCGAGAGCATTGTATGAAAAGTACGGTTTTGTTGAAGATGAGCTTATCGAGGAATTTGATTACCCAAATCAGAAGTATGTTCTGCATCCTGTAGGTGCTGAACGGAAAGAAAGACAGCTCGCTATCAATACTATGGTTCGTGAAATCAGCGGTATTCTCTCGGATTGTGAACCGTCGATTTATATGTATGGCTCGTCTGTTCTGAATGATTTCAGATTGGGTTGGAGCGATCTTGATATTCTTGTATTGACAAGCAAGCAAATAACGGAGGAACAGGCAAAATCACTCGTTGGACTTCGCCAAGCTATGCTTGTAGATGAACCCGATAATCCCTATTACCGTTCTTTCGAGGGTGGGATGCTCACCCTGGATGCGTTCCTCTCAAAGAAAACTGACCGTGTAGTGTATTGGGGTACAAGCGGTGAGCAAATCACCGATAAATATGCGTTTGACAGCTTCGGCATGGCAGAGCTGATCGAGAGCAGCGTTCTTTTGTACGGAAAGGATGTACGGAAGGAACTGAAATATCCCACTTTCCACGAGCTGTATGCCGACGTTAAACGCCACTATGAAATAATCAGAAAATACGCACATACCACCGGACGGAGCTTCTATTCCTTCGGTTGGATGTTGGATATAGCACGGTGTATCTATACACTTCGCACCGGCAAGATTATTGCAAAAACCGATGCCGCAGAATGGGCGTTGGAAAACAACCTTTGTCCCGATCCGGATGCTCTCAGATATGCGATGAAGGTTCGCAGAAATCCGTTGGCATATAAGGACGATAAACAGACCTTCGACTACGCAGAAACGCTTGCAGAGAAGATCCAGCGCTTTGCAGATGTACTGGAGAAAGAACTAATACAAGCAAAGGAAATCAGACAATGATTACTCTTGTAGAACCATGTGAAAAGTATTTGCAATCATACATTGAAGCCTACGATGAGTATAAGCTGAATGATGTGCAAACGTATGCTTTTGATGATGCCAGAGCTTATAACATCTTTGAAAAATACGATAACTATAGGTATGAACGGAATTTGAAGCCAAACAGAGTTGGTTCTGATTACTACTGGTTAGTTGACGATGAGCGCAACTATTTTATTGGAGAAATAAGCATCCGTCATAGACTAACCGACGATCTCAAACACTACGGCGGTCATATCGGCTATGGTGTTCGTTTTTCCGAATGGAAAAAAGGATACGGAACTTTGATGCTTCGTTTGGCGTTGGAAAAGGCAAAAAATATAGGAATAACCACCGCATTAATTACTTGCGATGATGACAACTACGGTTCAGCAAAAGTAATGGAGAACAACGGTTTAATGTTACAGGATAAAGTACCGAATGTTGTGAACGGGAAAGCCATAACAACCCGAAGATATACAAAACAGCTATGAGTGGAGGAAATTATGGATAAGTTATATCAATTAGCAAAAGGGTATACAAATCGGTTCCCTAACGGAAATAATCCCTATCAGATTGCAACCAGAGTTCTTGAGGAATGTGGTGAAGTGGCAAGTGCGGTAAACCATTTTGAAAAAAGTGGAATCAAAGCTCAGAAACACGGCGAACCGTCAAAGCAACATTTAGCGGACGAAATTAAGCAAGCTGTAAATGCGCTCATTCAACTCGCTGTATATTACAATGTTGAATCTGAACTTGAAGCGTCGATTGATCGTTCTCTCGAAAAAATGAAAGAAGAAGGTTTGTTATAAAAATATATGGAGGAAAAGCGCATGAAAGCCATAATTACCGATTTAGACAGAACATTGCTACATACTGACAAAAGCGTGTCTGAACACACCATAGCTGTTCTTCAAAAGTGCCACGATCATGGAATCCTTATTATGGCCGCAAGCGCAAGACCTATAAGAGATATTCTGATCTACAACGACTTGATCGGCTTTGATGCTATAACCGCAACAAACGGAGCTGTCGTTTCGCTTCCTCGGAACCTATTGGAAATTGGAATCTCGTGTGAAAGCGGCGAAAAAATACTCTCTGCTATTCTTGAATATCCCGATGTGTTTCTTTCTATAGAAACAAGCAAGGGGCTTTATTCAAACAGAGATATTCCAATATGGGAGCCTGTCATTTGGGATAAGTTCCCGACATTACCGGAGGACATCATCCTCTATAAAATACTTGCAAGCAGCCAACAGAAACCGCTATATGAGGGCATTGAAACCACGTTGACTGATGATGTGTACCACACCATCGCCAACAATGATCTTATCCAAATTATGAGTAAAGAGGCTACGAAATGGAACGGAATTAAGCAAATGCTCTCCCACTTTGGTGTTTCTCCGAGTGAGGCTGTCTATTTTGGTGATGATAACGATGATATAGAGCCTATAAAGAACTGTGGACTTGGTGTGGCTGTATCTAATGCCATCCCTTCCGTTCTTGACATAGCAGATCGAATTATCGACAGCAATGACATGGACGGCGTAGCCAAGTTTATAGAGGAGAATATTCTGTAACGGAAAGGTTTAGCAGAAAACGATGATTAACATTTTACTTGAAGGATTTGACATAGATGCGCCCTGGCTCTATGACGAATTAAAAAACTACATACAGCCAAATCATTCTGTTGCGGTCGTGGCGTTCTCTTTTAGAGACAACCGTGTAAAATCCTTGTCAGATTGGAATGCTTTGTATAGCAAGGAATGTGGCAAATATCACGACGGGATCGTTGGAGGCTTTACTGCTTACGGCATCCCGGAAGAAAACATTAACTTTATCAATTATTTTACCGACACAAAGGAATCTGCAGCTCAAAAAATCAAGAACGCAGACATTGTTTATTTCCTTGGTGGATTGCCGGACAGGATGATGGATCGAATCAAAGAGTTCGATTTGTATGATGTTTTAATGCAACATGATGGAATTCTGATGGGCTATAGTGCCGGTGCTGTCATTCAGTTAGCAGAGTACCATTTGTCTCCAGATGATGATTACCCTGAATTTAAGTATTATGAGGGGCTTCCTTATCTAAATGATTTTTATATGGAAGTCCACTATGAGGGGACAGCGGTACAGGATGAGTCGATACAACGGGTACTTGCTGAACGTGGTAAAACCGTGTACGCAACCGCTGTGCGATCTGGCGCAATTCTCGTGGATAATGGAAACCTTAAACTGCTCGGTGATGTCAAGGTGTTTGGCAGATAGAGCTACGGAGAGAAGATATGAATTTTGTTACGAAAGAACCAATAAACAAAGGCTGGTCAAGCGATAAAAAATACTGTGTTACCGATGAAAACGGCACACGGTATCTTTTGCGTATTTCCGATATTGCACAGCACGACACAAAACAGTCTGAGTTTAACATGATGAAACAGGTCGCTTCTTTTGGAGTGCCTATGTGCCAACCTATCGAGTTTGGCACTTGTGAGGATGGCGTATATTCCATCCAAAGTTGGATTGACGGCGAAGATGCAGAACAGGTCATGTCGGGCTATTCTGATACCGAGCAGTATGTATATGGCTTGGAAGCGGGACGTATTCTTCGCAAGATCCACTCCATTCCTGCTCCTGCAACACAGGAGGATTGGGAAATCCGTTTTAACCGCAAAATGGATTATAAAATCAAAAAGTACGGTGAGTGCCCCATCAAGTATGAAAACGGACAGGCATTTATCGACTACATAAATGAGAACCGTCATTTGCTGAAAAACAGACCGCAGGTATATCAGCACGGCGATTATCACATCGGTAACATGATGATCGACCATAACGGTCAGCTCCACGTTATTGACTTTAACCGTAACGATTACGGTGATCCGTGGGAAGAATTTAACCGCATTGTATGGTGTGCTCAGAAAGCTCCTCTCTTTGCTTCCGGTATGGTGAACGGATACTTTGATGATAACGTACCTATGGAGTTTTGGAGATTGCTTGCGCTTTACATTTCAAGCAATACTCTCTCGTCTGTATATTGGGCAATTCCGTTCGGACAGGACGAAGTAAACACCATGCTGAACCAAGCCAAGGAGGTTCTGTCTTGGTACGATAATATGCGTAATCCTGTGCCGACATGGTATTTCAAAGGATATTATCTGCAGTACATTGACGGGATTCCTTTCAAGCTGAAAAGTGCTTTTGATTTCAGCTTTATGAAAGAGTATGGAACGGTGTTCAAGGTTTACGATGACCAGGATTCCGGAAATATCTGCTTTGGTACTGAAAAAGATGGTCAGCGTTATTTCGTCAAGTTTGCCGGTGCTCCTACCGAGCAGTACAACGGCGATCCTGCGGATGCTATCTCCAGATTGAAATCCACACTCCCCATTTACAGCGATCTGAAGCACAAGAATCTAATTGAGCTTGTTGAAGCTAAAGAAATCGGCGGCGGTTTCGTTATGGTATTCAAATGGGCTGACGGAGATTGCATGGGAAGAATGTACCCTGCAGCGCATCGTCGCTTTATGCAGCTTCCCGTCAATGACAGACTCGCCGTATTCAGCGACATACTGAGCTTCTTTGAATATGTTGCCTCTCAAAACTACGTTGCCATAGATTTTTATGACGGCAGCATTATGTATGACTTTGCAAACGGAAAGACGACGATCTGCGATATTGACCTTTTCCGCAAGCAACCGTGTATTAACGATATGGGACGTATGTGGGGTAGCTCTCGCTTCCAATCCCCGGAGGAATATCAGCTCGGAGCCGATATTGATGAAATTACGAACGTCTACACCCTTGGTGCTACCGCTTTTGCCCTCTTTGGTGAGTATAACCGCACACGAGAAAAATGGCAGCTCAGCGACAAGTTGTTTGAGAGCGCCATGAGAGCAGTGAGTGATGATCGTACTAACCGTCAGAAATCAATCAGACAGTTCGCAGAAGAATGGGAGGCGGCACAATAATGAAAGCTATCGCATTTTGCGGACTTGCGTGTTGCGTATGTTCCGAGAACCAAGGTTGTATTGGTTGCCAAGACGGAGGCTGTGAAAGCCACGACTGGTGCAAGAACTATAACTGTTGTAAAGAAAAAGGACTGAACGGCTGTTGGGAATGTTCGGATTTTCCATGCACTGGATGTATGCTCGATAAACCCCGTATTCGTGCCTTTGCGAAGTTTGCGAGAAGGTATGGCGTGGACGAGCTTGAAAAATGCCTCCTTAGAAATAAGGAAAAAGGCATTGTTTATCACTATGAAGGTCAGCTTGTTGGCGACTACGACAAATACCAGACCGAGGAAGAAATCATTGAAATGATTAAGACCGGAAAGTGATTTGCTTTTAGGATACAGAGGCGGTGAGTTATGCAAAACTATAGAAATGGTAAATGGGTAGATCAAATTCTTTCACAGCGGCGAGAGGATGGTCTATGGGGTAATTTTCACACACTTAGTTGTCCCGTTACCGGTAAGAATTATACAACTGAGCAGGCAATACGAAGGCTCTATTATCTTGGATACACAGCCGAAGATGAAGTTATTCAACGTGTACTTAAACGCATGGAACAATGTATCAAGGGTGAGCTTGATATTGATAACTACTTAGAGAAGAAACACGATTGGGTTTTCTTTGAAAAGCTCATGTTGGCGGCTTGGTTACGAATCTTTGAGCCACAAAATGAAACTGCTCTTGAAGTGGCATACCAATGGGCACAAATCGTTGAAAAAGCTTTTGCCAGCGGTAGTTACAGCGTAGCTGATGATATTGCGGCATTTACACAGTGGAAAGGACGAAAACCCAAGAGTGGGTTTGAAACTGGATTTGGTATGTTCTATCATGCTGCGTTACTTCCAGGAGTATTATCACCGAAAACAGAAGATTTGTTTTTGGATTATTACTTATCTAAGCCGGATGGAATGTACTACATATATGACAAGCCTTTGAATCAGCTTCCAGAAGTATTTGCCTCACGAAAATCAAGTTGCTATATCGCTGCAATAGAAGTGTTATTTCGTTACGATCTGGCGAAAGAAAAACTGACTTTTGTTATAGATTGGATCAATGCCAACCGTAACGAAAATGGGAAATGGGACTTTGGAGAAAAGGCAAAAGATGGAGTGTATTTTCCGTTGTCTGACCGTTGGGATAAAACAACAAGAATCACAGACAGTACATATCGGATAATCAAGCTGTTCGGTCTGCCATGTTACTGTGGTCATGATTGCTCAAAGTGTATTACCTATATTGCAACACAGACAAATGACGATGATCTGCGCAGACAATCTCAGAACTTTTATAAAGAGAGCTTTGGACTTGACATTCCTCTTGAAAAATTCTACTGCGACGGCGGCAGATCAAAGAACGTATTTGAACTGTGCAAGGAATGTCCTTTCAAAAAGTGTTGCATTGAGAGAGGTATAGATTCTTGTAGTAAATGCTCGGAATATCCTTGCCCAGAGGTTTCGGACTATCAACAAAGGTATGTAAACAAATGCAACCAACTGGAGAATGAGCAAAAATGACAATCAACAAATACGAATACTTAATTTGTCCTTGTAAAGTTTCATCCATACCATACTGGAAAGCAAAGTCTATAACCGTACCCGATGGTATGTGCATTGTACACCAGGACAATTTTAATAAAACAGAATATCAACATTATATTGACGAGCCTTATTTTCGCTTAATACATAGCCTGCAAGACTTGTCTGTTCAAGTGCTTCCACAGGGATATTCGCTTTGTAAAGCCACTTTGAAGGACTTTGCAGATCACATCAATAGCTGCTATAGCGGGATTAGTGTAACAGAAGCCGACCTCCGAGACAACACAGCCCGTCCTGTATATGATTCCGCTTTATGGTTGGCAATCAAGGATAACCAAACCGATGAAATGGTTGCAACAGGCATTGCCGAACTTGACAAAGAGATTGGCGAGGGCGTTTTAGAGTGGATTCAAGTATCGGAACAACATCGTGGATATGGTTTGGGCAAATATGTTGTTTCAGAGTTGTTATGGAGAATGAAAGAAAGAGCTACGTTCGTTACTGTATCCGGTCAATGTAATAACCCTACTAATCCAGAGGTGTTGTATCGCAAATGTGGATTTACTGGCTCTGATGTTTGGCACGTTTTGAGAAAGAGGTAAACAGATGGCGACTTGGATTACACACTTAATGATTGCGGATGGCGTTCTTGAACGTATTCCGAACTTAGATAGACATGGTTTCTGCGTTGGTAATATCGCACCGGATTGCAACGTAGAAAATGAAGATTGGACAGCTTTTACGCCGTCCAGAGAAGTAACGCATTGGATGCAGGGTGAGCGAAAGAAAGCCTCGGATTGTGATGCTTTCTGCGACGAATATATTTTGAAGCGTAAAGACAAAATCAAATCTGCAGAAGAATATGCGTTTCTGTTGGGGTACTACTCCCATCTGATTACTGATGCAGCATTTCAAGTTATGATCCGAGATGAAGATCGTGTAAGAGAAGTTTGGATGCGTATTAAGGCAGATGAAGAATTGAGTGCTGCCGGTACTGGTATGGATGAAACGTGGGATTCAGTAAAGAGGCTTATCCCCAAGAAAGATCGAATAAGTGAGATCTACGCAATGGAAGCCGAGTATCTGAACAATTACCCAAACTCCGGATATCTCACCGAGATTATACCTTTGAAATCATTCCCCGACTACATTGATTATCTCCCACAAGGCAGTATTGTTCGCAAGATATGCGTGATGGGTTATTTGCCCGATCTCGACAAATCCATAAATAAGTTTATTACTATGTCGAAAGACGAGTACGCAAACTTTGTAGAAGATACGATACAGCTTGTGGTAAAACAGTTTGCCGAAAAGAATTTATTGAACATTTTGTAACTTTTGCAGAGAACCCCCTTGACAAATTCCGTCTTGGTTGGAAATGGAATTGCTCTCGCCTTGCAGCTCGTCCTCATGGGACAGTCTTGGGTAAAGGGCGGTAATGAGTTGCTGGGTGGTCTGTCTTAACATAAAATCCTCCGTTTCCGACAGCCAGCCCCACTATTCCGTACCTTGATTGTACCACATGGGGCGGCTGTCTGTATAGCGGCAAAAGCGTCAAATCTGCTTCTTTACGGTCGGTAAAAATGACGGTTTTTCAATCAGGCTTATCACAGGTCAAATATCCGGCGGCGGCTTCTGCTTCCAGCACTTTCATCATCTTGTCAGCGGCGGTGTCGGTCGCCCCCTCCTTGAAAAAGCCAGACACCACAAGGATTGTGTTGCCTATCCTCGTTTCGGTCACGCAGTCCGGGCGGCGGGCAGGGCGTTTGTTTCTCTGGGTGTCGGTCATAGGCAAATCTCCTTTCCGGCAAGCAGCCGTTTCAGCTGTTCCATTTTTCCCTGTGCGGCGGCTTTCCTCAAATTCTCCCCGGTAAAGCAGAGAGGGGAACACATTTCAAGCAGGCGGTCATAAATCCGGGCGTGGGCGGTGTCCTCCGGGTGCTGCAATTCCTCCAGCGTGAGGTTGGTCGTCACAATCAGCGGCTTCCTGCTCCGGTAGCGGCTGTCAATCACATTGTAGACCTGTTCCAGACCGTATTCTGTGCCACGCTCCATTCCAAAATCGTCAATGATGAGCAGGGGGAAGCTGCAAAGGCGGGAAATATATTCGTTCCTGCCCGCAAAGCTGGCGGCAAGGTCGTTTAATATTGCTGCAAAGTTTGTCATGCACACCGGGACTTCCTGCTCCATGAGGGCGTTTGCAATACACCCGGCAAAATAGCTTTTCCCAGTGCCTACCCTGCCCCACAAGAGCAGCCCGTAGTTCCCGTCCTTTATCTGTTCCCAGCGTGCCACATATCCGGCGGCGTTCTTCATCTGCGGGCAGCTGCCGTTATCGTTGGCAAATGTCCAGTCCTGCATGGTCTTGTCTGTAAAGCCCTGCCGTTTCAGCCGTTCCACCGTTTCAAGGTGGCTGCGCCGCTTCTCGGCGGCTTCCCGTTCCTTACGGGCTGCCCGCTGGCAGTCGCACTCTGACGGGTGGCGGTCACGCCCGAAAAAGGTCTTGCCCTCCGGGAAATAGGCTTCTTTGGGTTTCCGGCATTTGCCGCAGTATAAAAGCCCGTCCTCCCCGGTGTAATCCTCCGGCTCGGCTGTGGTGTCGGTCATAGGCAGTATGGTGTTGTGGATTGTATCGGTCATAGGCTTTCTCCCTCCTTGAATGAATAGTCCGGTATGCCTTTCTTTGGCTTCTCTTTGGCAGCGTCCTCCTGCGCCCACTTGTAAATGGTGGCTGCATGGCTCTGGTACTGCTTCCCGGTGGAAGCGATGTGGCAGGAAAGGCGGTCAAGGTAATACTCCCACTTGCCGGGGAAGTCCTGTTCCAGCTCCAAAAGTTCTGTGTCAGAAAGAAATACATTTTTATATCTGCCATAAGCGGCGGGGGGCTGCCCCTCACTCGCTCCTTTTGTTTGGCTCTCTATTAGGTTGTTTATATTAGTTTGGTTAGGGGACGGTTTTCCGACCGTCATAAGGTCAGTTTTCCGGCTGTCAGTTGGTCGGCTTCCCGCCCTTATGAGGGGCGGTTTTCCGTCCGTCAGTTGGTCGGAAAACTGTACCACTGGGATAGGCGGCACTTTCACATACAGACGGTTGGCGGCAGAAAAGCCCGTCCGTCTGCGTTCCAGCAGCCCGGCAGCGTCCAGTTCGTTCAGTGCGCCCTTTATGGTGGTGCAGCCTTTATCCAGCATTTCCGCTATCTCTGCTATGGGGTAGACAATGTATGTCCGTCCCTCGCTGTCCTGCCAGCCGTTCTTCTGCGAAAGGGTGGAACGGTCTAACAGCAGCGCATATAACTCTCTTGCGGTGTGGGATAGGTCTGTTTCCAGCAGGAAACGGGGGTAAGGCAGGTAAGCGGGCAGCTCCGTTCCTGCGGTCATATAATCAGCGATAGGGTTCACCTCCTTGTGGTGTCTGTCTGTGGGTTCTGTTACGCTTTTAGGGGGCGTTTTTAAGGGAAAAGGATAAATGTATCACGCACCCTTTGACACCCTCCAAAAAAGCCTTGATTTATGCGGGTTTGAAATGCCCTAAAGCGTGACATTTCTCCCTTTGTTTCCGCTTCCGTTTGGCGGCGTTTATCCGCTTCATGCGTCCGGCGCAGTCCGGGCAGTATTTCCCCCGGTTGGATTTTGGGAAGAAGAACGCCCCGCAGACAGCGCAGCGTTTCCGGCTTCCCCGGCGCAAGAGGGCGGCTTCCAGTGCTTCATCAAGGGGCAGGACAGCGGCAGTAAACCAGCGGCAGAGCAGCGAATAGCTGATACTCTGCACACACACGCAAGGCTCGCCGTCCTCCAACAGCAGACAATTCCCGCTGTCATAGTTGCAGCACTCATGCACAAGGCGGCGGGCTGCCCGGTACTGGCGGTAGTCTATGCGGGGGATATTACCGTTCATGGCTCTGCTCCTTTCTGCGTTGCGGCTCGCTCCGGCGTAAAATCTGGTCGATATTGCCCTTGACA
>ERZ506979.1129-NODE-1129-length-12584-cov-3.210232_pt1 | contig 12584 bp, 10 predicted proteins | sample MGYA00512887_ERZ506979 | MGnify/ENA metagenome assembly ERZ506979 | reverse complement strand
TTTGTACGTCTGTATTTACTAAGTAAATTGAACTGTATGAGTTTCAGCGAGAAGTGTTGCCGGGTTTTTGAGCAGGCTACGAATGCATATCATATCACTAACCATATAGATGCTACGGTACATAACCTTTATGAGGTGAAGAGTATTCAAAAGCCGGGTGTGAACATATGAAGGTCTATAAGCAAATGAAAATGTACGATAAGAAATAAATGGCAAAGATATTAGTGATACGACTCGCTGCGATTGCCGACGTGGCGATGACTCTTCCGGTCATCTATTCCGCAGCCAAAGCTAATCCACAAGATTCGTTTACGGTGTTGACGCAGGCGTTTATGATGCCGGTATTCATAAACCGGCCACCTAATCTGGAAGTGATAGGCATCAGCACCAAAGGGGCGGAGAAAAGGCTGGTCGGTCTTTTGCGGTTTACCTCTGCTTTGGTGAAATTCGATTACGACATTGTCCTGGATTTGCAGGATGTGATCCGGACTTGGATCATCTGTGCCGCTTTTCGGATGAAAGGAAAGCCGGTCTACATCCTGGATAAAATCCGAAAAAAATATCCTCCTCTTATGCGCAGGGAAAACAAGAAGCTGGAACCGCTGCCGACTGTTATCGAGCGGTATGCCGACGTGTTCCGTGCGGCAGGATTGGCCTATACCGAATCTTTTACTTCTTTATATGAGTCGCGGCCGGCAGATTTGTCGAAAATGGAAGCTATCGCCGGAGTCAAGACCGGGAAATGGTTAGGTGTCGCTCCTTTTGCCCGTTATCAGGGCAAGGTATATCCGATTGATGAAATGGAGCAGGTAGTGGCTACTCTTTCTAAAAGGGAAGACCTGACTTTATTCCTGTTCGGAGCAAAAGGATATGAAGAGGCGGTATTGGAGGAGTGGGCCTATCGCTATCCGCGTGTAAAGAATGTGGTGGGTAAATATACGCTTGATAATGAATTGGCGTTAATTAGTCAGTTGGACCTGTTGCTTAGCATGGATTCGGCGAATATGCATCTGGCTTCGCTGGTCAACATTCCGGTGATCTCTGTCTGGGGAGCTACTCATCCATATGCCGGGTTTATGGGATGGAAACAGTTGCCGGTCAATACGGTACAGCTTGACCTGTCATGTCGTCCCTGCTCTGTATACGGACAGAAACCATGCTGGCGGGGCGATTATGCCTGCCTGAGAGAAATAAAACCCGAACAGGTGATAGCGAAGATTGAAGGAATAATCAATTAGGAGCCAGGTACTCCTGAGATATGGAACAAGAATGAAGAATAAACTTTTATATAAGTTGCGTAGCGGGAAGAATCCTAAGTTCATTTACTATTCGGTAAATGCTCTCAGACTGGTCATTCCGAAAGGCATTTTCCGGCTACGGTTACAAGGAAAGTTGTCTTCACTATCCCGCCGGAAGGACAAGGATTATATAGAACGTCGCGTTGACTATTATAACAAACTTTCCGGAACGGTGCAATTACCTTCTTCTGCTCCGCATCTTTCAGAGCACAAGATGAGCAAACAAAAAGTGTATTTCTTTGATACTTATCAATATACCCGCTGGTTTTCTGATCAGTTTCAGTGGGGCTTTTGTCCCGGTGATGTGACATTTGTTCCCGACTATCCCTCTATTGTGAAAAGTCGTCCGCTGACAGATGATAACGTGAATTCGATTGTGATGAAATTGGATAAGGTTCGTCATTTTATATTTGTGGACGACAAGAAGGCTTTTACAGAGAAGAAAAATATGGTCATCTTTCGTGGAAAGGTAAAAGGAAAACCTTCCAGAAAGCTTTTTATGGAAATGTATTTTCATCATCCGATGTGCGATTTGGGCGATGTCAGCAAAAATACGGCTGATCCGGCAGAGTGGCGCACGGAGAAGAAAACGATTAATGAGCATTTGGATTATAAATTCATAATGGCTCTTGAAGGAATCGATGTGGCCAGCAACCTGAAATGGGTGATGTCATCAAATTCAATAGCAGTGATGCCCCGGCCTACTTGTGAGACATGGTTTATGGAAGGCACGCTTATTCCCAATTATCATTATATTGAAATAAAACCGGATTTTTCTGATTTGGAGGAACGGTTGAATTACTATATAGAGCATGTAGACGAATCATTGGAGATCATCAGACATGCCCATAAATATGTGTCCCAGTTTAAAGATAAGAGAAGAGAAAATTTGATATCACTGCTTGTGTTGGATAAATATTTTAAGATGACCGGGCAAAAGAGTTGAGAGATGAAGAGAAGTATGACCATTCTTGTTTTTTCGTAAGATGAAAATAATGATTAACCCCAAATACGAATATCTGAGAGAATATGTAGAACGTATTCCGAAAGATTTTGAGACAATAGGAACGGTAATTCATTCCGGGCGAAATTTGATAAAGATGATCACGGTGGATGGATTGGATATTAACGTGAAACGGTATACGATACCTCCACTGATAAATCGGATCGCTTATGCTTTCTTTCGCCCTTCGAAAGGGAAACGGGCTTTTGTTTATCCGGAGAAACTGTTGGAGAAAGGGTTTGAAACCCCATGTCCTATTGCCTATATAGAAGAGACAAAAATGGGCTTGATTGGTCATTCATATTTTATGAGCATACAATCTCCCTATCGATATAATTTTTGCCAGTTTGGCAATGCGGATATAAAAAGCTGCGAAGATGTAGTGACCGCTTTTGCGGAATTTACAGCGCGTTTGCATGAAGCCGGAATTCTGCATCTGGACTATTCGCCGGGAAACATCCTGTATGACAAGATAGGAGAGGAATATCATTTCTCACTGGTGGATATTAACAGAATGCATTTTGGTGAAGTGGATATTAAGAAAGGTTGTGCGAATTTTGCCCGTTTATGGGGGCAGACACCCTTCTTCATCTTGTTGGGAAAAGAGTATGCCCGTTCGAGAGGGATGGATGAAGAAGAATGTGTGCGTTTGATTCTGCATTACAGAAAGAAATTCTGGAACAGATATCGTCGCAGACATCAGGTCTGGTTTCAGTTGGATATTTAATGGCTAAAGGAGGGTAATTAATGATAGTAGCTTTTGAAAATAATGTTGTTTGTTCGGATGAAAAAGTGCGGGACTACTTGCTGGCTCATCATGCTGACTTGAAAGAAGATCAGGATGAGGACGCATTATGTCTGGTTCGTTTGCATAAGGAGGAAGACATTGATGGCACTGATCGTGTGGACTTAGTCGGATGGAGGGAGATTTCGAGAGAACTTTATTGGGCTGGGGAACAGATGGAGTGCAATTATTCTATTATCCGTTTTAGTCGGAAGACTACTTCTTTGCAGATGTCGGTCGTACTGTCAACCTGCAACCAGCTTGAATGGCTGGAGAAGGTGTTGTGGGGATATGAAGCCCAGGATACTAAGAACTTTGAATTGATTGTTGCCGATGATGTTTCTCGGAAAGAAACTTATGATATGTTGCAGAGGATAACTCCGCAATTATCCTTTCAGGTGAAGCATGTATGGCACGAAGATAAAGGATTCCGTAAGTGCGATATTCTGAATAAAGGCATACTGGCTGCACAAGCAGATTACCTGCTTTTCAGTGATGGCGATTGTATTCCACGTAAAGACTTCGTCTCAACTCACCTGTGTCTTCGCCGTAAAGGACGTTTCCTGTCCGGCGGATATCATAAGTTGAGTATGGATTTGTCGAAAGATATTACAAAGGACGATATATTATCCGGCAGATGTTTTGATCTGCAATGGATGAGAGGAAAAGGGATGCCTGCCTCTTTTAAAAATAATAAACTGACTGCTACAGGATTTAAAAGGTGGGCATTAAATACATTTACTCCTACCAAAGCAAGCTGGAACGGGCATAACGCTTCTGGTTGGCTAAGCGATATTCTGGCAGTGAATGGTTTTGACGAGCGTATGCAGTACGGTGGACAAGACCGTGAATTTGGAGAACGTCTGGAGAACTATGGAATTCATGGTATGCAGATACGTTACTCTACCGTATGCCTCCATTTGGATCATGCAAGAGGGTATAAGACGAAAGACTCTATTCAGAAGAACCGGAATATACGAAAGCATACTCGTGGAGCAAAGGTTCAATGGGCTTCTCTGGGCATTGTAAAGGATGAACTGAGAGGTCAGTCTGTGAAGGTGAACAGTTATTATGATCGCTATATACGGGAAGAAGAGAAGCTGACTTCCTATAAGGAAAAAGGAGGATTTTACCGACATATCTATTCTTTGTCTTGCAGGTGGAGAAGAGCAAAGTATCATGATAAAGTGGTGCGTGCTTATCAGCAGGACACTGATGCTCCGGCATTATCGAACCATTCGGGAGTCATTGTCTCGTTGACGACATTTCCTCCCCGTATTTCCCAGCTTCATCTGATGTTGAAATCAATTCTGTGGCAGACTTGTCCGCCCGAAAAGATAATTGTATGGTTGTCGGAACAGGAGTTCCCCGGACGGTTGAATGATCTGCCAGAAGAACTTAAAATGTTGATGGCTAAAGGAATAGAATTCAGATTTGTGTCTGAGAATTTCCGTTCACATAAGAAGTATCATTATGTTTTCCGTGAATATCCGGATAGTAAAGTGATAACAGTGGATGATGATCTGATTTATCCCCGGAATACGGTTGAGCGTTTGCTTTCCTTATCGTATCAGTATCCGGATACGGTTTGCGGAAACGTTATCCGGAAGATTCATATGGATGGAAATTCTTTTTCGGTATATAGAAAGTGGACGAAAGTGTTTACGATGCCGGTGAATAGTTCTTTGCAGAATGTGGCAATCGGATGTGGCGGGATTTATTATCCTCCCCATTGGTATGGAGAGGAGTTGTTTGACTGGAAAATAATCAGTGAACATTGTCCGTCTGCGGATGATTTATGGTTGAAAGCGAATGAATTAAAGAGGCGGGTCAAGGTGACAGGAGGAGGTGAATTCTATCCCCGGCCGATAGAGCTGCCTCAAACGCAGAATAATAGCTTACAAAAGAAAAATAATGGGAAAACTAACCTGAATGATAAACAGTGGAAATCTTTGAATGAACTTTGGAAACTAGACGAATTATACTGTATAAATGGCAAATAAGAGGTAATTGTTTGATTTGAGAGTGTTTAGATTGTATTATCGAATCACAGACAAGTGTGAAATTTATTTAAAATCGAGGGTAGTTTTGCAGTATTCCTTGTTATATAGCATTCTATATAGAAGGGGCTGCAGTAAAAATAAAAAGTTGACAAGTAGAATAATATGAATACTAATATCTCTGGACCATTGATTAGTCTTATAGTGCCTGTTTATAATGTAAAGGACTATTTGAAGACTTGTCTGCAATCTATACTGGAGCAGACCTATAAGAACCTTGAGATTATCTTAGTTGATGATGGTTCTGACGACGGCTCTTCCGGTATCTGCGATGAGTATGCGCGTATGGATCAGCGCATTAAGACTATTCATTTGCCTCATAGTGGGGTGAGTGCTGCCCGTAATGCTGGTTTGGCTGCAGCTACGGGAGAGCTCTTGGGCTTTGTTGACAGTGATGACTGGATTGATCATGATATGTATCAGTATCTTTACGCTTTGATGCAAGAGCATGATGCAGATGTTTCTGCTTGTACTTATCTTCTTGAGCAGGAGGGAAGACCTTCTAAAATAATCAACAACACGGGTAAGTTATATGTTTTCTCCAGAAAGGAGATTATACGTGCTTTGGTAAAGAATGACTTGGTAAAGAACTATTTATGGGCGAAGCTCTTTAAACGTAAATTGTTTGACCGCCTTTCATTCCCTGTCGGACGGGTTTATGAGGACGTGGCTGTATTATATAAAGTATTTTATAGCTCTCAGAAAGTGGTATTGAGTTGTGTCTCTAAATACCATTATATGATTCATAAGAATGAAAGCATTACTCGTGGTGGTTATGATCCGGTAAAGGAATATCATTACTTCCTGAGTCTTTATGAACAGGATAAGTTTATTCAAAATGCGGAACTTGGAGGTGAATCTTCCGTTGGCGTACTTAAGAGAGGGATTCATTTGATTAACCATACTTTGTTGTGCCCTCCGTCACCGGCTTTTGAGGATATCATAGATGAAACGATGTTGAAAATGCGTGAATATCGTCATATTACTCCTTGGCAACTAGGCCCGAGTATGTCAATCAAACGATATTTTATGTGTAAACACTTCGGTTTCTATAGGATGCTATATCGTGGTTATCGTGCTATATTTAAGAGAAAGCACAAATTGTTGATTGACTAGAATGACTAAGGAAAAGATAGCTTTTATAGTAGTTCGTTATGGAAAAGATATAAACGGAGGTGCTGAATATCATTGTCGTATGCTGGCCGAAAGGCTGGTTAACGATTATGATGTTGAAGTATTGACTACGTGTGTCAAGAATTATGTTACCGGTGATAATGAATATCCTGAAGGAGAAGAAATCCTGAATGGAGTTTTGGTACGTCGATTCTATTCAGATCCTGTTGAACCGGACTTACATAAGAGCTATGTCAGGCAGGCGGCTCCGGCAAAGAAGTGGAGGCACTTCTTGTACAGATGCCGTCTTTTGAAGCCTTTGTCTTATGTGAAACCGATTTGGCATTATAAAGAACAAGAAGAAATAAAGGCCTTGAATAGTCAGGTTTTTTATTCATCTTCAATGTATGCTTTTATAAGAGAGAATAAAGCTTCTTATAGAGCATTCATCCCACTTTCCTTTTTCCCTCATACTTATTATACTGCACTATATGCACCGGAGAAGACGATTCTGATTCCTACTATGCATAATAACGGTTCATCCTTTCGTTCTATTATTACTTCTGTTTTCTCTGAGGTTGCCTATATTGGATTTAATATAGAAGCAGAACAGAAATTGGTAGAGAATATAGTTGGAAAGCCTTTGGCTACTCACGGCATTATAAGTGTAGGTATAGAGAAGACAAAAGCTGCTGATTGGGAGCGAACAAAGGTAAAATATAATTTGCCGGAAGATTATCTATTGTATGTAGGGAGAATTGATGCTATAAAGTTGAATAATATAGTTGATTACTTTTTAAGCTATAAAAAGAAATATACAGGTTCTCGATTAAAGCTAGTTTTAGTCGGAGGCATTTTTGGAAAGACAGTCGAACATCCGGATATAATTTACACAGGTTTTGTTGATGATGCGGAGAAAGTAGCGATTCAGTTGAATGCTAAAGTAATTGTGAACCCTTCCAGATATGAAAGTTTATCACTTATTTTACTTGAAACGATGAGCGAAGGTAAGGCGATGTTGGTCAATGGCAGGTGTAATGTGTTGAGAGAACATTGTGAAAAGAGCAATTATGCAGCTTTGTATTATATGAATCGTAGAGATTTTATACGAAAATTACATAACCTTGAGAACTCAGAAACATTACGTCAACAGATGGGAGAGAAAGGGCGTCACTATGTTCAGGAGAATTATAATTGGGAGATGATTATAGGACGGATGAAAAATGTGATTCAGATGCTCTCATAAGTAAAATGTTGTATTAAGGGAAGCTATGAAGAAAGAGAAAGTTGCTTTTGTTGTTGTCAGATATGGCAAAAATATAAATGGCGGGGCTGAATATCATTGTCAGATGTTAGCAGAACGGTTAGTATCTGATTATGAGGTGGAAGTACTTACTACCTGTGTCAGAGATGTTGCGACAGGCGAAAATATATATCCGGAAGGTGAGGAAGAATGGAATGGAGTGGTGATTCGTCGTTTTAGGACGAATCCTGTTCAGCGTGAAAAGGAACGCTATTTCGCAAAGAAGGCTAAACCAGCAAGAAAACTACGCCAGTTCCTTTTTAAATTAGGAATCTTGAAATACTTGTCTTATTTGATTCCTATATGGACCTACAAGAATGATGATGAAGTGCAGGCGATGAAGAGTGATAAATTCTATTCGTCCGCATTGAATGATTATATTCGTGATCATATAGATGAATATAAAGCATTTATAGCAATGTCTTCTGATTATGTCACCTTTTATTACACTGCATTGTATGCAGGTAGAAAAACAATAGCTATTCCTACAATGCATAATATGGGTATTTCTTTCCGTTCTGTATTAACATCTGCTTTTTCAAATATAGCTTATGTTGGTTTTAATACCGGAGAGGAACAGAGGCTTGCTGAAAATATTCTGGGTAAGGCTTTGGGGGCTCATGGGATATTGAGTGTAGGAATAGAGGAGTCTTTATCCGCAGATTGGGCGATGACAAAAGAGAAGTTTCAATTACCAGAGAAATATTTGTTATATATTGGTCGTATTACTCCTAAAAAGATTCATCGTTTACTTACATATTTTGTGAATTATAAGAAGAAATATTCAGATTCAACATTAAGATTAGTATTGGTAGGTGGGCTGGCTATGGAGCGATTTGAGCATCCTGATGTTATATACACAGGCTTTGTCAGTGATGAAGAGAAAATGTCAATTCTACAGCATGCCGAAATTGTAGTAAATCCTTCTCGTTATGAAAGCCTTTCTTTAATACTTTTAGAGGCTATGAGTCAAAAGAGGCCAATGCTTGTAAACGGACATTGTAAGGTCTTGAAAGAACATTGTTTAAAAAGTGATTTTGCTTCTTTTTATTACATGAATAATCGCGGGTTTAATAAGGCACTTCGACGGATTGAACAATCGGAAGATTTGAGAGAGGAGATGGGAGAGAAAGGTGTATTTTATGTGAAATCGAACTATGATTGGACTTTGATTATGGGGCGCTTAAAGCAAGCTCTCAAGAGTATCTAAATCTTTATATATTTTCGATAACATGCTTTAGTTTATTCATTATTATGTTCCAGTCGTAATTACTGTTAACATAAGAATATCCTTTTTCTCCCATCTCTAATCTAAGATTGGTAGAAGAATCTAGCATATGAAGCTTATCAATGAAACTTTTTTCATTAGTGTAGTATAAAGCAGCATTATTACTTTTATGGCAATGTTCTTTCAATACATTACAATTGCCATTGACCAGCATCGCTTTTTTTAAAGCCATTGCTTCCAGTAATATAAGTGATAGGCTTTCATACAGTGATGGGTTGATTACAATCTTTGCATGTTGAATGATTGATGTTTTTTCTTGTTCTTCAACAAAATTAGTATATATAATATCCGGATGATTAAAAGGATCACTATATTGTTTGCCTACAAGAACAAACTTTAAATCAGAATTAGGATATACCTTTTTATAGTTGAGGAAATAAGTATACACATTGTTAAGTTTGCCTTGGTCTACTCTCCCTACATAGAGCATATATTCATCAGGAAGATTATACTTTTCTTGGGTCACTGCCCAGTCTGATGGAGCACTTAGCTCTATCCCTACGCTTACAATACTGTGGGGTGCCATGTGCATACCAAATATTTTCCTTGCTAGTTTTTGTTCTGCTGTTGTGTTGAAAGCGATGTAGGCTGCCTTTGTAAAGACTTGTGTCAAAGTTGAACGAAATGCAGTTTTGTGATAATGCATTGTAGGGATTACAATAGTCTTTTCTGGTGCATATAAAGTTGTGTAATATACATGAGAATAATCTATTGTAATAGGGATGATTGCTTTGTAATTATTTTTATTTTCTTTTATGAAATTGAAGAGAGTCGGAGAATGGAAAACTTGGCTACCGAGTGCTTCTAGTTCTTCTTTTTCTTTGAAATGCCAAACAGGGAAAAAGTAAGAAGCAATAGCTAGAAAGTGACATTTGTATAAAAAACGTCTTAATTTATAAGCCGGTTTAGCTTTCTTTTTATAAAAGTTTTCAAGTTCAGGATGAGTGGGATTAGTTTTAAAACGGCGAACAATGACTTTATTGATAATCTCTTTTTCCTTAAACTTAAGATTTTCTCCAGTTCTATAATTATCTACACAAGTAGTTAGAACTTCAACGTTATAATCATTGGTGAGTCTTTCGGCTAGCATTCTACAATGATACTCTGCTCCTCCATTGATATTTAATCCGTAACGTACAACAACAAATGCTATATTTTCCTTACTCATATTAATATAATAAGCTTTCCGGCAAAGATACGATTATTAATGATAACCTGGGAACTTAAAATCTGGTTTTTATTTTACTGATAATACTATATTCTCTATCTTTGTGCGTAAGTTTATTAATGGAGAGCATGCATGGAGAATAATTATTTGATAAGTGTGATTGTACCTGTACATAATACAGTTAATTATTTGCGAAAATGTATTGAATCTATACGAAATCAATCTTTAGAAAATATAGAGATAATTCTGGTAGATAATTTATCAACTGATGGATCTTCTGAGGTATGTGATGAATATGCAAGTATGGATACTCGGGTAAAAGTAATCCATCTTTCGGTAGCTAATGCATCTGTAGCTCGTAATGCTGGCATTGATGTGGCTTCTGCTCCATATATAGGGTTTATAGACAGTGATGATTATATTGACGTCAATATGTATGAGGAATTGCTTGCTGCAATTAGTTCATATGGTGTTGATTTGGTATATTCCAATTTTCAGATTGAACATGACGACGGGCATATAGACTCTTTTGAACCTAATAGTGGTATGGTCTGTGAAAGATCTTCGAAGGAGGTGGTGTATGATATGATGTGTGATCGATTGAATAGTTCTTGTTGTACGAAACTCTTTAAGAAGACACTTTTTTCTTCGTTAAAATTTCCTACACATAATATGTATGAGGATCGTCTTATCTTGCATCAGTGGATATTAGAGTCTGAAAAAGTAGTGTGGATTGATAAGGCATTTTATCATTATGTAAAAAGAAGCTCTAGTATTTGCCATGTTATTTCACCATTACAACGTTATCATTTCTTTTTAGCACAATTTTGCCGCTTGGAGTTTATTAATAATAATCTATTGTTCGATACGGAAGAACAATATAATATGAAAACATCCCTTGTTAAGAGCTGCTTAAGGACTTTTAAAGAGATGCGTTCTTTTCCTGTTAGCGAAAGTCGTGCCTATGTTGTTGATATGAAGAATAATTTGAAGAAATTAATTCCTCTGTCTAAAAAGGAACTTGATATTAAATGTTATAAACGGCTGAGAAAGATTGTTTATTTTTGGCCTATTTATTATTGGATACATTTTAAACTTAAAAAGATAAATAGTGGAGAATAAGTGTTTGGTTAGCATAATAGTGCCTGTTCATAATACCGCTGATTATTTGCATAAATGTATTGAATCATTACGTAGTCAGACATTACAGCAGGTTGAAATAATCTTGGTTGATAATTTATCTGTTGATGGTTCTTCTGAGATATGTGATGAATATGCGAAAACTGACAAACGTATTAAAGTGCTTCATCTTTCTATAGCTGGACTCTCTATTGCCCGTAATGCTGGCATGCGTATAGCTTCTGCTCCTTACATTGGTTTTGTTGACAGTGACGACTACGTTGAACCTGCAATGTTTGAGAAAATGTTAGATGCAATGGTACAAAGTGATGCGGAAATTGCATATTGTAATTTTCTTCTTGAATATGAATTTAAACCAAATGAGTCTCCTTATCGGAATTCTGGAGATATTGTTATTCGAGATCCAAAGAATGTATTACAAGATATGATGATGGAAAAAGTTAGTTGTTCTGCTTGTACAAAGCTTTATAAAAGTGATTTTCTGACATCATTACAATTCCCAGAGGGGAAAAATTATGAAGACAGGCTTGTAATGTATGAATGGGTTGCTCTATGTAACAAAGTAGTGTGGGTAGATAGCCCTTTTTATCATTATGTAGAGCGACAAACGAGTATCTGTCATACAATGTCTCCTATGAATCTTTATCATTATTTTTTGGCAGAATATGGCCGCATGAGGTTCATGGAGAAATACTCTCTATTTGAAGAAGAAGATCTTTTTAAAATTAGGACTAGATTGATTGGGACTTGTCTTACAATATTTAAGGAGATACTTTTGAAGGTGAATTTGAGAGAATTCAAAGAACCTGTTAAGGATATGAGGCAGAAAATGAAAGAGATAGCTGCATTGCCTGAAGATACATATGAATTGAAATATCGCAGGAGGGTAAGAAAAATAGCTTATCATTGGCATTTGTACTACTTGACTCATTTCCTGTTTAAAAAAGGTGGAGATTCGTGAATAGAAAAAGGGATATTTACTTAATCTCTCACTAGATAGTTTTTTCCCTTTTTACTTCCTTTCTTTTCCTTTTATATCGAACCATTTTGCTAATCTTATCTGAATGAATCTGAGATGGAATCGGCGGACTTTTCTCCGCATACGTGCGGATACATAACTAGGATTAATGAGTTTTGAATAGTGTCTGGACTTTTTATACATGCCCAGACACATATACTTATCGTATAGATCATAATAAAAGCAACTTAGGGATCGTAAGTATGGCTCTGTTAACGGAGTCTTAAATTTATGGATATAAAATGCAGTTATATCAATGGTCGATAATATGAATCTTTCATATTTCTGTATATCATTAGAATGACTTGCTGACTCTTCTAAGACACGGTATACCGTAGTGCTTTCTGGAAGAAACTTTATTTTGTGATAATATGATATCCATAGCCACATAGGATAGTCTCCCATTAGC
>ERZ506979.1125-NODE-1125-length-12634-cov-4.183401_pt1 | contig 12634 bp, 10 predicted proteins | sample MGYA00512887_ERZ506979 | MGnify/ENA metagenome assembly ERZ506979 | reverse complement strand
GAGTTCAGACGTGTGCTCTTCCGATCTTCAATATTAATTTCTGGCAATCTATACTTTTTAAGAAAGCTGTCAGTTCTTCCACTTTGGAGTGTTCGGAACCCAGATGTACATCAGAAATAATAACGGTAGAAACTTGTAATCTATTTTTCATAATTTATTCTTTTTCTCCTAACAAAATAGCTTTTATTATATGACATTTCTGTTGCATGCTGGTAAATAAATTGTTAAGAGATAAAATGAAGGAGTGAAGAATCTTTATAACGCTTAACTTTAAGAAAAACAGGAAAGAGAAGGGTCTTTTTAAGTCTTTATTCCGAACAAGCAGATTTAATAAAAAATGTTAAAAATTGAAATTATAAAAAATAGACGTCACCCAAAATGTTAAAAAAACTGTCCTGTAGATAGAGCGAAAGAGGGAAGTCCAAAAGTGGATAGGAAATAGTTATATCTTATCCGAATGGTGGTGCTGAAGGTTTGTTTTACATAGAGTAATCATTTAAAGAAGGAAGGGATGTTTGTTTTTTATCTCTTTTGTGTTGATTATTTATCGTCGTTATGGCGGTAAGAAAGAATAATCAAGATTCAGGATATTTTTACAAAACCCTATTATTAATCTACTCATTTAAACCCGAACACAAATGAAAAAATTATTAAGTATCGTGCTGTTTGCTGTAATAGTTACAGCCTGCTCGAAGGATGACGAAGAAATGAAAGGGATCGTTGCCGATCAGATTACCGCTACTGTCCAACCGTTTACAGGTGATGATATGTCGTTAAGGGCATATTGGAACCAAGGGGATGTAATGACTGTCCTCAGGGCTGGATTACCTGCTTGCCAACTGACGCTTTCAGCCGGAGCAGGTACTTCTGTAGGTACTTTTGCCGGCGAATTATCTTTCGGGCTAGGGCAGGAGGTCACTGCCATTTATCCGAAAGTGACAGGAAATGAAGGTTTCCTTACCTTGCAAAATGAACAAAACTATGCGGCTGAAACCGATATAAATGCCTACGATATACGTTTCGGTTCCGCTCAGCTTGTGTCCGATGAAGTGAATATTCAGATGTCCAGTCTTTTATGTGCTTTAAAACTGGATATCATTTTGGGAACGGACGATGCGATGGAAAGTATAAATTCAATAGAGGTCGTTGTACCGGATCGGTTTTTGTCGGGAACATTCCCGATTTCATCTGCTAATCCGGCAGCTTCCCTGCAAATGACTAACGGGACGGACAGGATAAAGGTCAATTTAACCTCTACTCCTTCGGCAGGCAAACAAGTGACGGCCTATATACTTACGCTTCCCTGCGATTTGAGTGAGGTTCGGCAGGTAAAGTATATCATTACCACGACAAACGGAGTTTTTACTTTTTGTCATAAACCGGCTGAGGCGTTTTTATCCGGGAAGATGGTGCCAGTAATTCTCGATGTGAACCGCTTTACGTTAGTCTCGGGGGAACCGGGAGAAGGGGAATATGCTAGGACGATAAGCGATATATCCGAATATACAAATCTCAATGATCCGGTATTCTATGGAATAGGGGCAACAGATCCAGTGTATGCTAATAGCTATTTGATAAGCGAGGCCGGTAATTATACTTTTGATGCTACCGTTATCGGTAATGGTCCGGGAGGAATTATGGCTAATGGAAAGTTTCATACCTCTACGGCTTCTATTACACCGAAATCGGCGGCTTTGGTATGGCAGGATAAACCGGGATTGATAAAGAAAGTCGCTTTCAGCAACGGAAAAATTATTTTTTCTACTGCTGAAACATTCACGCCGGGTAACGCACTTATCGCTGCTTATGCGGGTAGTGATGGAACGGGTGAAATACTTTGGAGTTGGCATATTTGGATGACTGATAAACCCGCCTTGGAGACTCATATCAATCTGGAAGGACATAAATTCACTTTTATGGATCGGAATTTGGGAGCAGTAAACAAAACGATAGGGGATGCCGGATCGTTGGGATTGTTGTACCAATGGGGCCGTAAAGATCCATTCCTTAATTCGGCAAGTGCCACTGAGGTTGTCCAGCCGATTTTATATGATATAGAGGGTAAAGTTTTGACAGATCGGTTTGCCGAACTTTGGACTTCCTCTGACAAAGGAACTATAGCGTATACATTGGCTAACCCTACTCATTTTTTGCTGGCCAAGGATCAGGAAACTTCCGCTGACTGGTATTACGGAGGTGGTGCAGGTAGAGTGAACCGTAATTTCTATTTATGGGGGAATCCCGAAGGATATGTATACAGAGAGCTGTCGGAAACGCTAAAGACAATTTACGATCCTTGTCCTGTCGGCTACCGGGTTCCCGGTAATTTTGCCTGGTCGTTCGTAACCTATGACGGTCATTTTACTCCTGTTCCTGAGCAGTGGAGCGTAAAAGGGAGTTTTACTGGCGGTTATACGGTTATTTATGACGGAACGAATACGACTTTTTATCCGGCACAAGGTTGCAGGAGTAGTGCGGGAGGACTTTCCGATGCCGGTGAATACGGGCATTATTGGATGAGTGGTCCTTTTGATGAAATCAGCCCTTACGTCGTGTGTTTCGGATTTGCTAATTGGTACATTCATCCCGACAATGAGTGTAATACTTCAACCGGGCGGGCTGTAAGATGTGTAAAAGAATGATTTATTCTGATTTCGGCAAATAATGAAATAACAGCCGAGTGATTTAATTGTTGTACAACGTAGACGTCTCCTCCAGATTTCTGTATGATACAGAAAAGCCAGGGATTTCTACGTTGTATATAAATTAAGATCGAAAAAATTAAAACAGCTTTTTAGCACACACGTATGAAAGAAAAAAGAGAGAAAATGGAAGAACTAGATTTAACGACCCCTTCGATATTATTTTCGGCGATTTCTTTAATTATGCTGGCCTATACGAATCGATTCCTGGCTTATGCTACCGTAATCCGTAACTTAACTGTCGAACACGAGACCAATCCTACTCCGATTACGCGTAAACAAATAGAGAATTTGCGAAAGCGGTTGTATATCACTCGTTCCATGCAAATATTTGGGGTCAGTAGCCTTCTCCTTTGTGTGATCTGTACGCTGTTTATATATTTGGGATGGCAACTAACTGCCATATATATTTTTGGTATAGCTCTATTTTTATTGGTCATCTCTTTAGGACTATCTATCAGAGAATTATTAATTTCCGTCAAAGCGCTGGAATTCCATTTGGACCGAATAGACCCTTTCAAAAAACGCTCCTGAATTACGCCCCACCGGGACGGACCTTTTTGGCTAAACGTCCCTTAAAATGAACCTGATATTGCTGAGTTAAGATCTGGTAATATATATTTTAGAAATTTATTTATCCCTTTCTTCTTTACTTTATGGACATTTTTAGGCCTTTTGTAAGGTTTTGCTTTATCTTTAGATGCTATTTTATAAAGGGCGATTGGCATACATCTCATTGAAGTTGACCGGCTGTTTGGAAGTTTCGTCGATTTCTTCTGTCAGTTCTGCTCCCCTTTTTAAGTCATCCAGTGCACCGATTGTGTCTCCTTTCAATTCTTTCGCCTTTCCTCTGGCGGTGTAAGCACGTCCGAAATCGGGTTTATTTTCAATGGCTTCGTCGAAGTGACGAATAGCTTCTTCTATCAAATGCTGTTCCAATAAAAGACGCCCTGTTTCTAAATAGGCCTGCTCGTGAAAAGGATTTAATTCTACAACTGTCGTATAATCTTGTCGGGCGGATGGGGTATCCTTCAAAGCTTCGTAAATTGCTCCCCTTTGCATATAAGCATTTTCTTCTTCAGGCGCTAGGCGAATAGCTGTATTTACATCTTGCAAGGCTTGATCGTATTGTTTCAGCTCGGTTAAAAGTCCGGAACGTAACAGAAATATATCTGCCATATCGTTTTTAATTTCTATTGCTTTGCTGAGAGAATCGATAGCTGCTTCCGGTCGATTTAGCATCTTATATGCCTGTCCGATTAAGAAATGAGCTCTATAATCGGTGCTCTTTTTAGTGAGTATATATTCACAATCTGCAATTGCTGCTTCTGCTTGATTTTCCTGTAAGTATAACTGTGCTCGGTTTAAAAATGTGTCTGTCTCTTCAGAGTCCAAAAGAGTCATACGGCTATATGCTTCGATCGCTTCAGAAACATCGCCTTGCTGTATATAGGCTAAGGCCAGATAATTCAGGGTCTCAAATTCTTCTTCAATTGCGAGGGCTTCGTTAAAACAACGAACAGCATAACCAATTTTACCGATTTTCATCGCTTTCAAGCCATCATACTTGAAAATATCGAAATTCCGTTGTTTTTCTTTGTCTTTATTCTCTTCTGCCTGTTCTGATGTCTGACCGAAAAGAGATTTGAAAATACCCATATTAGCTTAATGTCTATAAATAATTGATGATAATTTTACTTTTCTCTTCCTGAGGGGACAAAGATTATTCCGATATGCATAGAAGCCCCAAAAAGGTCCGTCCCTCTGGGGGAACAAAATAACAAAAAGCCAATTAAAAAAACAAATGATTAGGATCTGATATGGTTTGATTTATTATCTTTAAGCCCGGTGAATATTGGTTTAATTTTATAATATATGAAAAGAATATTTATTATGGCAGGACTTATTGCAGTGTTAAACGCTTGTAATGGTTCAGAAAAAGATGCAACTTCTTCAGAAAATCCTTTTTTTATAGAGTATTCTACACCTTTTGGAGTACCTCCTTTTGACAAAATCAAAATAGAGCATTATAAGCCGGCTTTTTTGAAAGGAATGGAAGAACAGAAACAAGAAATTGAAACAATTTTGAACCAGCGTTCAATGCCTGATTTTGAAAATACAATTGTGGCGTTAGATCGGAGTGGTCAGTTATTGAAAAAAGTCAGTTCTGTGTTTTATGGATTAAATAGTGCTCATACTTCAGAGGAGATGCAAGCTTTGAGTAAAGAATTAGCTCCTTTATTATCCAAACACCGAGATGATATCAAGTTGAATCCGCGTTTGTTTGCAAGAGTTAAAGAAATATATAATCGACAGAAAGAATTTCGTTTAGATAAGGAGCAAACGGCTTTATTGGAAGAAACTTATAAGGAGTTTGTACGGGGTGGAGCGGATCTTGCTTCAGAAAAACAAGAAAAATTAAGAGCTATAAACAGTGAGATTGCTTTGTTGCAGCTTACCTTCGGACAAAATATGCTGAAAGAAACCAATGCCTTTCAGTTGGTGCTGGAAAAGCAAGAGGATTTGGCAGGTTTACCGGTATCATTGATTACTACCGCAGCAGAATCGGCAAAGGCGGCGGGAAAGGAAGGGAAATGGATGTTTACCTTACACAATCCGAGCATTATGCCTTTTCTGCAGTTTTCCGAGCGTCGTGATCTGAGGGAGAAAATGCTTGAGGCTTATCTTAACCGGGGGAATAATGAAAATGAAGCCGATAACAAAGAAGTGGTGAAAAAGCTGGTCGCTTTACGTTTGCAGAAAGCGCAATTAATGGGATATAATAATTATGCTGCTTTTGTTTTGGAAGATCGTATGGCTCGGAATGAAGCAAATGTTTATCAATTGTTGGAGCAGATATGGAAGCCTGCGTTGCGTAAAGCAAAAGAAGAGGCGGCTGATTTACAAGCTGCGATGAAAAAGGATGGTATCAAAGGGAAGTTGCAAAGTTGGGATTGGCGTTATTACAACGAAAAGGTAATGAAGGCAAAATTCGATATTGATGAAAATCAGCTTCGTCCTTATTTTAAGCTGGAGAATGTTCGGGAAGGCATGTTTTATGTCGCAAACCGGCTTTACGGTATTACATTTACTGAATTGAAAGATATCCCCAAACCTCATGAAGAAGCGATTGCCTTTGAATGTAAAGAGGTCGACGGAACGCATTTGGGGGTGTTGTATATGGATTATTTCCCGCGTGCCGGTAAGCGGGGAGGAGCTTGGTGTAGTACTTATCGTTCCCAGACTTATAAAGATTCTGTCCGGGTGGCCCCGGTGGTGACGATTGTTTGTAATTTTACCAAACCTTCCGGAGATGTGCCGGCTTTGTTAAGTCCTGATGAAGCTTCCACTTTGTTTCACGAATTTGGACATGCTCTGCACAATCTGTTTAAAGACGTCCGATATTCCGGCGTTTCCGGAGTGCCCCGCGATTTTGTGGAATTACCTTCTCAACTTATGGAGCATTGGGTATTTGAACCGGAAGTTTTGAATGTATATGCGAAACATTATCAAACGGGAGACACAATGCCGAAAGAGTTGATAGAAAAATTAAGAGAAAGTGGGAAATACGGGCAAGGATTTGCTACGGCCGAGCGCATACAGGCCTCTATGTTGGATATGGCTTATCATGTAATAAAAGAAATTCCGGCTGATTTTGATATCATAAAATTTGAGGAATCTGTTATAAAACGTTTGGGTGCTTTAAGTCAGATCCCACCCCGTTACCGGACGACCTATTTTAATCATACAATGGGAGGAGGATACACGGCAGGGTACTATAGTTATATGTGGGCAGAAGTACTCGATGCTGATGCTTATCAGGCTTTTATCGAAACAGGGAATATTTTTGACTCTGAAACTGCAGCTAAATTCCGGAAATATGTACTTACGCCGGGAGGGATAGAGGATGCCATGGTAATGTATACCAATTTTCGTGGAGCAGAACCGGGAGTAGAGCCTTTGTTAAAGAACAGAGGATTAAACTAAAAGAAAACTGAACTTCGGATGGTAGAGGTTTATGTGAGTGATAATTAAAAAAGACAAAAAAAGTCCCTCCCTTTTTGTGCTTTAGGAGAGAGAGGAGACGGAGCGAAATTTCTACTTTTCGCTCCGTCTCCTTTTATATTTTGAACGATTATTCTAATTCTTTTTTTAGTATTTCTGCTTTAGCGTTGCACTGGTCTGCCTTGGCCTGTTCGCCTTTGTTTTTATATAAATCTGCTAAAAGATGAAATGAATAGATCAACGGACGAATATAATTACACCGTTCGTATATATTTTCGCACAACTCTTGTAAAATCTCGACTGATTTCAGATAACACTTTTCAGCTTTAGAGTAATCGTGTAAATGCGATTCGTAAAGTTCTCCCAGGCTTCTTTGAAATTGGGCTGTTCCGGAACGATATCTATAGATGTCCTCTCGGTCGAATTCTGCTCTTGTCTTAAGTGCTGCCAAATACATTTGTTCTGCTTGGACGGGGCGTTTCATATCGAAGTACAAATTACCCAGTCTCCACTCCATAACGGATACATCTTCACTGAAAATCAGCCAATTCGTTTGGGCCAGCATTTTGTATATTTCCAACATTCGGAATAACATTTGTTCGGAACACTCTAAGCGATTGGTGCGATTATAAAGCTCCAATAATTTTCCCAGTACGCTGATTTTGTCGAGCGGTATATTTTGTTTACGGCCGCTGTAGTTTTCGTAATATTCTAGTGCTTTTAAAAGCAATTTTTCTATTTTATCGTATTCTTCACTTTTTTCCCAGTAGAGGGAAGCCAAATAATAGTAGGATTCTGCTAATTTCGGCAGATAAGTATTGGGTCTTTTAGTGATCTTTTGTTTATAACGGATAATGTTTTCTTCCGTATTTTTTATCCTTTCTTCATCGGGGGTGAGTTGGCATTTAGCTGGAGATTGTAGCTTTTGTTTCATAATAATATCCGATTTTAATTGATAAAAATATGTCCCTTGTATCCCAATAGACACTGCTCTTATTTTGCTTTTGTGCCGGAGTCTGATCCGTTTATCATACAAATATACGACTTTTTGTTTTGCGTTATAATTGGGGAACATATTCTCTGGAAAGATCCGGCTGAGAGAAGGATGAATAAATTTTTCAGATAAGTTTCGGAGACCTTGGGAATCCGATCTTTTGATTCGGAATAAAATACTCTATTTTTTCATTGACTTTTTGGTAGGAAGCTATAAATCGGTAATAGGTACGGAATAATTTGAAATTTTCATTTTTGTTTAACGGTTGTTTCTCCCTATTGGGGGGTAGATTAGAAAAATGGCAAGAGAAAAGTTAGAAAGGATGGTGGGAAAGATGCCATTGTATGGCAAAAGTGGGAACAAGCGACAGAGGAAAAGAGAGTAGCTACCTGAAATTTATACAAACACCTTCAGCCTTCGTCTTCCCCGTAACGGGCCTAATCTCATTGTCCAGTTTGAAAAATAAACATTTTGGATAGAAACAGTAGAATAGAATCAACAAGGGCAGATTTTATTGTCAAATTTCTGATGATTTGTCGTTTTTTTCTTGCTTTTTGTCCGTAAGCCTGCCACCTACCCTCGTGATTTAAAAAATTCGAAGAGAAGCTATGCTGAATAAACTTTAGCTTGTGGGTTTCTACCAATCCTTAAACGGTGTTTGTAATAATTTTGTCCTGGTAATAAAATCAGCTTTTCTCAAGCTATTTATCATCCGGATCAATTGAGCAGAATTGATTTCCAGGATCCCGGTTCGTATGTATATGGCTTTTACATTTTGTAATTCGTACCACCTATCAAAGCGGTGAAACCAAGTAGGATAAATCAAGGTGGGTTTATAATCTCTGTCAATCAAAAGGCAAACAAAGAATTGTCCTCTGTAATAGAAATCGCTAACCTGACGAATAGCTTTCCATTCTATTTCTTCCCGGATAACGGACAATTCTGTGATCCCATTTTCTGTTAGAATGAGATAAGGTTTCCGGTCAAACCAAGTACCGATACCGAATATCAGGCACAAACCTGCTAAGATAATAAAACTCCACCCTGCAGTTGTATTATCCGTATATTGTAGGAATAACCAGCCGGCAATAGCAAGTATCGGGCTTAGGAAAGTTATGAGGATGGCTTTCTTTACCGACTGATATATCACGATCTTGCTATCCATCTGTAGATTTTATTCCTTAACTGCTTCCTCGTTTACCTGGTCTTCTGCCACCATTGTAAGCGATATATCTGTATTTTTCTCTTGGTCCAGAATCTTCTGCAGCAATTCCGCAACCTTTGTCTCACCCATCTGCTTGGCGAATTCTACCAGAGTTCCATAGGAAGCTATTTCATAGTGTTCGGTTTTTTGTCCTGCCAACACCAGACCTGCATCACGGGTATAAGAGTCTTTGTCCGTATCTTCGATTATCGCTTCTGCTTCTTTTATCAGACCGTCCATCGCTTCACATTTTTTGGCTTTGGCTTTCTCTCCCATCAGTTCAAATACTTGTTCCAGCATCCGGATTTGGCCTTCCGTTTCCTTTGTATGCTTTTCGAAAGCACTTGCCAGTTTTTTACTTGTTGCGGCTTTCATCATTTTAGGTAATGCTTTGTATAAAGCTTGTTCTGCCCAATAGATATCCTTCAATTGGTCTACGAAGAATTCTCTGAATTTACGATTCTCCATCTGGGGAGCAGTTTCTTTTTGGTTTTTACTTTTTGTTTCCATCGTTTTCTCTTTTTAATGAATATAATTAATCTAATATTTTCAAAAACATCTGTAATGCCCGATTAGAGGCTTGCCGTATTATTTCCTGACGGTCTCCGCTAAACAGAAAACGTTTGGCATGTATTTCCCCTTTCATCTTAACGGCAATCCATATTGTACCAACGGGATTCTCGTCCGAACCTCCCTCCGGACCTGCATACCCGGTAGTGGCAATGGAACAGGGGCACTTCAATACTTGACAGGCTCCATAGACCATTTGCTCTGCGATAGGTTGGCTGACTACTCCATATTTTTCCAAATCCTGGCTTTCGACTCCCAATATCTTCTTTTTAACTTCCTCGGAATAAGAGATGATCCCTCCGATAAAATGTTCCGAACTCTCAGGCTCTGAAGCAAGCATATTGGCAATACGTCCTCCGGTACAACTTTCTGCTGTCCCTACAGTCAGCTGATACTCGGCTAACTTTTTGCCTGCTTGCTTCAATAAGGCAATTTCATCGTCATCTAAATAATGAATTTTCATATTCCTGACTGTTGGACATATTTGTCGATCGCTGTACGGGTGTTATTTCCCTCTATTATTTTAACGTATCCGGTAAGAAACAGGTTGAGTGCTTGCTAATTAAACTTACTTATTTTGCGTAAATAAATGAGAAGCTTATCAGATATATGAGTATCCAATTCCCCTTTTTAGCGATAAAAGGGGAATCGAAAATATTTTTCTTTCCGCTTTCTTCTTATACTACAAAATGCCCCGGCATTAGATTCAGAGGAACAGGTATGATTGGGGGAGGAGTCAGGCCCAAAGGTGTAGACCCGATAAATACTACGTATCCTACATTTAGTAGAAGTATAAAGTTTATAGACTTCTATCCGTTTGCTGATATTGAAACGATCACATCACGTTTGAGGCTTTTTATGCAACTATATACTTTGAGCAAGCTGGTATTATACTCAAGTCTTGGTATAATAAAGTATATAGTTGCGATTATAAATATACTTCACTTTATTCATTTATAATGGATTAATATGTTATTTCATAAATTCAAAAGCAACTTCCAAATCGGAATAATCTCAATGACTTTATGGTCTATTTCCAGTACTTGTTCGGAATCACGGGTTATCACCATCAATTTTTTACATTCTAATACATTCGACAACTTCAATAATGCACTTATTTCCCGATCAAAAGTACCATTACTATTATCAAGATTATAGCAAACCTGGATAGCTATTGATTCATCCGGAATATAAAAATCGACTTCGATACCTCGGTTATAAAAAAATACGGCATCATTCCGGCCATATTTACGTAATAAATTAATTGCGACCAGATTTTCCAACAACGGAGTTTCTCCGTCAAGTAAAAAAAGATTCAGTATCCCGTTATCCGTGAAATAATATTTAGGATTAGTTTCTTTGTCAACAAGCTTTCCCGCTATATTCTGTATGGAAGAAATCAACCAGGCATCTTTCGCGTATTCAATATAATTGATGATAGTTGTTTTACCAACTTTTACCCCCGTTGAAGAAACGATATTGGCAACCCGAGTAAATGACATCGGTTGCTTTACACTTTCAGCCAACTTTTTAAACAACACACGTAATGCAAAAGTATTATCAACCGAATGGCGGGCTGCAATATCTCCCCAATAAATTTTTTGATAAACACTAGTTAGATAATCACGTTTGGCTGAAAATTCTGCTCCTTCAGGAAATCCACCATAATAAAAATAATCATTGAATTTTCTCAATATCCCCGCTTTCGTTTCAGTCGCAAACAGAGAATTATCATCAACCCTGATATTATTTGCATTCAAGAACTCCTTAAAACTATACGGGTAAACATTAACGGGAATATAACGCCCTCCCAAAGTAGTTTGTATGTCTTGGCTCAACATTTTAGCGTTACTTCCGGTAATATACACCCGGTGTTTGGTATCGGCCAGACGGCGGGCAAATTTCTCCCAACCCGTAATGTTTTGAATCTCATCCAGAAAAAGAATGGGCTTCTTTCCATACATTTCCCAATGTACTTCCAAAAGTAAATTCAAATCATCCAAAGCCATCCCGACAAGACGCTCATCTTCAAAATTAATATAAAGCATCTCATCCCAATTAATTCCTTGCGCTAATAATTGTTGCATTCGTTGATAAAGCAAGAAAGATTTTCCAGCTCTCCGAATACCCACAAAAACATAATTACCAAACTCCTCAAAAGTAAAACTCCTCGGTATTACCTGATATTTTGGTACCTCTACCTGATTGTCTGTAAGGACTGATTTCAAAATATTTTTGTCCATTCGTTATTTTTGTCTTATTGATAGGACAAATTTACACTATTTTTGTTTTATACGCAAGACAATACAGGTTTATATAAAATAGATACGCAACTATATACTTTATTGTACCAAGACTTGTGTATAATATCAGCTTGCTCAAAAGTATATAGTTGCGTAGAGAAATTGTGTACGCAATGGACTGAAAATTACAGTTTTGAAGAAAAATCTTAAGAATTTTCACAAGAAATTTTATTGATTGTTGATTATCAGAAATTTGATACATATAATATCAATCAGACACAGAAAAGAATAGGAAAACTTTAAGTCAGAAACTCAATGATTCATTAGGTAATTTATTGCAAGAAACATTGGAAGAGTTATTGAAAACCACCACAGAAGATATAAGAGAAAAGTTAGAAGACGAGTATAATAATGACTGATGTATATTTTAACAATGCCAACCTGCGCTTTAGCAGATTGGCGCAGTAAAGTCCAACCATTCATTATACACAAGTCTTGGTACAATAAAGTATATAGTTGCGACATGATTTAATAAATTCTATATCATTTTCTTCTGTGTTTGTAAATATTGCTCCAAAAACTTCTTCAATTATTGGAGAAATATTAGTTGCGATAGAATTACGTACTATTTCTTTTTCTCGATTTATAAGTGAAGATACTATTTTTTTTCCCGTAATACATTCGTTGTTTTTCAAAAATTTGAATCCTCCATTTTCAATAAAACTTTCTTTTGAAAGGTTATTATAAAAAGTAACAAATCGCTCTTTAATATCATCAAATCCATTAAATAGTAAACATTTATTCTGTTTCCATGGATTCCCATTTTGATTAACAAATTGCCCAATAATAAATTGTTGTCCATTGGTAATTATCCCAAATGCAATACCTTCATCCACTAAATATCTTCTAATTTGAT
>ERZ506979.1120-NODE-1120-length-12677-cov-6.490017_pt1 | contig 12677 bp, 10 predicted proteins | sample MGYA00512887_ERZ506979 | MGnify/ENA metagenome assembly ERZ506979 | reverse complement strand
ATACCGCAAGACGGGTCGCACTCGTCAAGCAGCGGGTGCGGGAAAACACCCGCCGGAGGCAGCGGCGCGGCATATATGGACTGAGCGCCGCGTGTATGCTGCTGTTCGCGGTGCTGATGCAGGCGATAAGCACGGTCGTCAGGCCGGGACAGACCGCCGCATGGGGCGTGTTCGGCGCGATGCTGCTGCGCGAGGATGCGGGCGGATATGTGCTGGTGGCCGTTGTATCCTTTGCCGCTGCGGCGGCAATCACCGCGCTGTGCATGCGGTTCAGGATCAGAGAAAACCGGAAAAAGGGCGGGACAGGCAAGCCGGACCCGCAGGAACAGGAGGGAAAAACGACATGAAGAAACGAATACTCAGCATTCTGCTTCTATGCTGTATGGTGCTGACCATGATGCCCGCGACGGTCTTCGCGGCGGATGGAGAGGTTGCCGCACGCGCATCGGAAACGGGCGGCCTGTATGAATACCATGAGGCCTACGGCGCAGACCCGGCAGGGGCATCCGATACTATGATGCCAAAAACGAGGAGCGGGGCAGCCCGTCCCGCTGCCACCCAATACACCTATACGCTGCATTACGATGCCAACGGCGGCAGCGGCGCGCCGCCAAGTCAGAGCGTGACCAGCTCGGAATTTGCTGTATGGGTTCCCATATCAGAAATAATTCCAACCCGTGACGGATATACCTTCATAGGTTGGGCGAATTATCGGACTGGTACGCCGATATATGGCGGAAACGGCGGTTATACCGAGTGTCTGGTAGTACATGGGGTTGATATGAGCACAACCATCTATGCCATATGGGAGGTGCACAATCATAGCTGGGGCGAATGGACCTCCAACGGCAACGGAACGCACACACGCACCTGTACCGCGGACAGCAGCCATACCGAAACGGGCAACTGCTCCGGCGGCAAGGCTACATCCACGGAGAAGGCTGTCTGCGAAACCTGTCATACGGCTTACGGAGAGCTTTTGCAGCCTGCCAAAACGGTTATCACCACCCCACCCACGCTGCCCCTTCCGGGGTATATAGGAAATGAGTATACCGACAGGGCGCTCAGGGGCGGCGAAGCGAAGGCCGAGAGTACGGGCGTCGTCGTTCCCGGCACGTTCCGCTTCAAGGACCATGAGGGCGGCAGAGTATACCCGGGCGAAAACCGCATGAAGATCCTCTTTACCCCCGACGATACGGAGGCATACACCACGGCGGAATGTATCCTTACCGTGACGGGGACAAAGCGCACGATCACAAGAGTCCCGGACGATGTGATCATCACGGACAAGCCCATTGGCACGGCGTTTGAGGATCTGGGGCTTCCCCTTTCCCCTTTCGGCGTCAAGGTTGAGACCAACACCGGCGCGAGTTACAGTCCCGTCCCCGTGACATGGGACAGCTCCACCTATAACCCGAACAAATATGGCGAGCAGATCATTACCGGCGAGCTGCATGTTGAAAAGAGCGGCTTCACGGATAGTCTGGAGCCGACAAGCACGGTCAAGGCCACCGCCAGAATAACGCTTATTGACGACCGCGTCTTTACGCCCACGCTGGAGCCGCCCACCTATTCCAAGCAGCTCTACGGCGGAGACCTGTGCTTCCTTGTGTTTGCCGATAAATATCTCTCCGGCGGAACGGCCACGGTGAACGGCGAAAAGGTTTTCGGCAAATTCACGCTGGACAAAGATCAGAAAATATACGGACATTCATTGACGGCGAGCACGCTATTGCAGGCGGGGCAGCTGCGGCTGAAGGTCATCTTCACGCCCGACAACCTGAAGCGGTACAACAAGGCGGAATGCACCGTTGATGTGAATGTCATTCCCCGCAAATATATGTATTCCAACGCCAGTTACATTGACAATAGAAAGATCGGCACGCCCTTTGCGGAGCTGAACCTCTCGGATTCATTCAGCTTTTATGCGGTGGGCGATGAAAAAGATCCCGAGGGAACAGGGATGGACTTCGGTATGAATGTCGTCACCTCATGGGACGCTTCGACCTACGACCCCAATTCGTTTGAGGAGCAGACCATCTACGGCGAAGTCAACCGCGCCGAATTGAAGAAGTATTTCACCATACCCGATGGCACCGACCTCCGAGCCGTGAGAAAGGTTCAGCTGCAGCCTGACCCGGCCGAGACGGAGATCACGCAGCTGCCCGTATTCCGATGGAAGAACGGCGATTTTGCGTTGCCCGACAACACCATATTCACCTGGCGAAAGCTTCAGGTGGGAACCTACAATGGTGAAGTCGGCACGCTCGTCGGCGGCGTGGCAAAGGTCAAGGGTGCGGATACCGTCGCCCCCGGCACGTTCTCCTTCAAGAATGCCCCGCTGTTCTACCTCCAGACTCCGGGTGAACACGATGTGACGGTGGTATTCACGCCGGACGACCTGCGTCTCCACAAGCCGACGGAGATTACCATCAAAATCAACGCCATCAAAAACACCATCAGGAATATCGATGAACCGGATCCCATTACCGATAAGCCGTTCGGCACGCCCTTTGCAGAGCTTGGCTTGCCGGAAAATGTGTGCATCAATGCCGTTGACGGCGCGTGGCGCTGGATCAACGTGGCATGGGATGAATCGTCCTATGATGCGGAGTCCGTGGATTGGCAGACCATCACCGGCACGCCGGTGCTTAGCGAAGATGACGGAGACATCTTTCAGCAGCCGGAGCCAGCGGTAACAGCCGCGATTCGGGTGAAGCTTATCGATAACCGACCCCCTATGCCGCCGACAATCGTCGCGGAAAACCTGCCCGACGGCATGGAAGGCGAGGCTTACAGCAATCGCCTGACCGCCAAGGGTACCGCGCCCATCACATGGAGCATTGTGAGCGGCGTCCTGCCCGGGGGACTTAGCCTAAACGAGGACACAGGAGAGATAAGCGGCACGCCCGCCGGGGAAGGGACCGAGGTCTTTACCGTTATGGCGGTCAACGATTTGGGTGAGGATATTAAGGAGCTTTCCATCACGATAGTCAAGGCTCCCGAGGCGGAATACGCCGTTACCGTCAGGGACGACGGTCACGGCACAGGCAGCGCGGACCCCGCCTCGGCGACGGCCGGAACGGAGATCACCCTGACCGCTACGCCAAACGCGGGCTACCATTTTAAGGAGTGGCAGGTTATGAGCGGCGACGTGACGGTAAGGGACGACAAGTTCACCATGCCGAGCGACAACGTGGAGATCAAGGCCATCTTCGAGGAGGATGCGCCGCCTACGCCCACGGAGTACACCGTCACCGTGAAAACGGACGGAAACGGAACGGCTTCCGCCTCTCACGCAAAAGCCGTGGTCGGCACAGAGATTACCCTGACCGCTACGCCAAACGCGGGCTACCACTTTAAGGAGTGGCAGGTCATGAGCGGCGACGTGACCGTAAAGAACGACAAGTTCACTATGCCGAGCGGCAACGTGGAGATCAAGGCCATCTTCGAGGAGGATGCGTCGCCCACGCCCACGGAGTACACCGTCACCTTTGACGGCAACGACGGTACGCCCTCTGTCGGCAGCATGACCACCACCAAGCAGAAGCTGACCTCTCTGCCCGATGCTTCCCGCAGCAAGCACAGCTTCAACGGCTGGTACACCGAAAAGAGCGGCGGCACAAAGATTACGACGGATACCGTGTTCTCTGCAAATACCACTGTCTACGCTCACTGGACGCATACCGGAGACAACAATCCGCCTGTCAACTACTATACGCTGCGCTTTGAAACAGGCGGCGGCAGTGCTATTCCCGGCGTGCGGGAAACGTACAATACCTACATGGATTTGACCAAGTATGTTCCCACTCGGCACGGGTATACCTTTGTCGGCTGGTACAGCGAACAGAGCCTTGTGAACAAGGTCTCAGACATTTATCTGACCGGGGATAGGACTGTGTATGCCGGCTGGCGCGCGGTTACAATCCCGCAGACCGGTGACAGCGGTCAAATGAATTTGTGGAGCACCGCGCTATGTGCATCTTTTGCCGGATGCGTTGCGCTGATCGTATGGAAAATCAGGCGGCGGGAGAAAAAATCACTGTAAATCCTCAAAAGTAAAAGTCTTATCTTCAGGGGCGCGGGCAAATAACCCGCGCTCCATACTATTTTCCAAAAGCAGTAAGGTGGCTGTCCTTTTAAAGGACAGCCACCTTACTTTTTTGAGAGGATAAATCCGTTTGTCAGCCTGCATCGGCGGCAAGGGCCTGGTCGATGAGCTTTTGCAGCGTCTCCGCTTGATTTTTTTCCGTGATGGCGCCTACGATGGGTTCGCCCACGATGTTGCCGTTGCGGTCAACCACATAAGTGGTAGGATAGGCAAAGATGTTTTCGGTAAACTTTCCTGCCTCACCGTCGGAAGCGAAATACACGTTCTGATAGGTTGCGTTTTTCTTGGCAAGGACATCTTTCGCCTCGGAAATAGCCGCTTCGTCGCCGTCCAGCGTGAAGGTGTTGACACCGATGAGTGCGCCGCCCTTCTCCGCGAGTTCTTTGTTCAGCGCATCCAGCTCGGAAAGCTCGCCCACGCAGGGATTGCAGGTTGTGAACCAGAAATTCACCACGGTGACGGCGTTGGCAGAGAACAGCTCGTCACTTTTCACCGTATTTCCATCCAGGTCCTTGCCCTCAAAGGTGGGGAATTTCTGCATGCTGCCGTCATCGGATTTCTGCATACTGCCGTCATCGGGCGGCGTGGTCGTGTCGCTGCCCGCGGGCACGCTCATAGCGCCATCCGTAGATTCCTGTGCCGCCTCGGGGTACTTTTCCTCAATCATGGTCAGCTTGGTTTCGATGTCGCGGATCTTCTCCGCTTCGCCCTGAATCAGTTTCAGCTCATCCGCTGTAAACTGATCCTTGGCGGATTCGATTGTGCTGAGTAGGAAATCACCGTAGTTTTTGCCGTCCTCCTGCATGGTCATGCCCTTGTCGGCTGCCATGAATACCTTTTCCCAAAGGGCTGTGTTCTCCGAGAGAATGGCATTTTCCTGCGCCATCAGATCTTTGTGCATGGCGACCGCTTCCTCGGCATTCTTCGGTTCGCTGCTCATTCCGCTCGTTTTGTCTCCGTTCTTTGTGCCGCAGGCTGTCAAAGACAACATCATCAGGGCGAGAAGCAGCAGCGCCAGCAATCGGCCGGCCGTAGTTGTTCTATTCATTTTCATCTGTTTTTTCTCCTTGTTATTATTGTTTATTATTTTCTGCGGCTTTTTTTGCCGCTTTTGTTTTATCTTTACCGTCTCCGAAGCCGTAACGGAAGCGCACGGCGCCTGTCGGACAGGTGCGTATGCACATTCCGCAGCGGATGCACTCGGTATGGTTGGGCGCTTTTGTTACATCCACATCCATCTTGCAGGCTTTGGCGCATTTTCCGCAGGATACACACTTGTTTTTGTCCACCTTTATCTGAAAGAGAGACACCCGGTTGAACAGTGCGTAAAACGCCCCCAGCGGGCAGAGCCACTTGCAGAAGGGACGGTAGAATATTACGCTCAGCACGATTACTGTAAGCAGGACGCCGAATTTCCATGTAAACAGGCTTCCCAGCGCCGACCGGATACCGGAATTGGCAAGGGACAGCGGGATGGCCCCCTCCATCACGCCTTGCGGACAGAGGTATTTACAGAAGAACGGGTCGCCCATGCCTACATCGTTTACAAGGAACGCCGGCAGCAGGAAAACCATCACCAGCAGTACGGCGTACTTGAGGTATCGCAGGGGCTTGAGTTTCTTTGTGGAGAACTTCTTCGTGGGAATTTTATGCAGCAGTTCCTGAAACCAGCCGAAGGGGCACAGAAAACCGCAGATAAAGCGTCCAAGCAGGACGCCGAGCAAAATGAGAAAGCCTGTGATATAATAGGAAAAACTGAACTTGGAAGAGCCCACTACCGCCTGAAACGCCCCGATGGGACAAGCGCCGGAGGCGGCCGGGCAGGAGTAGCAATTCAGCCCGGGCACACAGACGGTTTTCCCTGCGCCTTGGTACAGTTTGCCCTTGAGAAAGTTCGGCAGGTGCAGGTTGGTCAATAAAGCTGCCCCCGCCTGTATCCAGCCGCGGAAGCGGGACATAATCTGTGACGCGCCCGAAAATTTCTTACCCAATGCCTACACACTCCAGACATAATTTAATCGCTTTGCTCAGTACCGTCGCGGCCTCGCCGCGCCATGCGCCGAAGCACAGCATGGCGATACCCACAACCAGCAACGTGGCCTGCGCCGCTGCTTTTTTTGCACAGCTCAATTTTATCACCCTTTCGCTTTTTCTGCCATCATCATAGCACAGGAAAGATAAAATCCCTGTTAAGAACGAAAATTTAATGCAGATCTTATCTGCTTTTGCTATAATAAAGAAAAAGGAAATGAAAAGGGGGACTCTTATGCACCTTTTGGTAATTGAAGATGAACGCGCCCTATGCGAGACGATTGTCCGCAGTTTGCGGCGCTTGGCATACAGTGTGGACTACTGCTACGACGGGGAAAAGGCGCTGGAACTTCTGGGTGTGGAGCGCTACGATTTGGTGCTTCTTGATCTGAACCTGCCGGGAAAGGACGGCATGACCGTGCTGCGCACCTTGCGGCAGACAGACCGCGAGACGCGGGTGCTGATTCTCTCCGCACGCGGCGAGGTGGAGGACAAGGTTGAGGGCTTGGATGCCGGGGCCAACGACTATCTTGCAAAACCCTTTCACTTGGCTGAACTGGAGGCCCGCATCCGCAGCCTGACTTTGCGGCAGTTCACCCAGCAAGCCGTGTTGCTGACCTGCGGGGAGCTGACGTTCGACACACGCTCCCGCACCGCTGCCGTCAATGGGCAGCCCCTGACACTCACACGTAAGGAGACGGGCATTCTGGAATATCTGATGGTGCATCAGGGACGGCCTGTGAGTCAGGAAGAGCTGATGGAGCACGTCTGGGATAACAGCGTGGACAGCTTCAGTAATTCTATCCGGGTTCATATCTCCGCCCTGCGCAAGAAGCTCCGCGCCGCGTTGGGGTTTGACCCCATCCGTAATCGCATCGGCGAAGGCTATTTGATGGGAGGAGAGGAAACATGAAGCGACTTTCCTTGCAGTGGCGCATCACCCTGATGACTGTCCTGCTCATCGGTGTCACCTGTGTTGTCATGAATCTGCTGCTCTGTTCCTCCGGTGTGTACTATATGGACACAATCGCGGACACCTTACAGGGAGGCGACACGGTTATTATGAACAGTGAAGGCGCAGAGAGCTTTAATCCGCAGCTCGTAACGCCCGATGAGGATCTGACCATTGTTGTCAACGGAGCGCAGGGGCGCTTTCGCATGACCAACTGGTATATTACGGCTGTGGTGACACTGCTTAGCGGCGTTCTGGCCTATTTTGTCAGCGGACGCGCCCTCAAGCCGCTGCGCAGCTTTGTGTCTCAGGTGGAGAAGGTGCAGTTGAACAACCTGGCGGATATGAGGATTAACGAGAATGTTCTGCCGGAGTTTCGGCAGCTGAGTTACTCTTTCAATCAGATGTTGGAACGGTTGGACAACGCCTTTGCCGCCCAGCGGCAGTTCACCGGCAACGCTGCCCACGAGCTGCGCACGCCGCTGGCACTGATGCAGGCGCAGCTGGAGCTGTTCTCCGCGGAGCATCCCGATATGCTGCCGGAAACGGCGAAGTTTCTCGCGCTTTTGCAGGAACAGACGGAGCGACTGACACAGATGACCAAAACGCTGCTTGAAATGAGCAATTTGCAGCAGGTGGCGCGAAACGAGCAGATTCAGCTTGCCCCGATGGTTGAGGAGGTCTTCACAGATCTCGCGCTTTTGGCAGAAAAGCGCAATATTACGCTGGAGATGGAGGGAGACGGCTTCCTCATCGGCAGTGATGCACTGATTTACCGACTGCTTTTTAACCTGACGGAAAATGCAGTCAAGTACAACCGTTCGGGCGGCTCGGTGAAGGTTTCTGTTACGCAGGAGCCGGAAAAGATTCTGATCCGCGTTTCCGACACCGGCTGCGGCGTCCCGGAGGAATACCAACAGAGCATCTTTCAGCCCTTCTTCCGGGTGGATAAATCCCGCAGCCGGGAGTACGGCGGCGTTGGGCTGGGGCTTTCTTTGGTGTGGGAGATTGCCAATCTCCACGGTGGCTGCGTCCGGGTGGAGGAGAGCTCGAAGAAGGGCACCACGATTGCGGTGGAGCTGCCGGTACAGGGATAAGGCGCTCGAAATCTCCGGTGAGCCGTTCGCGGAATACGAACGGCTTTAGAAAAAGCAGCGGTTTTGCGATGAACAGAAGGGAAGGCGATGAACACATGAGAATCTTATATGAGCTGTCTTGGTTATGGGAAATGCTGGGCATCGCGCTTGCTGCTGCCGCTGTCTGCGTGACTTGTGCCGCACTGATTTGCAAAGCAACGAAGAGGCGGCCAAACAAAAAAATGCTGGCCGTCGTAGGGGTGGCCGCATTTGCCGGTGCAATTCTGGCAGTCCTTCTGATTGCGCGGACACCGATGCCGCTTTGAAGATCTTTAATCCTCCGGCAGCTTGGCCGACAACACGAAGAAGCTTGCCTGCACAATCCGTGGCCGGAGAATATATAGGCTGTCAAAAAAAACTCATGCTTTCAAACGGTGAAAGCATGAGTTTTTCAGTGTGCCGGTATGGACAGCCGCTGGTGTGGTCGGCTTTTTACCTGCGATTCCATTAAATGTGTCGTTTTTTAAGGAGCAGGGCGAGCGCCGCGAGGCTGCCTGCGCAGAGCGTCAGCCAAAGTGCGGGGGCAAAATCATCGCCTGTTTTGGGGTGGTTCGTCGGGCTTGGGGTTGCGGTCGGCGCGGCAGTCGGTACGGCTGTGGGAGCTGCCGTAGGTGTCGCCGTGGGCTCCGCTGTGGGCGTGGCCGTCGGTTCTGCGGTTGGGGTTGCCGTGGGCTCTGCAGTCGGTGTTGCCGTCGGTTCCGCCGTGGGCGTTGCGGTGGGCTCTGCCGTTGGCGTAGCTGTGGGTTCCGCAGTAGGCGTTGCTGTGGGTTCAACGGTAGGTGTTGCCGTCGGCTCCGGGGTCGGGGTCAGCTCGGGCGCGGCGATGGTGAAGGTGATATTCAGCCCGTCTCCGTCGCGTGCCACAGACAAGTCCTTGACGGATGTACCGGAAGACGAAGGGTACTTTACGGAGCCTGTTACGGCTGTTACTTTATAATTTCCCGGTTCTAACGTGTAGGGAATCAAAATGCTTACCCGTGTAGAAGCTGGCAATATGTCATCATCCTCGTCAAAATTTACATATGTGAACGTCGGATCTGTGTCGATCACTGCACCGGTCAGTACGGTTGTATCGCCGGTATCTGTATTTGTAACGGTGAAGGACGTATCATCCGTAAGCGACAGATCGTTGATGGTTATATTCCGTGACGGTTGAGTACTGGCTCCTCTGGGTACGAGCAGTGTAAACCCAATGCGCAGCTGCCCTTTTGTAGGCCCCGGCTGTCCCGATGCTGCGCCTACGATCACCACATCATCATATTGACAGCCTACCACTGAGAGCAGAGCGAACAGCAGAATGAACACGACTCCGATTTTTATACCCTTGTTTTTCACGGCGTTACCTCCTCATAAATTTGAACGGTGTTTGTTGTGTTCATTATACCATGACATGGCGTGAACGTCAATTAGAATATGCTTAGAATTTATTCATTTTTATTTTACAGCGGGCAAAATTTTCCGTTGCAGCGGGCAAAACGGTTTTTCTTGCAAATGGGTGTTGCTATCTGCCGTGGGGTATGGTAAAATCAAGCTGTATGACCCGTTCTATAATAAGAAGAACGAGGAAAAAGAGAGGATTGGTTCAAATCATGAAAAATATAAAAAAGCTGCTGGCTGTTCTGCTGGCCGCGCTGCTGTGCGTATCTGTGACGGCCTGTGCAAACAACGGCGCTTCAAGCACGGCGGTCGCAACGCTGGAGACGTCTTCCACGGCGAGCGAGGGCGAGACCGCGGAGAGCACCGACAAAGACCCTGCGGGCTATGACGATGATATTCAGGGCCTTTGCAAGTATCTTGAAGACTGCAAGGTGGCAGCGGGCGAAAAGGTGCAGATGTCTTACGACGTCATCGGCGCCGAAAACGGCTATAAATATGTATACCGCTACGCAGATTCCGCTGTGCAGCTTGAAGTGTATGAGTTCCCGGCGGAGCTTTCCGAGACCGCTAAGGCGCTTCAGGACGCTGTGCGCGCAGACGGCACGTTTAAGGTGTTGGATAACACCGTGCCGGGTTATCTTTCAAACGACGGCCGCTTCCTTTTGATCTACACCGACGCGAAGTCGGAAAAGGAAGACGCGAATAAAACACACAAGGAGCACGTTCTGGAGTGCTTCAATACGTTTGCGGACGCAAAGGCAAAATAAAAAAATTATAGGGGGCGGAAAGGCATGTGCTTTTCCGTCCTTAGTGCTTTCTTATTTTAAAAAATCGGCGGCGGTTAGGCATAAATGGGCATGAAACGCACCGAGAGGGGAGTTATACACCATGAACACACAAGATACCGTGCACCGCAAAAGCGCCGCAGAGCTGCGCATACGGCGCGTGATGGATGCACTGGAGAAAAACAACATGCAGGCGTATTATGCGCCCACGTGTGCGGACGCCGTAAAGATCGCAAAAGAGCTGCTGCAGCCGGGCGATGTGATTTCCTGCGGCGGCAGCGTGACGCTGGATGAGACCGGCGTGATGGATTTAATGCGCTGCGGGGACTATGAATTTTTGGACAGAACAGCCGCGAAAACGCCCGAGGAGCGCGAGAAGCTGTACCGCGAGGTGTTTTCCTCTGATGTGTTTTTGACGGGCACAAACGCCGTTACGGAGCACGGAGAGCTTTATAATGTAGACGGCAACGGCAACCGCGTGGCGGCGATGCTGTTTGGCCCGAAAAAGGTGCTGATTTTCGCGGGGTGCAACAAGATTGTGCGCGACATAGACGACGCCGCAAAGCGCGTGAAAAGCTGTGCGACGCCCGCAAATGCCATGCGGCTGAATTTGGACACGCCGTGCACGCACGGGGCGTGTCCCGGCACGGACGGCGAGCTGTGCGCGGGATGCCGCTCGGAAAATCGTATCTGCGCGATGTACACGGTTTTGGCACGCCAGCGCGTGAAGGGCAGAATTCATGTTATTCTCATCGGTGAGGAGGTCGGTTACTGATATGAAAGAAAAGATACAGGCTTTTATGGCAAAACGACAGGCGAAAGGAAAGCGGTCCTACGAGATCGACATGTGCAACGGTCCGCTGCTGGGCAAAATTCTGCGCTTTGCGGTGCCGCTGATGCTTTCCGGCGTTTTGCAGCTGTTTTTTAACGCGGCGGATATTGTGGTGGTCGGCCGCTTTACCGGCCACACGGCGCTGGCGGCGGTGGGCTCTACCGGCGCGCTTATCAATTTGCTCATCAACGTGTTCGTCGGCCTTTCCATCGGCACAAACGTGCTTGTGGCGCGCTATTACGGCGCACAGGATGCAAAGCAGCTGAGCGAGACCGTACATACCTCTGTGCTGACAAGTCTTGTGAGCGGTGTTATATTGATTGCCGTGGGCGTTGCGTTTGCGGAGCCGCTGCTGACCCTGATGGGCACCCCGGAGGACGTTTTGGGTCAGGCGGCGCTTTACATGCGCATATACTTTGTGGGCATGCCGGCGATGATGCTGTACAACTTCGGCGCGGCGATTTTGCGCTCTGTGGGCGACACAAAGCGCCCGCTGTACTTTTTGACCATTGCGGGCGTTGTAAACGTCATTTTGAATCTGTTCCTCGTCATTGTGTTCCATCTCGGCGTGGCGGGTGTTGCCATTGCGACGGTCATTTCGCAGGTGATTTCTGCGGGACTTGTGACCATCTGCCTGATGAAAACGAACGCTTCTTACCGTTTGGAGCTGCATAAGCTGCATATCTATAAAGATAAGTTTTTCGGCATGATGCGTGTCGGCCTGCCGGCGGGCATGCAGGGCGCGGTGTTCTCCATTTCGAACGTGCTCATTCAGTCCTCTATCAACTCGTTCGGCTCTACCGTTATGGCGGGCAGCACGGCTGCGGCCAACATTGAGGGCTTTGTGTACACTGCGATGAACGCGTTTTACCAGACGGCGCTGTCCTTTACCGGGCAGAACATGGGCGCGAAGAAATACGACCGCGTGGCGAAAATTCTGCGCATCTGCATTTTTTGTGTGACCGTGACGGGCGTTGTGCTCGGCTGCGGCGCGTATTTGCTGGGCACACCTTTACTTTCTATATATACGGCTGACCCGGAGGTTATCCAGTACGGTTTGGAGCGTATGCTCATTGTGTGCGTACCGTACTTCCTTTGCGGCATTATGGACACGCACGTGGGCGTTTTGCGCGGTATGGGGTATTCGATCATGCCGATGATTGTATCGCTTACAGGTGCGTGTGCGCTGCGTGTGGTGTGGATCCTGACGGTCTTCCAGATGCACCGCACGCTGTTTATACTGTTCCTCTCGTACCCGGTGACGTGGGCCGTGACGGCGGCCGCGCATTTTGTGTGCTACCTTATCGTGCACCATAAGATGATGGAAAAGGCGAAAGCGGAGCAGGCCGAGGCGGCAAAAGCATAAAGTATACTTATATATTAAGAAGAAACGCGTTGTGGGATGACCGCAGCGCGTTTCTAGATCGGAAGAGCACACGTCTGAACTCCAGTC
>ERZ506979.1115-NODE-1115-length-12766-cov-4.114153_pt1 | contig 12766 bp, 9 predicted proteins | sample MGYA00512887_ERZ506979 | MGnify/ENA metagenome assembly ERZ506979 | reverse complement strand
AGCGGGTGGAGAGAAAATCCGGATGCAGATCGCAGACAAGGGCTTTGGGCCGGACTTCCAGCAATTGCTCCAGATGGACAGCCACTTCCTCGTAAAAGCCCAGTGTGGCCGGATTTTCCAGATCCCCGATATGCTGACCCACAAAGGCTTCGCGCCCGCGCGTGAGGCAGATGGCGCTCTTGAGCTCGGCTCCGGCCCCCAGCACCGTGGGATCAGACGCTTCCCCGCCCGGCGCGCCGCCCAAAGGCGGCAGAAACACCGGGCGCGGCACGTACCCCCGCGCGCGCCGGAAAAATAGCGGCTCCACCGCTGAAGGGACGGCATCGGAGGCGGCAGCGGGAGCGGCCCCGTCCACGGCATGCCCCGGCCGCGGCGGACGCGGGGCCACCGTAAGCACGCTGTCGTCCACGCGCACCAGAATGTCCCTGTCGTGCAGCAGCCAGGCGTCGGCCAGATGTCCCAGACGGGCCAAGGCCTCGCGGTTGCCCAGACAGAGCGGTTCGCCGTGGGGATTGGCCGAGGTCATGACCAGCACCGGCGGCAGCGCCGCGCGCGGAACCAGCCAGTCGAACAAGGCCGCGTGCAGAGGCGTATAGGGCAGCATCAGGCCCACAGTACGCGCGTCCGGGGCCACTTCCGGCGGCAGCGCGCCCGCCGCCCCTGCCGGGGCCGCGCGGCGCGGACAGAGCACGATGGGCTTTTCCGGGCTTTGCAGCAGGGCCTCGTGTTCGGGCGTGAGCTCACAGAGCGCGCGGGCCGTGGCCGGATCGGCCACCATCAGGGCCAGGGGCTTGTGCGGACGGCTCTTGCGCCGCCGCAGTTCCCGCAGCGCCCCGGCGTCGCGGGCGTCGCAGGCCAGCTGAAAGCCGCCCAGACCCTTGAGCGCCAGAATACCGCCGTCCAGCAACAGTTGTCCGGCGCGGGCCAGAGCCTCGTGCTGATTGTCCCGCGTGGGACCGGTGTCGCCGCTGCGGGCCACGCGCCTGTCCACAAACCAGAGGCGCGGGCCGCAGACCGGGCAGGCTATAGGCTGGGCGTGAAAGCGCCGGTCGCCGGGATCGGCGTATTCCGCCGCGCAGTCCGGGCAGAGCGGAAAGCAGCTCATGGTGGTGGTGGCCCGGTCATAGGGGATGGCGCGGGTGATGGTATAGCGCGGGCCGCAATTGGTGCAGTTGGTGAAGGGATAGCCGTGGCGGCGGTTGGCCGGATCGCGCATGTCCGCGAGGCAGTCCGGGCAGATGCCCATGTCCGGGCTGACCAGCACGCTGTGCCCGGCATGGCCGTGGCTGGGCACAATAGTGAATGCGGTCTCGTCGGAAAGGGGCGCGAGTTCTTCCTCGTCCAGCCCCACCAGCCGGGCCAGGGGCGGCAGTTCCGCGCGCAGACGGCGGCCGAAGCGCGCCACCTCTTCCGGCGGGCCCTGCACCTCCATACGCACCCCGTCCGAGGTATTGCCCACCGTGCCGGTAAGCCCTCCCTCCCGGGCCAGCCGGTAGACAAAGGGACGGAAGCCCACGCCCTGAACCTGCCCGGCGGCTGTGAAAGCCCGGCGCGCTGTCTGTTTCATATCCATTGTCGCACTGTAGCCGAAAAGGAAAAAGTCCGCCAGACTGTTTATATGATCAAGATCAGACACCCTTGCCGGAACCGTGACTTTTCTGTATTCTCTTCTGTTATAATCGGTTCATTAAACTGTTCCCCGCCGTTGCGGCGGCAAGGAGGAGCGCCCATGCCCACGGAGTACCATATCGGCACCCGGATTCGTTCTTTCCGTGAGGAACGCGACATTGATCTGGAAAACCTGGCCCAGACCACCAATTTGAGCGTGGAATTTCTGGAAAAGCTGGAAAACGGCGAGATTTATCCCAGCATCGGCCCCCTGCAGAAAGTGGCCCGCGCCTTGGGGGTGCGCCTGGGCACCTTCCTGGACGACCAGTACACCCGTGATCCGATCATCGGGCACATCGGCGGCGCCGAAGCCGACCAGGCCCTGCACACCGGGCGCATGCCCCGGCCCAGCTATGTGTACCACTCTCTGGGCAAAGGCAAGAGCGACCGCAACATGGAACCCTTTTACATTGAAATTTTTCCGGACCCCTCGGTGGAGCGCAAAACCTCGTCCCATCAGGGCGAGGAATTCATCATGGTGCTCAAGGGCGAACTGCTGGTGATCTACGGGCGGGAAAGCCATGTGCTCAAAGCCGGGGACACCATCTACTACAATTCCATTGTGCCGCATTTCGTGGGCGCCGCCGGCGACGAGCCGGTGGAGATCATGGCTGTGGCGTACAATCCGTAGACCTCCCCGGCGGCGCGCAATCCGGTTGCCATCCCACGGACGGAGTAAAACATGGACGAAAAAGTACGCGAGCGGCAGGCGCAGTTTGAACTGCGCGAGTGGACCCTGGGGCAGATTCTCGACCATACAGTGGCCCGTTTTCCCGACCGGGAGGCCATTGTCTACGCTGACCGCAACTACCGCCAGACCTGGCGCGAATTCGCGGATGTGGTGGACCAGTTCGCCAAGGGGCTCATGGCCCTGGGCGTGCAAAAAGGCGAAAAAGTGGCGGTCTGGGCCACCAACGTGCCCTACTGGGTGGCCCTGCAATTCGCCACGGCCAAGATCGGGGCCGTGCTGCTCACGGTAAACACCAATTACCGCGAGCACGAGCTGCGCTATCTGCTGCGCCAGTCCGAATGCGAGAACATCTTTCTCATCGACAGCCTGCGCGACCACGACTATCTCGCCACACTCTACAAGCTCGTGCCCGAGCTGCGCACCCACGGGCGCGGCGAACTGCGCTGCGCCGGGCTGCCGCATCTGAAGCGGGTCTGCTTTCTGGGCGCGGAAAAGCACCGCGGCATGTATTCCGTGCCGGAAATTCTGGCCATGTCCGTCATGGTGGACGACGCGGCCTATCAGGCCCGCCAGGATTCCCTGGACCCCTGGGACGAAATCAACATGCAGTACACCTCGGGCACCACGGGCTTTCCGCGCGGGGTCATGCTGACCCATGTGGGCGTGGGCCTCAACGGCTACTGGATCGGCCGCCACCAGGGCTTTACGGAGCAGGACAGACTCTGCCTGCCGGTGCCGCTTTTCCACTGTTACGGCTGCGTGCTGGGCGTGTCGGCCTGCGTCAACCACGGGACCACCATGGTCATCCTGGAGAGCTATAATCCCCTGAAAGTGCTGGACGCCGTGGACAGCGAACGCTGCACCGCGCTCTACGGCGTGCCCACCATGTTCCTGGCCGAACTGGAGCACAAGCTCTTCAAGCGTTTCGACGTCTCCAGCCTGCGCACCGGCATCATGGCCGGTTCGGTCTGCCCCGAACCGCTCATGCGCCGGGTGGTGGAAGACATGTACATGAAGGAGATCACCATCTGCTACGGCCTCACCGAGGCCTCGCCGGTGATGACCCAGTCCGACATCCACGATCCGCTGTCCCTGCGCTGCGAAACCGTGGGTTGCGCCATGCCGGGCATCGAAGTGCGCGTGGGCGATCCCGACACCTGCGAGGAACTGCCGCGCGGCCAGGTGGGCGAAATCCTCTGCCGGGGCTACAATATTATGAAGGGCTATTACAAAATGCCCGAGGACACGGCCAAAGCCATCAGCCCGGAGGGCTGGCTGCATTCCGGCGACCTCGGCGTCATGGACGAGCATGGCTACGTGCGCGTCACGGGCCGGATCAAGGACATGATCATCCGGGGCGGCGAAAACGTCTATCCGCGCGAGGTGGAAGAATTTCTGCTTCAGATGGACGGCGTGCTGGACGTGCAGGTGGTGGCCGTGCCCAGCCGCAAGTACGGCGAGGAAGTGGGGGCCTTTGTCATCCCCCGGCCCGGCGCGGACCTGCTGCCCGAAGACGTGCGCGACTACTGCCGGGGCAAGATCGCCTGGTTCAAGATTCCCAAATACGTAGCCGTGGTGGAGTCCTTCCCGCTCACGGCCAGCGGCAAAATCCAGAAGTACAAATTGCGCGAAATGGCCGCCGAGCGCTGGCCCGAAGCCATGCGCTAACACAATGAGTGTTGAAACGCCCCGGCGAAACTCCCGCCGGGGCGCTCTTTTCTCCATGCCCGCATCGTGCTAAGCAACGGGGCATGAACAACGAAAATTTTACTTTGACCCCCGATACGGCGAACCCGCCGGACCAGGCCGGGCGATCCGCCGCCGGGAGCGGCGCTCCCCAGCCCGCGACCTGCGCCGCAGTCTGCCCGCTGGCCCGGATACCGGCTCCGGTTTGGAAATCCCTGTTGCGCCGCCCCTTTCGCAAGCGGCACCCCTTTATCTTCTGGCTGTTGGTTCTGGTTCTGATGCTGGCCGGCGTGGCGGCTTTCAGCCGCAACGAGGACAGTCAGCCGCTGTTCGGCGGCGGTGAGCGCCTGGCCTTGGTTACAGTGCGCGGACCGATCATGGACGTGGCCCCCACCTTGGCCTGGATCCGCAAAATCGAGCGCAATCCCAATGTGAAAGGCGTGCTGTTGCGGGTGGATTCGCCCGGCGGCGGCGCAGCCGCCTCGCAGGAAGTGTACGACGCTCTGGCCCGGCTGGCCAAAAAACGCCCCATCGCGGTGAGCATGGGTTCCATGGCCGCCTCGGGCGGGCTGATGGTCAGCATGGCCGGACAGCGGATTTTCGCCAATCCCTCCACGGTGACCGGATCCATCGGCGTGCGCATGGACATCCCGCAGCTTCAGGGCCTGCTGGGCAAAATCGGCGTGGGACAGGAAACCCTGGTCACCGCGCCGTACAAGAACGCGGGTTCCTATCTGCGCCCGCTTTCGCCCGAGGACCGGGCCTATTTCGAGGGCGTGCTCAAGGACATGCACGAGCAGTTCGTGGGCATCGTGGCCTCAGGTCGGAACATGCCGCGCGAACGGGCCGCGCAACTGGCCAGCGGCAAAATTTTTACCGGCCGTGAAGCTCAAAAACTGGGGCTGGTGGATGCACTGGGCGGCCAGGACGCGGCCCTGCGCTGGCTGGCGGACAAAACCGGCGTGCCCGCAACCCGCAAGCTGCTGACCCGGCCCAAGGAAGGCTCCTGGCTGGCGGAGAGCCTCAAATCCTGGTTCGGTCTGGATCTTTCATCCCTTGCCTCGACCACCGTCGGCGACTGGCGCACGCCGGTTTTCCTGTACCAGTTCTGAGTCCCGCGAGGGAAACAGGACGGCAAAAAAACGTTCAATGCAAAAAACCACATGAACTGAAAAGGGCGTCCGCAGGGACGCCCTTTTCAGTTGTCGTATGTCAACAGCCCTAGCTGTTTTCGCTGTTCTCGCTTTCCTCGAACTTCTGCTTGAGCAGGTCGCCCAGGCTCTGCCCCGCTTCCTGCGGCCCGGAATGGAATTCCTTGGGCTTGCGGCGTTCCTCTTCATCCTTGATCTGCTTGATGGAGAGGCCCAGGCGGCGCTCTTCGGCGCTGACATGGATGACCTTGGCCTGGATTTCCTGACCTTCCTTGTAGATTTCCGCCGGGGTCTTGACCTTCTTGCCGGACAGCTCGGAGACATGCACCAGACCTTCGATGCCCTCCTCAACTTCCACAAAGAGGCCGAAGTCGGTGATGTTGGTTACCACGCCCTTGATGGTGCAGCCCACGGGATAGGTATCCGGCACATGGCCCCAGGGATCGTCCACCAGCTGCTTGACGCCCAGGGTGAACTTCTCGTTTTCCTGGTCCACGGTGAGCACCTTGGCCTGCACGGTGTCGCCCACCTTGTACAGCTCGTTGGGATGGCGCACCTTCTTGGTCCAGGAGATGTCCGAAACGTGGATGAGGCCGTCAATGCCGTCCTCAATGCCGATGAACATGCCGAACTCGGTGATGTTCTTGATGACGCCCTCAAGGACAGTGCCTTCAGGGTATCTCTCGGCCACCAGTTCCCAGGGATTGGGACGCACCTGCTTCATGCCCAGGCTGATGCGCTTCTTTTCGCCGTCCACGCCCAGGATGACCACTTCCACCTCGTCGCCGGTGTGGACCATCTGGGAAGGATGACGCAGCTTGCGCGTCCAGGACATTTCGGAGATGTGCACCAGGCCTTCCACGCCGGGCTCCAGTTCCACGAACGCGCCGTAGTCCACCAGATTGGTGACCTTGCCGGTGCACTTGGCGCCTTCGGGGAAACGGGCGGAGATGTCCTGCCAGGGATCGGGCACCAGCTGCTTGAGGCCCAGAGAAACTTTGTTGTTCTCACGGTCGAAGGAAAGCACCTTGAGGGTCAGTTCCTGGCCCATGGTGATCATTTCCTTGGGATGGCGGATGCGCTTCCAGCTCATGTCCGTGATGTGCAGCAGGCCGTCCAGGCCGCCGAGGTCAACGAACACGCCGTATTCGGTGATGTTCTTGGCCTTGCCCTGGACGATCTGGCCCTCTTCCAGGGTGCGCAGCAGATCCTGCCGCTTGGAATCGCGCTCCTCTTCCAGCAGCACGCGGCGGGACACGATGACGTTGCTGCGGCGGCGGTTGATCTTGAGCACGCGGAATTCAAATTCCTGGTTGACCAGGGCGTCCATGTCCGGCACGGGACGCAGATCCACATGGGAACCGGGCAAAAACGCCTCCACCCCGCCGATGTCCACCGTGTAGCCGCCCTTGATGCGACGCACGATGTGGCCCTTGATGACCCTGTTGTTTTCCTGCACGTCCTCGAGCTGGTCGAAGACCTGCATGCGCTTGGCCTTTTCAAAGGAGAGGGTGATGGTGCCGTCCATTTCGTTCTTGCGCACCACATAGACGTCCACCCGGTCGCCCACGCTGACGGTCATGTTGCCGGCGGGGTCGCGGAATTCAGCCGCGGGGATCTGCCCCTCGGACTTGAAATTCACGTCCACCAGCACGTTGTCGTCATCCACGCGGACGATTTCGCCTTTGGTAATGGAGCCTTCTTCAAGGTCGCCAAAATCGGGATTGAGATAGTTTTCGAGGGCGCTTTCGAAATTGATTTCGTCGTGCCCGGTTTCCTTGTCTGCCATCTGCCATGCCTCCAAATAATTTCCCCTCACTGTGAGAGTGGGAAAAATTATCAGAGCGCTGGAAAAAGCACAAGCAAAATTGTCCGGCGCGGCGTTGCGGAGGATGATGGCTTCCGCATTGGCACTGCTGGACGTTTGCTCTCCGGCAAGGGCACGCTCCTTTTGTCTATTCAAAAAAAGAGGCGCGCTCCAGTCTCAACCGCCGGCGCGTCCCTTTGCTTGGGCTGCCTTGCGGGTCAGAGCGGCCACACTGTGGGCCCGGCACGGCAATGATCGGCACACGACAGCAATGGCCATATTCGGCAAAACCGGCGGAGAAAAGACGTCGGGTCAACAGGCCATGAGCCAGAGCAGGGCCGGTTCCGGCAACGCCGGCCCGGCGGGCGGAGCCGTTGCCAGACGGCGCAGGGAGGGCCCCACGTCATCGGGCCGAGCGGCCAGCCCCCGGCGCAGCAGATGCCCGGCCAGATCCTCGGCAATGCTGTTGAAGCAGCGCAGCTCAATCCAGACCGTCGCCCCCGCCGGAGCCGACGGGACAGAAGGCGCATTGTCCGGCCGCTGGGTGATGCCGGCGCGCATGGCCGCGTACCAGCCGCCCCGTCGCAGGGCGGCCCCGGCCACGCCGGGCATGGCCGCCGACAGGGCCAGCCGGTCGCCGGCGGCCAGCGGCACGGCGAAATCATCCACGGCCAGACCGTTACGCAGCAGGGTCTGGACCCGCTCCTCCAGATAGGCGGGCTCCAGGCCCAGACCACGGGTCAGAAAGAGCCCCAAGTTCGCGGCATCCTCGCCGCGCGCGGGCAGCAGCACGCCCCGGCGCAACAGGGCTGTGGCCTCGGACAACATTGCGGCCGGAAAAGCCGGGGGAGCATCAGACGACGTACTCATGGTTCCAGCATATCCTGAAAACCATGCCGGGCCAAGGCCTCGGCGATATGGCCCGCGCCGGGACACGCAACCGTTTTGGGGCGCACCCGTGGGCGGGATTTTGCCGAGGGTCGTGGCCGTTGCCGTGGAACAGTCCGGAGCCCGGTCCGTCCGGCAATGGCGGCAGGCCGACCCTTGACTTTTGCGCCCCCCTGTTGTCCTCTGCCGTCTGTAGCGGGGAATTCCGTGCGAATCGGAAACAGTCGCGCTGCGGTAAGAGGGTACAGAGCTTCTTCGTCCCCCGGAAGGTTTCCGGAGGGACGCGACAGCCAGCCGTCCATACGGTGAAGGCGAAGCCGAGGCGCGGGGCCGTTGTCCTGAAATCTCGCGGGACGCCGACCTCCATATCCCTCAAGTCCGAACACCCGCCGGCCAAGGCGTTCAGTGCGCCGACGGCCATCATACATCACCTTTCAACGCACGATTGAGGAGGTCGCCATGTCTTGTATCCTGCGCAAATTTCCGCGCTTCCTGCCGCTTTTCCTGCTCCTGCTGGCCCTTATGGCCGCGTCCGTCCAGGCGGCGGAGCGGAAAGCCCCCAAGGAAGGCGTGCTGCTGGTGGCTTTCGGCACCAGCGTGCCCGAAGCCCTGCCCTCGTTCAAAGCCGTGGACGCGAGCTTCAAGGCCGCATTTCCGGACAGCCCCGTGGTCTGGGCCTACACCTCGCAGATCATCCGCCGCAAACTGGCCAAGCAGGGCCGTCCGGTGGGCGGCATCAGCGACGGGCTTGCCGAACTAGCCAGGGGCGGCGTGAAGCTGGTGCGCGTGCAGTCCCTGCACGTGATGCCCGGCGAGGAATTCACGGAGCTGGAGCGGGCGGTGCTGCTTGACCTGCAAAAGCATCCCGGCCGTTTTGAGGCCGTCTATCTGGGCCGCCCCCTGCTGGAATCGCACAAGGACGCCCTGCGCGTATCCAAGGCCGTGCTGGCGGACATGGGCGACAAACGTCAGAAGGGCGAAGCCGTGGTGCTCATGGGACACGGTCAGGCCCACGGCCGGGCGGATCTGGTTTTTGAGGGCATGCGGGCCTCGTTCAAGGAAAGCGATCCTCTGGTCTTTATGGCCACAGTGGAAGGCGCGCGCGGTTTTGACGACCTGCTGGCCGAACTCAAGGCCCACAAGGTCAAAAAAGTCTGGCTGCAGCCTCTGATGGTGGTGGCCGGGGACCACGCCCGCAACGATCTGGCCGGGGACGAGGAAGACTCCTGGGCGTCCAGGCTCAAGGCCGCCGGGTTTCAGGTGGAGACCAACCTCAAGGGCCTGGGCCAGGTGCCCGGCGTGCGCGATGTCTTTGTGGCTCATGCCAAAGAAAATGTGGACGATCTGACCAAGGAGCCCAAGAAGCAGTAAAAGCTGTTCGCAAAGCGGAACCATCCGCCGGTATCCAAGGGCCGTCCGCTTCCGCGCCAAGGAAGCGGACGGCCTTTTTCGAGCCGGACGCGGCGGAAGGGGCTACCAAAGCGCCGGGATTTACAGTAGCCTGCTCCTTGATGCGGCCTGCGGCTCCCGTGCCGCAAGCCCGGAGGTTTTTACATGCCCAAGCCGATCAAAAAAACGCGGCCCGCGCGCCGGGACAAAAAAAGCGCCTCTTCCGCGCCGGTTCCGGAGACCGCCCGCCGCATGGAATACGGCCCGGAGGAACGGGCACTGTTCAACAACGCCATCCACATCGCGGGCGTGGTGGTGCGTACCTTCGGGCATCTTTGCGAAGTGGCCGTCCATGACTTCCGCGACCTGGAGCACTCTCTGATCCATATTGAAGGCTCGCTGACCGGGCGCAAACCCGGCGCGCCCATCACCAACATCGTGACCAAGGCCTGGCGGCAGGGCGGCAACGGGGTGGAAGACATCGTGGCCTATCCCACGTCCACGCCCTCTGGCAAAACGCTCAAATCCTCCACCAGCTTCATCCGCAACAGCCGGGGTGCCGTCATCGGGGCCTTTTGCCTTAATTTCGATCTGACCGGCTTCGAGCGTTTTCAGTCGGTTTTGCACTCGGTCATGCACTATGAAAGCCAGCCCGGCAAGGTCGTGAGCGAAGCCTTCGCCTCCTGCATGGGGGAAACCAGCGAGGCGATCATCGAGACGGCCATCAAACGGGCAGGCAAGCATCCGGCAGGCATGAACCGCGAGGAAAAAAAGAATTTCATCCGCATTCTCGACGAGGAAGGCGCTTTTCTGATCAAGGGAATGGTGCAGTATCTGGCCAAGACCATGCAGGTTTCCATTTATACGGTCTATAATTACATGCGCGAGCTCAAGAAAGAGTCGTCCGAATAGCGCGCCATCAACGACGCCCACGCCGGGCCGCCTCGACGGAATCTCCGTCAGGGCGGCCTGTTTTTTTGTCCGCCCCGCCGGAATCTATATTTACAAAACTTTTTAAATTAAAATTTTTTGTTGACACTTTTCGCGCGCCCGTGCCATGCTGACTCCGTACCCGGCAGTCCCCCAACACCGCAGCTCGCAGGAGGGAATCATGGACACGGACGACACCGGACTGGCGGACCTCATCGCCGCTCCCTTCCTTCTGATAGTCAGCCTTATTTTCCTGTACAACATGGACATCTTCATCGACGTGGGCCTGCCGTCGGTGGTCAGTCCGCGCACCTTTCCCGGTTTCATCGTGGTCTGCATCGCAGTGTTGTCACTTCTGTTCTGCTTTTTCGCGGCCTACGTCTTTCTCAAAAAGAAAACGGCTGCGCGCCCGCCAGCCGATCCCGCAGCAGCGGCGGCGGAAGCCGAGGATCTGGCCGCCATGGGGCAGGCCGGTTCCGCGCGCGGCTTTCTCAGTTATATCCTGATTCTCTACGCTTACCGCTACCTCATGGAATACTGCGGCTTCCTGATCGCCACGCCTCTGGCCATGGCGGGCGTGGCCTGGCTGCTGCACGGGCGGCGCTGGCATATTCTGCTGCCCTCCTTCGTGGCCTTCGCCTTCGCCCTTGACTACATGACCTTCCATTGCATCCGCATCGCCCTGCCATTGGGCAAATTTTTCGAGTGAGGCCCGCATGTTCACGGACATTCTCAACGGACTGATTTCCGTCTGCGCTCCCGGCCCCGTTCTAGGCATTGCCGGCGGCATTCTGGTGGGCATAGCCTTTGGCGCCATTCCCGGCATTTCCGGCATCATGGGCATCGCCATCCTGCTGCCGTTGACTTTTTACGTGGATCCGCTGATCGGCATCCCCATGCTGCTCGGCATATACAAGGCCGGCATTTTCGGCGGCTCCATCTCGGCCATATTGCTCAACACGCCCGGCGCGCCGCCGGCCATCTGCACTTCCATGGAAGGCTACCCCTTGGCCCGGCAGGGCAAGGCGGGCAAGGCCCTGCATACCGCGCTTTCAGCCTCGGTCTTCGGCGACACCTTCAGCAATCTGCTGCTCATCTTCGTAGCCGCGCCCCTGTCCCTGTTCACTCTCAAAATCGGCTCGGCCGAACAGTTCAGCCTGATCATCCTGGCCCTCACCGTGGTGGGCAGCATTTCTGGCCCCTCGCTGATCAAGGGCATCATTTCCTGCTGCCTGGGCATTCTGGTTTCCACCATCGGCATCTCAGAGTCCACCGGGGCCACGCGCTTTACTTTCGGCATGCAGGATCTGGCCTCGGGCCTCTCGCTGATTCCTATGGTCATCGGCCTGCTCTGCCTGCCGGAAGTCATCCACCAGGTCAGCCTGGGCCTGCGCAAAACCATGCGGATGACCCTCCGCGCCGCCCACCCGGACGACGACCACATGACCTGGGCGGAATTCAAAGCCTGCATCCCGATCATGCTACGCTCATCCCTGATCGGCTCCTTTCTCGGGGCCATGCCCGGCATCGGGGCCACCCCGGCGGCCTTCATGTCCTATTCCGAGGCCCGGCGGACTTCCAGACACCCGGAAAAGTTCGGGCACGGAGCCATTGACGGCATCGCCGCGCCCGAGGCGGGCAACAACGCCACCACCGGCTCGGCCATGATCCCCATGCTGACCCTGGGCATCCCCGGCGACGACGTCACGGCCGTGCTCATGGGCGCGTTCATCATCCAGGGCATCACTCCCGGCCCTATGATCTTTCAGGAGCACGCCCAACTGGTCTACGGCATCTTCGGTGGCCTGCTGATCTGCGACGTGCTGCTCTATTTCATCGCCAAGGCCGGTTTCCGGATCTGGGCTCGACTGTCCCGGCTGCCCAAATACGTGATCTTTTCGGCGGTCACCGTATTTTCCTTTGTGGGCGCGTACAGCATCAACCAGAGCATGTTCGACATCATGACCCTGATTCTCTTCGGGATCATCGGCTACTTTGTGCGCCGCTGGCATTACAGCGCCGGAGCCTTCATCATCGGCTTCGTGCTCGGCCCCATCTGGGAGCGCGCTTTTGACCAGTCCATGGTGCTGTCGGACGGCAGCTTCATGATCTTCATCGAAAGCCCCATTTCCGCCGTACTGCTGGCTCTGGCACTCTTTTCCGGCATCTGCATCGCCATGACCCGCCGCCGTCAGCCCCGGCTGGCCGCAGCGGCCGGGTCCGTCGAATAACGCCCGTTCACCGCGCCGTCCGCCGCAACAGGGCGGCGGACGGCGCGAAAACAGAGGAGGCCCCATGCGAACACTGCGAATCATCCTCGTGCTCAGTCTGTTCTGTCTCGACGTCATGGGCGCGGCCGGTCCCGCCCTGGCCCTAGACTATCCCAACAAACCCATCACTGTGATCGGCTGCTATCCGGCGGGCGGCGATTCGGACATGATCGCCCGACTCTGGGCCCAGTTCGCGGAACAAAAACTGGGGCAGCCCGTGCTGGTGGTCAACAAGGTGGGCGGCGGCGGGATTAACGGTACGTCCTTGGAGGAGGCTGTCAAACCC
>ERZ506979.1110-NODE-1110-length-12816-cov-4.489538_pt1 | contig 12816 bp, 8 predicted proteins | sample MGYA00512887_ERZ506979 | MGnify/ENA metagenome assembly ERZ506979 | reverse complement strand
CTCGCGAGCTGAGCTGGATGGACTTCAACGCGCGCGTTTTGGAAGAAGCCCAAAAGAAAGATAACCCCCTCTTGGAGCGTTTGCGCTTCCTTGCCATCACCGGCTCCAACCTTGATGAATTCTTCATGGTGCGCGTGGCCGGTGTAAAAAGCCAGATCGCCTCAAACTACACAAAGCCGGATGATTCCGGCATGACGCCGAAGGAACTTCTCTCGGCGCTCGATAAAAAGACGCACGCCTTTATGGAAAAGCAGTATTCCTGCCTATACCGCTCTATTTTGCCGGTCCTCAAAAAGCAAGCGGAAATCGAGTTCCGCACGCCGGAAAAGCTTACGCACGAGCAAAGAGCCTTTACGGACGAGTATTTTCATCGCGTACTGTTCCCCGTGCTGACGCCGCTCGCCGTAGACAGCAGCCGCCCGTTCCCGATGCTCGCAAATAAAAGTCTGAACCTCGCCGTGCGCCTTTCTTCCAAGGAAAACAAGGGTGAAAAGTGTTTTGCCGTCGTGCAGGTGCCGTCCATTCTACCGCGCTTTACGGAGCTGCCCGCAGACGGCGACACACGCTGCTTCATCCTGCTCGAGGACATCATCACCGATTATCTTGAGGAGCTTTTCGAGCTGCACGAGATTAAAGCCGTGTGCCCGTTCCGCATCACGCGCAACTCCGATCTCACCATCGACGAGGAAGCGGACGACTTTATGTATGAGATTGAAAAGTCCATCAAGCGTCGTAAGCGCGGCCGTCCCGTGCGCTTGGAGCTCTTGCAGCACACCGATGGAGATACCCGCAAATTTCTCATAAAAGCGCTGAACATCAATGAAAGCGGCATCTACGAGGTGCAGGGACCCATTGACCTCACGTTCTTCTCGAAATTTGCGAATATCCCGGGCTGCGAAAAGCTCTGCTTCGCGCCCATTCGTCCCACCACACCCCCCGGCGATTTCTTCGGCTACACCGATATTTTCAGGGCCATCCGTGAGGGCGACCGCCTTGTTCACCATCCATATGAGACATTCGACTGTGTCGTGCAGTTCATCGCACAAGTCGCAGAAGACGAAAACGTACTCGCCATCAAGCAGACGCTCTACCGCGTCAGCGGCAACTCGCCCATCATCGCGTCGCTCATCAAAGCCGCCGAAAACGGCAAACAGGTCACGGTGCTTGTCGAGCTGAAAGCGCGCTTTGATGAAGAAAACAACATCAACTGGGCAAAGAAGCTCGAAAAAGCCGGCTGCCATGTCATTTACGGTCTGACCGGCCTCAAGACCCACTGCAAAATCGCGCTCGTCGTCCGCCGCGAGGAAGACGGCATCCGCCGCTACCTGCACCTCGGCACCGGCAACTACAACGACTCCACCGCGAAAATCTATACCGACCTCGGCCTGTTCACCTGCAACGAGCAGTTCGGCGCAGACGCGTCCTCCCTTTTCAATGTCATCACCGGCTATTCCCGTCCGCCGGAGTACAAGCACTTCATCGTTGCGCCGCACGGCATGCGCAGCTTCTTTGAGTACATGATCCGTCAGGAGACCGAAAACGCCAAAAAGGGTTTGCCCAGCGGCATCACGGTCAAAGTCAACTCCCTCGTTGACCCGAAGATCATCGAGCTTCTCTATGAAGCCTCCAAGGCCGGTGTGCGCGTGCAGCTTATCGTGCGCGGCATCTGCTGCCTCATTCCGGGCATCGAAGGCGTCAGCGAGAACATCACTGTCATGAGCATTGTCGGTCAGCTTCTGGAGCACAGCCGTATCTTCCGCTTTGAAAATGCCGGCAACCCGCGCATTTACATGGGCAGCGCGGACTGGATGCCCCGCAATCTCGACCGCCGCGTGGAGCTTGTTTTCCCCATCGATGACGAAACACAGAAGGCCCGCGCCTTCGGCATTCTCGATACCATGCTGAGCGACACCACAAACGCCCGTTTCATGCAGATTGATACAAGCTACGAGCACGTTGACCTGCGCGGCAAGAAAAAGATCAGCTCGCAGCTTACATTCTACCATGAAGCACAGGCGCGTCTGAAAGAGCTACAGTCCATCGAAAAGGACAGCGTTTTGATCCCGATCCACTCCGCGGAAGAATAAAGCTTGCATAGTTGTAAATAAAAGATTATAATAGAATAAATTGAGCGGACTTCGGCGCGTTTTGCTGTCCGCACACCACAACGAAAGGTTGAGGAACGATGAAAAGAATCGGTATTTTAACAAGCGGCGGCGACTGTCAGGGCCTCAACGCCTCCATTCGCGGCGTTGCAAAGTCGCTTTACGAAGAATTCGGCAACGACGTAGAGATTTACGGCATCAAAGACGGCTATAAAGGTCTTATTTTCGGCGAATACAAGCTGATGAAACCGGAAGATTTCTCCGGCATCTTAACGCTCGGCGGCACCATTTTGGGTACCTCCCGCCAGCCGTTCAAGCTCATGCGCGTCATCGATGAAAACAGCGTCGATAAAGTCAAGAACATGAAGGATAACTACAAGAAGATGAAGCTCGACTGCCTCGTCATCCTCGGTGGCAACGGCACACAGAAAACCGCAAACCTTCTGCGCGAGGAAGGCCTCAATGTCGTCTCCCTGCCGAAGACCATCGACAACGACGTCTGGGGTACCGATATGACGTTCGGCTTCCACAGCTCCGTGGAGATTGCGACGAATGTCCTCGACTGCATTCACACCACCGCCACCTCCCACGGCCGCATTTTCTGCGTGGAGATCATGGGTCACAAGGTCGGCTGGCTGCCGCTTTATGCCGGCATCGCGGGCGGCGCAGATGTGATTTTGCTGCCGGAGATCCCGTATGATATTGACAAAATCGCAAAAACATTGGATAATAGAATCGCAAACGGCAAGAAGTTCTCCATTCTCGCCGTAGCCGAGGGTGCGCTATCCAAGGAAGAAGCCGCCATGAAGAAGAAGGACTTCAAAAAGGCGCGTGCCGAAATGAAGTACCCGTCCATCGTGTACCGCCTTGCAGACGAGCTTGCCTCCCGTGTGGATAACGAGATCCGTGTCTGCGTACCGGGTCACTTCCAGCGTGGCGGCAGCCCGTGCGCCTACGACCGCGTGCTCTCCACACGCTTCGGCGCGGCAGCTGCAATGCTCATCCGCGAGAAGAACTACGGCAACATGGTCGGCCTTGTCAACGGCAAGATCGTCCCGGTGCCGCTCAGCGAGGTCGCAGGCAAGCTGAAAACCGTCCCGGTCGATTGCGAAGAAATCCTCGCAGCCCGTGAGATCGGCATTTCCTTCGGCGACTAAATTCGCACAAAACGTCAAAAGAGACGTTTTAATAAAAAGGATTGTATTGAAAGGATTGACCCACATGAAATTTTCCGTCAGTATGTACAGCTACATGCAGAAGATCCGCTCCGGCGAGGCTACTCCGTTTGAGCTGATCGCGAAAACCAAGGAACTCGGCTTTGACGCCATTGAATTTGTCGATTTCACCGATTTCGGCACCGGCACCAAGGAAGAGCGTCTCGCCCACGCCGAAGAGCTCCGCAAGGAATGCGAGCGCGTCGGCCTTGAGATTTCCGCACTCGTCATGAGCTGCGACTTCATCACCGGCAGCGACGGCGACCTCGATAAAGAGATTGCTCGCGTAAAGGATTACGTCGACATCGCACACGTCCTCGGTGTCACCCGTATGCGCCACGACGCAGCCATCGGCTATGCACGCAACTCCGGTGACTTCTGCCCGTTTGATACAATGCTCCCGCGCCTCACAAAGGCCTGCAAGGAAATCACGGAGTACGCTGCACAGTTCGGCATCCGCACCATGGTCGAAAACCACGGCTTCTATGTGCAGGATTCCGAGCGTGTCGAGAAGCTCTACGCAGCGGTCAACAACAAAAACTTCGGCCTCCTCACCGATATGGGCAACTTCCTCTGCGCAGATGAGGACCCGGCTTCCGCATTTGCAAGAGTTGCGCCGTATGCGTACTATGTCCATGCAAAGGACTTCATCGTAAAGCCGTTCACGGATGCCGATCCGGGCGAAGGCAGCTTCCGTTCCCGCGGCGGCAAGTACCTGCGCGGCACTATTGTCGGCCACGGCAATGTACCGATCAAGCAGTGCATGTATCAGCTGAAGCGTGCAGGCTATGACGACTGCATCTCCATCGAGTTTGAGGGCATGGAGCCTGTCTTTGATGCACTGCGCATCGGCCTTGCAAACCTCAAGAAGTATTGGGCTGAGGTCTGATTCCCCTCATATCTAAAAACCTGATTTAAAGTTTGGGCTTCGTGTCTTTTCGGCACGGAGCCTTTTCTTATGCCCCTAATGAGAGATGTCGTATCACATGTTATACCACTTTGAAATTAACTTTTCTTCTTTTTCGAATCCTATCATTTTAGCACGGACAGAGAAAACAGAGCTTTTTTGTTCTCTATCTTGCAATACAACTTAGAAAGGTGTACAATGAAAATGAATTTTGCGCATCTGTGTCCTGCATAGCTGCACAAGAACTTAAGGAGTGATTGAAAATGTCCGTTAAAGAAAAATTTCTGGATTACGTAAGCTACGACACCCAATCCGATTCCTCCAGCACCACCATGCCCTCCACCATGAAGCAAAAGCTGCTCGCACAGCACCTTGCCGATGAAATGGTCGCCATGGGCATTGAAGACGCACACATGGACGAGTGGGGTTATGTTTACGGCACCATTCCCGCAAACTGCGAAAAGAAGAACGTCGTCGGCTTCATCGCGCACATGGATACCGCAGAAGAAGTCTCCGGCGCAAACGTCAAAGCCCGCGTCATTGAAAATTACGACGGCGAAGACATTGTCCTCAACAAAGAGCTCGGCATCGTCACCGACGTTGAAAATTTCCCGGTTCTCAAAAAATTCAAGGGTAAAACGCTTATCGTCACCGACGGTACCACCTTGCTCGGCGCAGACGACAAGGCAGGCGTAGCCGAGATCATGCAGGCTGCGGAAGACATCATCAAAAACAACCTCCCCCACGGCGAAATCCATATCGCATTTACCCCGGACGAGGAAATCGGCGCAGGCCCGGATAAGTTCGACGTCAAGGGCTTCGGCTGCGATTTCGCCTACACGCTCGACGGCGGCGAGCTTGGCGGCCTCGATTATGAAAACTTCAACGGCACCTCCGCCGATGTGGAGATTACCGGCAGAAGCGTGCATCCGGGCAGCGCAAAGAACAAGATGATCAACGCAAGCCGCGTCGCCATGGAGTTCGCTTCCCTGCTGCCGAGCCGCGAAGTGCCGGAAAACACCGAGGGCTACGAAGGCTTTGCGCATCTCAACAATATGGAGGGCGACGTAGAGCACGCTCACCTGCACTACATCATCCGCGACCACGACCGCGACCTTCTGGAAGCGAGAAAGGATAAATTCAACCTCGCGGCCGAGTTCATCAACCGCAAGTACGGCTTAGAGCTCGTCAAGGTCACACTGAAGGACGCATACTCCAACATGAAAGAAATGATCCTGCCGCATCAGGAAATCCTCGACGTTGCCCGCGCCGCCATGCGCAAAAACGGCGTAGAGCCGGTCACCACCCCCATTCGCGGCGGCACAGACGGCGCACGCCTGTCCTTTATGGGTCTGCCCTGCCCGAACCTCTGCACCGGCGGCGAGCTTGCACACGGCAGAAACGAATTTGCCGTTCTGGAAGAGATGGAGACCATCGTCGAAATCGTCAAGTCCATCGCCGAGCTTGTTGAATAATGGGAAAGGAACCTGAAACTATGCTGCGATTTGGAACGATCGGCACCGGCTGGATCGCGAACAGCTACGTAGACGGCGCTTTGGACAGCGGCCTGTGGCAGCTCACCGCCGTTTACTCCCGCACAAAAGAAAAAGGTCTGGCTTTTGCTGCGCCTTACGGCGTTAAAACCGTCTTTACCGACCTCGAAGAAATGGCCGCAACGGACAAAATCGACGCGGTGTATATCGCAAGCCCGAACAAACTGCATATTGAGCAGGCACGTGTTTTTCTGGAGCACGGCAAGCACGTCATTTGCGAAAAGCCGCTTTCCGCCCACGCAAAAGATGTAGCAGAGTTGCAGGCGCTTGCAAAAGAGCGCGGTCTCATCTACCTTGAAGCCATCATGTTCATGCACCTGCCGCAGAGAAAGCTTTTGGAAGAAGCCTTAAAAAAGATCGGCGATATCTCCGTGGCGAAGATTGATTTCTGCCAGCGCTCTTCAAAGTACGATGCGTACCTCGCGGGCAGCCTACCGAATATCTTTAACCCCGCGCTCGAGACCGGCGCTTTGATGGATCTCGGCGTTTATTGCGTCTATCCCGCGCTGTATCTGTTCGGTAAGCCGCAGAACACGCTCGCCGTGTCACATTTATTGGCATCCGGCGCAGACGGCAGCGACATTGTCGCCATGCAGTACCCGGATAAGCTCGTGAACCTCGTGTTCTCCAAGGTCGGTCAGGCCGGCGCGAACACGGATTTTCAGGGCACAAACGGCACTGTATCCGTGGAGTCCATCTCAAAACTCGCCAACATCTCCATCCGTTATAACAACGGCACCGTGGAAGAAGTTTGCGGCGAAGAAGAAAAATTCAAGCTGATGGGCTACGAAGCGAAGGATTTTTACCGTTATATTACAGAACCCGAAGCTTCCCGCGCGGAATACGAGCAGTGCTCCGCCCTCGCTTACGACGTTTCCGTCTATATGGAAGAAATCCGCAAGCTCGCGAACATCCGCTTCCCCTCCGACAACTAAAACATAAAACAAAACGGCACCGCATGATGAAGTCTTTTCCCGTGCGGTGTCGTTTTCGTATGGAGTGAATTCAGTTCTTAGCGTCTCTTTTGTTCTTTTTACGCGGGCTTTCCGGGTCTTCATCTGTGTGCCGAATATCCTGCATTACGTCCCATGGCGTCAGCATACCGAGCAGCGGCTCATCTCGGCTCCCCGTCTTCGTGATGAAAATGACCGAAAGGCGTTTGTTGCGACCGCGTATCTTCTCAAACATACGCCGTGCCTCAATGCAGGTCGTTTTCTCGTCGACAAACGCAAAGTTTTCCACATGCTTTTCTACGGCCAGCATTTTCCCAAGCTGCGAAAGCGTCGTTTCCTTCGTGATGCGCAAGGTTGGGTCACGCAAAATGCACGAAAAGATTGTGGACACGCTGAATACACCGAGAAATTTCTCTTTTTCTATAACCGGAATGTGCGAAAAGCCGCTCTTGTCCATGCTTTCCATCAAATTTAAAACACGAGAAGAAAGCCTTGCAAAGCGAATGCTGCTGCCTTTTGTCGCAAAGTCGAGTGCAAGCGGCGGACGGCAAACGTAGTCGAGCGCCTCCCGCAGTGCTTCCACCACCGGCTCGCTCGGCTCCACGATCGGCTCGCCGCCGAGGTTCGCATTGTGCGTCATCAAATTGCGGATTTCTCGGCAGAGATTCAGCGTCTCGCGCACAGGCGCGCTTTCATAATGGTTGATGTATTCAAAAACCACGCTGGAATACCGCCGCTGCTTTGCGGTGCTGAACTTTACCTCAAGCTCATCCTCCAGCTGTTTATATAAATCGATAAATTCATCGCTGCGCATGGATCACACTCCTTTGTTTAAGGATACCACAAAAAACGCCTCCGCGCAAGGCTTTGCAGATAACAAAAAACCCGATACAAATTGTACCGGGTTTCTGGAGCTGATGGTCAGAATCGAACTGACAACCTGTTCATTACGAGTGAACTGCTCTGCCATTGAGCCACATCAGCATATTGGGTTTTGCAACGTTGATTATTATACCGAATTTTCTCCGTAAAGTCAACCCCTATCGCGAATTTTCTTTTAAAAAATATTTCGCGCGGACAAAATCCGCCTACGCCGGGCGGTTTACGGTTGTAACCACGCACAATGTGTGGTACAATGATACATACAGAAATTCAGGATGGGAAAGGGCGGCTTTTCATGGGTTATAAGCTGGAGCTCGGCGCATGGAGCGCGGTTTTCGCCGTGCCGAACGCGCTTGTAGATCGATATATCAAGGAGGCGGACGGAGATCAGCTCAAGGTCATGCTGTGGCTTCTGCGCCATAACGGGCGGCCGTATGCGGCGGAGGATCTTGCAGCCGCGCTCGGCATCACCCCGCAGCGTGTCGATACCGCGCTCGGCTTCTGGATGAAAAGCGGCCTCATTTGCAGCGTTGACACCCCGCTTGATACCGCCCTTACGCCGAATCACGTGGAGAGCCCCACGCCCGTCGCACCGCAGCCGAAGGCCGTTCCAACACAGCCGCAGCGCCCCACCGCGCCGAAGCGTATGCTGCGCCCGGACGGGCTTTATATCTCGGAGCGCGTAGAGTCCTCCCCGGAGATTCGACGCCTTGTAGAGGAAGCGCAGAACCTGCTCGGCAAAACGCTTTCCCCCGCGCTTTCCGGCACGCTCATTCAGGCGCACGAAGATTACGGCCTGCCGTGCGAAGTCATTTTAATGCTTATCGCCTACGCGAATAAGATTGGCCGCGCAAACACGAGCTACATCGAATCCACCGTGCGCAACTGGGCAGATTCCAACATTTTAAGCATCGCCGCCGCGGAGGAAAAGCTGCGCGAGCTCGACGAGACCGCCATCGCATGGAAGCGCTGTGAAAATGCGTTCGGCATCACCTCCCGCCGCGCACCCAGCAAAAACGAGAGCCAGTTTGCTCACAGATGGGTGTTCGAGTGGCGCATGCCCGATGAGCTTCTAAACGAAGCCTATAACCGCTGTGTGGATAACACCGGCAAGGTCAACATGAAATACATCAACGCCATTTTGGAGTCGTGGCACAACGCGGGCATCCATACCTTGAAAGAAGCCGTGGATGAAAGAATTGCCGCCGAAGCCCGCCGCGAGGGCGCGCATTCCCCCTCATATAGTCTCGATTCTTACGAAAAGTTTGATACATTCAATACGGAGAAATAAACCATGGGATATGCAAGACAGGTCTACCTTCAGGCTGAAAATGAATTAAATCGACGCCGTACCACCGCACAGGACACCGCACAGCGCCGCTTAGAGGACTTTTACGCCGTCTGCCCCGAAGCCGAAGACGTGCGCAGACGCATCGCTTCCACGGCAAGTCAGGCGGCCATGGCTGTTTTGCGCAGCGGCAACGCGAGAGAGACTATGGAAGCTCTAAAAAACGAAAATCTTTCGCTGCAAAAGCAGTTTGCCGATCTCCTTGCCGCGCACGGTCTCACCCGCGCCGATATTGAGCCGCAGTACACCTGCAAGCGCTGCGAAGATACCGGCTATGTAGACGGCCGCATCTGCTCCTGCTACCGCAATTTGTTAAAGCAGATCGCCTATGAAAACTTGAACCGCATCTCCCCGCTGACGCTCTCGTCCTTTGAGGATTTCTCCCTGCTCTATTATTCCGATATATCCGTAAACGGGGAGCGTTCCGACCGTGAACAGATGCGAAATATCTTCAATTATTGCCGCCGCTATGCAGACAATTTCAAAAAAGATAGTGGAAATTTACTTTTTACAGGTGCCACCGGTCTCGGTAAAACGCACCTTTCCCTCGCCATCGCCGCAGAAGCCATCAATAAGGGGTTCGGCGTAGTATATGGCACGGCGCAGACTTTTGCCCTCTCGCTCGAGCGCGAACGCTTCACGCGCAATGAAGAATCCGGCGATGATACACTCGATCTTTTAAACGACTGCGACCTGCTCATCATCGATGACCTCGGCATGGAAATTTCGTCATCCTATATCATGTCGGCCATCTACAACGTGATCGATACGCGCATTATGCTGAAAAAACCGACTATCATCAGCACGAATCTCTCCATGTTAGAGCTCGAAAAGCGGTATACAGAACGCTTTGTTTCCCGTGTGATCGGTTTTTATGATCGCCTGCCATTTCGCGGCAAAGACATTCGCATGCAAAAAAAGCTCAATCCGCAAAACAAACAAAATTAGCACGCAAGCAAAAAGCCGAACGGCATCGGAACTTTCCCCGCCGTTCGGCTTTTATAATTTATTTTAATACTTCGCGGATTCAATCTCTTCAATCACGCCGCGCACGGCTTTCTCCACCGCGCCATCTTCAAACGGCACCGGAATGCCGACATAATGCAGCAGATCAAAATAGCCCAGCGTGCCACCCGCTTTGCACAGCTTCAAATAACGTGCCCAAGCGCTCTCGCGGTCTTTCTTCATCTCGTCATAGAAGAAGAATGTGCAGATCTGCGCCAGCGCGTAATCGATATAATAGAACGGGTAGAGGAAAATGTGCTGCTTCTGCATCCAAAAACCACCGTTTTCCAAGAATGCGTTGCCGTCATAATCGCGCCACGGCATATATTTTTTCTCAATGCTGCGCCACACACCGCGGCGTTCCTTCGCCGTCATCTTCGGGTTCTTGTATACCTCGTGCTGGAACTCATCCACGCACGCCATGTACGGGATAACGGCCAGTGCATCGCACAAATGTGCATAACGGTATTCGTCCGCGCGGTCGCCGAAGAATTTATCCATCCACGGATAGGTGAAAAATTCCATCGACATCGAGTGGATCTCGCACATCTCGCTCGTAGAGCCCTGCAAAACGCCGATCGGAATCAAGCGCTCGCCGAGATATGCCTGGAACGCGTGGCCGGCTTCATGCGTCAAAACGTCCACGTCTGCAGAAGTACCGTTAAAGTTCGAAAAAATGAACGGTGCTTTGTATTCCGGCAAAGATGTGCAGTAGCCGCCAAGGTGCTTGCCCGGGCGCGTCTCAAGGTCAAACAGCTCGTACTTCGTCATGAAGTCGAAGAATTCCTTTGTTTCGGGCGAGAGCGCGCCGTACATTTTGGTCGCCTGCCCCACCATATAATCTTTGCCGCCGATGGGATCTGCGTTGCCGCCTGCAAATGTCAAACTCTCATCGTAGTATTTGACGGAATCCAAACCGAGGCGCTTTGCCTGCGCCTTGCGCATGCGGTCCACCGCCGGCGTGATGACCGTGCGGATCTGCTCGCGGAACTTCTCCACGTGCTCGGGCGTGTAGTCCAGTCTGCCCATATTGCGGTACGCAAGCTCGGTGTAATTGTCATAGCCGAGCTTCTTCGCCATCTCCACGCGCACTTCGATGAGCTTATCGTACAACTCATCGAGCTTGTCGGAAACGCCCTCGTAAAGGTTCGCCCACTTTTCAAACGCTTCTTTGCGCTCCTCGCGGTCGGTGCTCTCCATATGTTTTAAAAGACCGTAGAAATTGCAGGTCTCACCGCGAAAATCCACCTTGCAGGAAGCCGCAGCCTTGGAATACTCCACGGAAAGCTCCGATTCTTTCACAAGTTCCGGGATAATACGCTCGTCCTGTGTCTTGAGGTCGTTTTCCAAAACCGCGATGAAATGCGCGCCGTATTCCTTTTCAAAGTCCGCACGGAACGGGCCGTTCACAATGTCTTCCTTCATCACCTTCTCCGCCGGGATCAGGTTCGGCAGATTTTCGTTCAGGTACGCCATTTCCGCTTCGTAAAATTCATCTGTCGTGTTCATCGTGTTGCGGATGCTGCAAAGCGACGCAATCGTAGACAAGTGCGTGTCGAGCTTTTCAGCGTCTAAAAACACCTTTTTCGCTTCCTCAAAGGTCTTTGCTGCCTTAAATGCCTCGTTGTACCGCTTATATTCCTCCACTGCCGCCGCAATGTCCGGTCGGGTGTACGGAAGTTCACTGAATTTCTGCACAACAATACGCTTCCTTTCCAAAATCTATTTGCGCTTATCATACCACTGCTTCGCACATTTTGCAAGCTGTTTTTGTTTATCCTGCACAGCAAAATGTAATCTATGCAAAAAGAGACCGCGCACAAAGCCCGATCTCTATCTTTGAGATAAGTTTTAAGTTATTTCAGCTCGCCAACAACCTCACGAATGGACTTCGCCAGAATATTGAGGCCCTTTTCCAGCGTATCCATCGGCACCTTCAGCTCCGGCATGATCTTCACAACGGAATCGCGGCGGCCTACACGCTCCACGATGAGGCCGTTTTCAAACGCCTTGTGAATGACTGCCTTCGCAACATCGCCCTCAAACGCGCCGAAATCCACGCCCCACAGCAAACCGATGCCGCGTGTCGTGATGCGGCTGTCAATCGTCTCAATGTTCTCCTTGAGGAACTTCTCCACGAACGGCGCACGCTCACGAACCGCGTCTTCCACGTGCTCGTTCAGCATGAACTCCAGGCCCGCTTTCGCTGCGACCAAAGACAGCTGATAGCCGCGGAATGTGCCGTTGTGCTCGCCCGGCTTCCACTGGTCAAGCTCCGGGCGCAACAGCGTCAGCGCAAACGGCATGCCATAGCCGCCGATGGACTTCGAGAGCGTCACGATGTCCGGCGTGATGCCTGCGCGCTCAAACGAGAAGAACCAGCCGGTACGGGAAGCACCCACCTGCACGTCATCGACAATCATCAAAATGTCGTACTTGTCGCACAGTGCGCGCACACGGCGCAGCCACTCATCGGGCAGCACATAAATACCGCCGTCCGCCTGCGTCGTTTCCAAAATGATTGCCGCCGGTTTCTCCACGCCGGAGTGGTCGTCCGTGATCAGGCGTTCCATATATGCCACGGTGTCGAGCTCCGGGAACATATACGGTGCCGGAATATGCGTCACGTTGTAAAGCGGCACGCCTGCGCCCTTGCGGGAGTCCGCATTCGTCGTCAGCGCTAAAGAACCCAGCGTCATGCCGTGGAACGCACCCATCAGTGCAAAGACATTGTTGCGCTTCTTTACCTTGCGAGCCAGCTTCAGGGCCGCTTCCACCGCGTTTGTGCCGGTCGGGCCTACAAACTGAATTTTATAGTCGAAGCCGCGTGGGCGTATGAGATCGGAAGA
>ERZ506979.1100-NODE-1100-length-12939-cov-4.319544_pt1 | contig 12939 bp, 11 predicted proteins | sample MGYA00512887_ERZ506979 | MGnify/ENA metagenome assembly ERZ506979 | reverse complement strand
TCCCTACACGACGCTCTTCCGATCTAGCAGCGCAGGCAGCGCTCCATCTGGCCGCGCCAGAAGGCCATGCGCTCCTCAAGGCTCATGGAATCCAGCAGGGCCAACTCCGGCGGAGTGTAGGCGCCGGGTTCCACCTTGACCGGCTCGCCCGCGCGGGTGTCGGCCAGCACGGCCATGGGCGTGGTGCAGCCGTAGCATTTGCCCTGAGCGCAGTCGGTCATGCAGAAGCGGTGTTCCTTGCCGTCGGCCGTGATGGTCACCCCGGCCTCGTCATAGGTCACGCTGTCGATTTTGCTGTAGCGGCCGAGCTCCTGATTGACCCGGGCCATGTCCAGCGTGCCTTCGCAGGGCAGAGCGAAGATGGTCACGTCCTCGCGTTTGATCAGGTCTTCCTGCAGCAGCTCCACCACCGAGCGCGAATCGCAGCCTTTGACCACGATGCCCACCTTCTTGCCCTTGAAGGAGGGCAGATAGACGGCGGGATTGTTGACGTTGAACGGACCCCAGACCAGTTTGTCCACGTCTTCCGAGGTCTTCATGAACAGGGGCACGGTGTGCGCGCCGTCATAGCCCTGCTGCCAGCCGATGACGCAGTCCAGTTCCGGCAGTTTGGCCTTGATGGCTTCCTTGAGCTGGTCCAGGGCGGCATTCTGGCCGGTGCCCAGGGGACGCAGGGAGGTCAGGGCCATGTCCGCGATTTTCAGCAGGGGCTCGGCGTCCTCCAGGCGGGGCGCGGGGCCCAGCTTGTGGATGCGGTCGGTGAAGACCGTGACCACCTGCTGCCAGCGCTGGCCTTCGGAGGCCGAAACCCAGGTATACTCGAAGCGCCGGTCGTCGATGCCCAGCACGGGCAGAAACTGTTTGAGCACTTCCAGGCGGCGGCGGGCGTAAAAGTTGCCCGCGGCGTAGTGGCAGTCGCGCGGGTGACAGCCGGAAACCAGCACGCCGTCCGCGCCGTTGAGCAGGGCCTTGACGATAAAGAGCGGGTCAATGCGGCCCGAGCAGGGCACGCGGATAATCCGCAGGTCCGTGGGCTGCCCGGCGCGGGCGACCCCGGCCGTGTCGGCGCCGCCGTAGGAGCACCAGTTGCAGAGAAAACCCACAATCCGCAGTTCTTTGCCTTTCAGCACTGGCATAGCGCGTTCACCTCCGCAAGAATCTGGTTGTCGGTGGCGTGTGAGAGCTGGATGGCGCCCTGCGGGCAGGTGGCCGTGCACAGGCCGCAGCCCTGGCAGACAGTCTCAATGACCTGGGCCTTGCCTTCGCCCCGGATTTCCACTTCCTTGATGGCCCCGAAGGGGCAGCAGCGGATGCACTTGCCGCAGTTCACGCAGCGGCGGATGTCCACCTGGGCGATCTGCGGATCGCTCTCCAGTTTGTCGCGGGCGAAGAGCGCCAGCACCTTGGCCGCCGCCGCCGAGCCCTGCGCCACGGAGGCCGGGATGTCCTTGGCCCCCTGGCAGACGCCGGCCAGGAATACGCCGGCGGTATTGGTCTCCACGGGCTTGAGCTTCACATGGCTTTCCATGAAGAAGCCGTAGTGATCGTAGGAGATGCGCAGCTTTTCGGCCAGTTGGGGCGAGCCTTTGCTGGCTTCGATGCCCACGGCCAGAACCACCAGGTCGGCCCTGATCTCCACGGGCTCGCCCAGCAGGGTGTCCACGCCCATGACCACATACTGGCCGTTGCCGTCGGGATAGATGCTTGAAACGCGGCCGCGGATGTATTCCGTGCCGTATTCCTCCATGGCCCGGCGGGTGAACTCGTCGTACATCTTGCCCGGCGCGCGGATGTCCATATAAAAGACGTAAGACTGGGACGTGGGGATGTGGTCCTTGGTCAGCACGGCCTGTTTGGCCGTGTACATGCAGCAGAAGCCCGAGCAGTAGGGACGGCCGATGGACCTGTCGCGCGAGCCCACGCACTGGATGAAGACCACCTTTTGCGGTTCGCGGCCGTCCGAGGGGCGCACGATGTGCCCGCCCGTGGGGCCGGAGGCCGACAAAAGGCGCTCGTACTGGAGCGAGGTGATCACGTCGGGGTATCTGCCGCCGCCGTATTCCTCGTACACGGTCCAGTCCATGAGGTCGTAGCCCGTGGCCGCCACGATGGAACCCACTTCCTCGGTGACGATCTCATCCTGCATGTCGTACTGGATGGCGCCCGTGGGGCAGACCTTGGAGCAGACCCCGCACTTGCCCTTGACGAACTGGCGGCAGTGCGCGGCGTTGATGACCGCCTTCTTGGGGATGGCCTGGGGGAAGGCGATGGTGATGGCCGTGGTGGGGCCGGTGAATTCATTGAAGGCGTCCGGCGTCTTCTTGCTGGGGCATTTTTCGGTGCAGGCCCCGCAGCCGGTGCATTTGCTCCAGTCCACGTAGGCGGCCTTCTTGCGGATCTTCACCGTGAAGTTGCCCACATAGCCCGAGATGTCCTCCACTTCCGAGTAGGCGTAGAGGGTGATGTTGGGGTGCTGGGCCACATCCACCATCTTGGGGCCCAGGATGCAGGCCGAGCAGTCCACGGTGGGGAAGGTCTTGTCCAGCTTGGCCATCTTGCCGCCGATGGTGGCCTCGCGTTCCACCAGCACCACGGGCACGCCGCCGTCGGCGCAGTCCAGCGCGGCCTGGATGCCCGCCACGCCGCCGCCGATGACCAGCACCTTCTTGGTCACGTCAAAGGACTTGGCCACCAGGGGTTTGTCGTTGCGCAGCTTTTCCACGGCCAGGCGCACCAGTTCGGCGGCCTTGTTGGTGTTGGCTTCCTTGTCCTTGCCGATCCAGGAGACGTGCTCGCGGATGTTGGCCATCTCGAACATGTAGCGGTTGAGTCCGGCCCGTTCCACGGTGCGGCGGAAAGTGGGCTCGTGCATGCGGGGCGTACAGGAGGCCACCACCACGCCGTCCAGCTTGTGCTCGTGGATGGCCGCCTCAATGGCGGCCTGGCCCGGCTCGGCGCAGGTGTACATGGGGTCGTCGGCGTAAACCACGTCCGGGAAGCCGCGGGCGATTTCAGCCACTTTCGCGCAGTCCACGGTGCCGCCGATGTTGCTGCCGCAATGGCAGATAAAGACGCCTATTCTCATTATCTGTCTCCTTCGCCGGCCTGCGCGCCGTCAATCTTGCGCAGCAGTTCGTCGGCGCTGACGCGGAGTTTTTCAAGCCCGAGATGCTCGGGCGCGATGCCGAAGGCCAGGCCCATCATCTGCGTGAAGTAAAGCACGGGCATGCGGAAGAAGGCGTCAGCCTCCTTGGCGGCCTGTTTCTGGCGCAGGTCAAGATTCATCTGGCAGAGCGGACAGGCCACCACAATGGCGTCCACGCCCATCTGCGTGGCCAGCTCCAGAATGCGGCCCGAATTGCGCGCGGTCATGGCCCGTTCCGGGATGCCGAAGGACGCGCCGCAGCAGACGGTCTTGAGCGGAAAATCCACCATTTCCGCGCCGCAGGCGGAAAGCAGGCTTTCCATGAGCGTGGGGTTTTCCGGATCGCCGAAGTCCATGATTTCGGGCGGGCGGCTCATCAGACAGCCGTAATAGGCGGCCAGCTTGATGCCTTTGAGGCTCTTTTTCACCTGCGCGGCAATGGCCTCGGCGTCGTAAACCCGGGCGATGCCCTGCATCACCGAGGTGACCTCGGGAAACTGCGCCGCCGCCGGGGTGTCCAGCAATTCGTCCACGCGCGCGCGGAACGCCGGATCTTCCATGCGCTTGGCCGCGTGACGCAGGTTGGAAAGACAGCTGGGACAGGGCGTCAGCACGGTTTCGGCCTGCTGGCGGGCCGCGATGTCCAGGTTGCGCACGCAGAGCGCGGCGGAAAGCTCGGTATCCACGGCGTGGGCCGGGGTGGAACCGCAGCAGTTCCAGCCCGGCAGTTCCTCAAGGTAGAGGCCCAGAGCCGCGCACACGGCCTGAGTGGATTTTTCGTAATCCGCCGAGGAGCCTTTGGCCGAGCAGCCGGGATAGTAGGAAAACTTCATGGCCGCACCCCCTCGCGTTTGGCGCGCTCCTTATAGCGCTGCATGATCCGGGCTACGGCGTCGGCCCCGCCGCCGGGAATGACGTGGGGCTTGAAGCCCAGCTTTTTCTTTTTCAGCGCCTCGGGCGCGAGGTCCAGATCCGTGAACAGGCGCATGGAGCGCATCATGTACAGCGCCATGGTGCCGATTTCGTAGGTGCGGCCGAAGGCGCGCACGGTGTCGAGGAAGGAGAACCAGAATTTTTCCACCTTGGGCACGGTCACCCGGCCTTCCTTGCGGGCCATGTGGCGCAGGGTCTCCATGACCGCCGCCACGTCGATATTGTTGGGGCAGCGCAGGGAACAGGTGGAACAGGACAGGCACATCCAGATGGAGCGCGAATTAAGCACCTCGTCTTTCAGGCCGAGCTGCACGCCGCGCATGATCTGGTTGACCTGCCGGTCGTAGACAAAGCCTGCCGGACAGCCGGCGGTGCAATTGCCGCACTGGTAGCAGGTGGACACGTTTTGGCCGCTTTGCGCCTCCACTTCCGCCGTAAAGGCGGCGTCGCGCATCCGGCTCAGGTTGATGGCGTCGTTCATGACAACTCTCTGGTTAGAAGCTGAAGGACAGGAGCGGATGAAAGTCAAATTTTTTTGTATCTACAGGAGAAGATAGTAAAAATCTAGGTGCTGACGGGAGAAAGTCAAATATAAAATCTTTTCTTTCACAACCTCCTGGTATCACGTGTGTTTTACGCCATACCGCAGGCGGCTCGCAGGCCCAGAAGATAGCTGTTCACGCCGAATCCCGCGATGCTGCCCGCGCAGACCGGGGCCAGCACGGAGTTGTGCCGGAAGGCTTCGCGCGCGTGCACGTTGGACATGTGCACCTCCACCACGGGCACGGCCAGAATGGCCAGAGCGTCCGCGATGGCGTAGCTGTAGTGGGTCCAGGCTCCGGCGTTGATGACCACGGCCTGGATGTCTTCCTCCGGGACGCGGTGGATGCGCTCCACCATCTCCCCTTCGTGGTTGGTCTGAAAGGTGACGAGGCCCGCGCCCAGCTCCCGGGCCAGGTCCGCCAGGGCCGCGTCGATGTCCGTGAGCGTGGCCGTGCCGTAATGGGCCGGATCGCGCTTGCCGAACATGTTCAGATTGACGCCGTGCAGGATCAGAATGTTCATGGTGTATCCGTCGTGTGACTATGCGTCATCGCGCGCCGTAGAGCGCCTTTTCCAGGTTTTGCCGGGCTTCGGGGGGCAGGGACCTGCCGGTCCAGAGCCGGAACTGGGCGTCGCCTTGGCCGAAAAACATGTCCAGGCCCGTGACGCAACGCCGCCCGGCCCGCCGCGCCTCGCGCAGAAAACGGGTTTCCAGCGGATTATACACAATGTCGTAGGCTATGCCGGCCGTATCAGCATAGGCCTTTCCGTCGGCCGCGTTTGTCGTGTCCGCGACATGGGCGGTGGCGGACAGGCTGAAGTCGTAGGGGCTTTCGCCCTCATGCTTGCCGCGCATGCCCAGAGGCGTGGTGTTGATGATCAGCCCGGCGGGCACGTCGTGGCGCTGCTCCCAGGGCACGGGCGTAAAACCGAAGCGTTCGGCCAGGGGCAGATGACTGCGGTTGGAAGGCGTGGTCACAAAGACCTTGCGGCAGCGCCGCAGGCGCAGTCCGGCGGCCACGGCGTGGGCGGCGCCGCCCGCGCCCAGCAGCAGGGCGTCCGTGTTTTCCAGGGGCGCGTCCGCCAGGGGCGTCAGAAAGCCGCTCACGTCGGTATTGTCGCCGCAGAGGGTTTGGCCGTCCCAATAGATGGTGTTGGCCGCCCCGGCCAGTTCCGCCTGCTCGCTGATCCGGTCCAGCAGGGGCAGCAGGGCCATTTTGTGCGGTATGGTCACCGAACAGCCCCGGATGCCCAGCAGGCGCACGCTGTCCACAAAGGCGGGCAGGCGTTCCGGCGGCACTTCCCAGCGTAGATAGACCGCCGGAATGTCCAGGGTCTGAAAGCCGGTGTTGTGCAGCAGGGGGGAAAGGCTCTGGGCCAGAGGCCAGCCGGTCACGCCGTAGAGGTCGGCGGGCAGAAAGAGTTTCGGCGCATAGCGCGGTATGGAGTGCATTTGTTCACGATAGCCCATCGCGCTTTTGCGGGCAAGAAGGCTCCAGACGCGCAAGCCGGGGCGGGCGCGGCTGATTTCAGTTTTGCCGGTCTGTTATTTGTCGTGATTATCCGTCCCAGCCTGTTAGGCGCCGGCGGCGTCATCCGGCGCTGTTTGCTGCTCACGTGCCTGAGTACATCTCTGCTCTCGATGCCCGTAAGTCGCCAACGGCACAGCCCTTGGGCCGCCTTCCGCTCGGTCTCCGCGCAAAAAGCGCCATTTTTTTTGCCCGCGCCGGAAAATCTTGCTTCAGCCGTTGCGACGCAGGAGCTTTAGCCGTAGGTGAGCTTGTGAGCCGTACGGATAAAGACAGCAATTGGTTACGCGAAATTATGTCCAGGGAAGTCACTGTCGCTATCCGTAGCGATGCTGTTTTGTTCCGTAACAAGGCTTCGCCGTGAACGGCTCAAACAAGCCGCCGGCGCGGCAACGGCCGGCGCAGTATTCTCCCGACATCAGCCGTCCGCCTGGGCTTCGTTACGGCGGAGAAAAGTGGCTTTGCCCTTTTTTGTCCGTCTCTCGAGCTACCGGGTCAATAAAATAAGATTTTTCGATACGCCTGCCCTGGGGCGCGCAGATCGGGACAGCGGCAAAATATGCCGGGGCGGCCCACGGCGTTGCCGAAGGCGGCAGCGGCGTGTATCGTGGCAGAGTCGCCCGCGCCCGCGCGCCGCTGGGACATAGTTAGCCGGAGGTGAGTATGGGGTTCTTTACCGCCGTCAAAGTCTGCCTGACCACAAAATACGCCGATTTCCAGAGCCGGGCCGGCCGTTCCGAATTCTGGTGGTTTCTGCTCTTCTGCGTGCTGGTCGAGGGAGCTTTCCGGCTGGCTTTGTTTCTCGGCAGGGATTCGTGGGGGTGCGCATTTGCTCTCCGTCTGGCGCATGCCCCGGTATTCCTTCTTTTACTGCTGCCCGCCTGGGGCGCGCAGATCCGCCGTCTGCACGATACGGGCCGCAGCGGAGCCTGGTTTTGGGGGATGCTCATCTCTTCGGCCGTCGGCGGGGCGGCGTTCTGGCTGGTCTGGATGTTCTGGACGGGAATCCCGTTGCGCGCGGGTTTTCTGCTGAATCTCGAGCTTCCGCGTTTGCTGCTGATCGTGGTGCAAAACGCCGCAAAACAGGCGCAGATCTTTTTTCAAACTCCTCTGGACGCCCTCTGGGGGCTCTATGGCGTCGATCCGCACCGGTTCAATTTTCATCCTGAGTTGGCACGGCTGGCCGTGAGCCTGCCGGCCGTAATCGGCCTGGGAGTCTGCCTGATGCGCAAGGGCACAAACGCCGCCAACCGTTACGGACCGGCGCCGGGCGCGCCGGATTCCGCGGGCGCGCCCGCGCCCCGCGCGGGCATGGACTTTCCCACGGCGCTCAAAAGCTGCGTGCTGCGCAACTACGTCGGCTTTCGCGGTCGCGCCTGTCGCGCGGAATACTGGTATTTCGCCCTGGGCCAGCTTATTTTCGTCTCTCTGTGCTTTTCACTGTACACGCCGCCGCGCGTTTTCCGCCTGCTGGCAAGCAAAAACCCGGACCTCTTTTCCTCCCCGTTCATGGTCTTTTTGCGTTTTGCCGCCGACCAGCCTTTTCTGCTGGCGGGCATCGCGCTGCTGCCCCTGTTGCTGCCGGGCCTGGCAGTCCTGGTGCGCCGTCTGCATGATGCCGGTCACAGCGGCGGCTGGGTGGCGGGCTATGCGCTCGTGCAGTTCTTTTCCGGCTTTGCGGCGGAACATAGCCTGATGCGCGGTGATCCCGGCATCCTGCTTTTTTTGCTGCTGGTGAACTGCGTGTACACTTTGGTCCTGCTCCGCATGACCTTGCAACGGGGCGCGCAGGGGGCCAACCTTTACGGGCCGGACCCTCTCGCGGCCGCCGGAGAAACGGCGCAGCCGGCGTCCGGAATTCCCGGCACGGCGTGAAAGTTCGCGCGGACGGCGATGTAATAAGGGCGGAGCCTAGCGCTTCAGCTCCATGGCCTTCTGGAGCATCTGGTCCGCCGTGGTCACCACCTTGCTGTTGGACTGGAAACCGCGCTGGGTGATGATCATGTTGACCATTTCCGTGGCCATATCCACGTTGGATTCTTCAATATTATAGGCGTTCACGGCGCCGTAGTTTTCAGTGCCGGCCACGCCCATGTCCATCTGGCCGGCCTCGTCCGTGGCGGAAAAAAGATTGCCGCCCTCGCGGCGCAGGCCGTCCTCACTGGTGAAGCGGCAGATCGGAATCTGCCAGAGGTTCTGATCCTGGCTGTTGGAATAGCGGCCCACCACCGTGCCGTCGGTTCCGATGCTGATGGCGCTCAGAACGCCTTCGGCATAGCCGTCCTGCTTGTAGGCGCCGGTGGGCGAGGAACTGTTGTAGGCCGTGGTGGCGTCTTTAGCGCGCACGGCGTCCGCCCCCATGGAGGGCAGCTTGCTCTGGTCCGTGCCCACATCCGCCGCCGAAGCCGGAGCGTTCTGCCAGCCTCCGGCGGCGCTGACGCCGAAGTTCACGGCCATGGTCGCGCCGTCCAGGGTAAGCTGGGGCAGGCCGTCCTCCAGTTCGGCGGGTTGCCAGTCGGCCAGATTTTTGCTGCCTTCCACTGTGGGCGTGAAAGCGGACATGCCCGTCAGGCGGCCCGAAGCGTCGAATTGCAGCACGCCGCTCATCAACAGGCCGTCGCCCGGCGAAGGCGGGATGACGTTGCCGTCCGCATCGGTCTTGCCTGCGGCGGAAGCCCCGGCGGCGATGAGAAATTCGATCATGGAACCTGACGTGCTGTCGGGCGCGCCGTCGAAATAGGCCGTGACCGTACGCGCGTTGCCTTCGGCGTCATAGAGGGTCATGCCCTGGGCGTAACTGTATGAACCGCTGGAAAGCGGCTTGGCGGCCGTGGCATTGTAGAGGCCCAGCAGGCCGAAATAGGGGTTGTCCGCGTTTACGGCATTGTCCTGGCCCGAGTTCAGATTCATGGTCAGGTCCACCCGTGCCGTTCCCTTGCCCGGCATGGTGCCGAATTTGTCGATCTTGACTTCCTGCAGGTCGCCCAGGCTGCCGTCCTCATTATACTTGTAGCCGTTGAGGGCCAGGCCAGTGGGGGTGCGCCAGACGCCCTCGTTGTCCGGACGGAAGTCGCCCGCCCGGGTGTAGTAGAGGCGCACGCCGTCAGTCACCTGGAAAAAGCCCTTGCCGTTGATGGCCATGTCCGTGACCGTATTGCTGGACTCCATGGGCCCCTGCTTGAAAATGGTGCGCACCGAGTCCACCTGTACGCCCTTGCCGGTCTGGCCCAGGGCCACGCGTGAGTTCTCCTGGTTGTTCCACCATTCGCCCATACCGGCCTGGCTCGTGGAGATCAGGTCGGAGAACAGGATGCCCTGCTGCTTATAGCCGATGGTGCTGACATTGGCCAGATTGTTGCTGGTCACCTGCATGCCCTGGCTCAGGCCCTTCATGCCGGTGGCGCCGATATACAGTGCCGAGTTCACGCTGCTGCCTCCTGGAACGGGTTAACTTTAAGAATTGGCACTCTTAAAGTTACCTTGCCCGTAAAAAACGGGCGAAGAGGAAAAATCTTCCTCCCCGCCCCCTATGAAGCAGTATCCGTGCCAACGACACAGGGGCGGCCTCTCAAAAGCGTCTTTTGCCCCCTGGACTGTGTCAGAAGCCGTTCGCGGCCCGGGTCTGTACCGGAAGAGTGCTATCCCCGGCCCGCGAACGGCTTTTTTCTTGCCAGGAAACAAAATTCATCTTTTTAGAGACAGCCCCTGGCGTTTGCGCGCTGTCTATTTTTCCAGGGGCAGACCGGCTTTTTCCCAGGCCTCAATACCCTGGTTCATGTGCAGGATGTTTTTGACCCCGACCTGTTCCAGCGCCTCGGCGGCTCCGGCGGAGCGCTGCCCCGTGCGGCAGTAGAGCAGCACAGGCTGATCCTTGGGCAGGGCCGCTGCGTCCAGATCGAAACGGCCGCCGAAGAAGTCCATATTGCGCGCGCCGGGCAGGTGTCCCTGCCGGAATTCGCCGGGCGTGCGCACGTCCAGAATCAACAGTCCCGCGGGCGGGGACTGGAGCAGAGCCGCCGCTTCCCGCGCGCTGATGTCCTTGGCCTGGGCCGCGCACGGCCAGGCATAAAGCAGGGCGCAGAACACGGCGCAGAACACGGCGCGGACCAATGGACGCCGGGCCGCCGGGATGCGGCGCGCAACGGCGGCGACGAGAGACGGGAAAGGATGCCGAATCATGCCCGCTTCCTTATTTGACGGCCGCGCGGGCTTTGGCAAAGCCGTCGGCGGCGTTGCGGATCACGCTTTCGTCCACGCAGAACGCCAGGCGGAAATAGCCGGGGCAGCCGAAGCCCGAGCCGGGCACGGCCAGCACGCGTTCCTCCAGCAGCTGGTTCACAAAGGCCACGTCATCGCCGCCCGGGGCCTTGGGGAAGAAGTAGAACGCGCCCGCGGGCATCTGGAAATCATAGCCCGCCTCGCGCAGCACTTCGGCCATGGCCTTGCGCCGGGCCGCGTACACGGAGAGGTCCACCTGGCTGCCCAGGGCTTTGGCCATGATGTGCTGGCCGATGACCGGCGGATTGACAAAACCCAGAATGCGGTTGGTCAGGGTCAGACCGGCCATGAGCTCGGCTTTTTCCGGCAGCCGGGGCGAGAGGGCCACATAGCCCACCCGCTCGCCGGGCAGGGAGAGGTTTTTGGAAAAGGAGCTGATGGCCACGGCATAGGGATAGAGGGGCAGCACCGAGGGCACTTCCGCGCCGTCGTACGCCAGGAAGCGGTAAGGCTCGTCAGCCACCAGCCAGATGGGCCGCCCGTATTCCTGGCTTTTGTTTTCCAGAAGGTCGGCAAGCGCGGTGAGTTCCTTGCGGCTGTAGATCACGCCCGTGGGATTGTGCGGGGAGTTGATCAGCACCACACGCGTCTTTTTGCTGATGGCCTCCTCCAGCGCCTTGAGATCCGGGGCAAAGGTGTCCTTCCGGCTCATGACGGCCTTGAACATGCCGCCGTGGTTGGCGACGTAGAAGCCGTATTCCACAAAGTAGGGGGCGAAACTGATCATTTCCTCGCCGGGATTGAGCACGGCGCGCAAAAAAGCGTTCAGCCCGCCCGCCGCGCCGCAGCTCAGCAGCACGTCGTCGGCCGTGAGTTTGACGCCCTGTTCGGTGCTGAGGTGCGCGGCCAGTTTTTCGCGCAGCCAGGGAAAGCCGCCGTTGGGCATGTAGCCGAAGGCGAAGGGTTCGCCCGCGTGTTCGGCGAAATCGCGCAGCCCTTCGGCCACGGCGGGCGGCGCGGGCAGGTCGGGATTGCCCAGGCTGAAGTCATAGACGTTCTCCGCGCCGAAGCGCGCCTTGAGCTGGCCGCCCGCCTCGAACATGCGGCGGATCCATGAAGCGTTGCCCAGGTATCCGGTCACGCTGTCGGCAAGAATTGACATAAACGACTCCTGATGGTTGTTGTCTTCGCCATGACTATTGGTTATAGCTTTGTCGAGCTAGAGAATGCAATCTCCACTGGAGGCTCTGAATGCGTCTGAATGTCTTCGCAAAAACGGCGCGGCTTTTTATGCCCGCGCTTTTCGCCGCCCTGCTGCTGCCCGCCTGCGCCGCCAAAGAGGTCGAGGAAGAGCAGGGCATGTCCATTGCCGTCACCCTGCGCGACGTGCATCGCTGTTCGCGCATCTCTCCTGAAATTCTCGTCACCGACATGCCCGCTGGCACGGAGTCTTTTGACGTGCGCCTGGTGGAGTACGGCGACGAGGAGCGTTTCTTCGGCGGCGGCACCTGGGCCAACGACGGTTCGGGCGTCATCCCCGAGGGCGGCCTGACCCGCCATTACCGCGGCCCCTGCCCCCCGGCGGGCGAGAGCCGGGACTACGCCTTTGTCGTTTCGGCCATGAGCAAGGACAATATCCAGCCCCTGGCCGTGCGGCTCTATCGTTTTACTCAGGAATAAACGCCGCGTCCATGCCTTTCGCAACAAGGAGCCCCGCCCGGTCCATAACCGTGCGGGGCTTTTGCTTTGCGTAACTTTCCAGGCCGGTTCGCGGAATATTACGGGATTGCCGGCCATGGTCAGACCGCCCGGCAACGTAGAGCAGATTAATGTTATATTCAAATTTGAAGACGCCCACTTTGGCGCGTACCAGCGCAAATAACCTGCGCTTACGCCTTTGTGGCGGGCGTCTGCTCTCACAGCCGCCGGAGCAAGGTTAAGATAAACCTGTTCTAATTATTCTTCTTCCTTGAGTTCCGGCGGCACGGCCACGGCAGTGGTGATGATCCGCCGCCGCGCGGGAGCCGCCGTTGTCTTTTCGTTCCCGGCCGGTTTTTTGGCCGCCGGTTCGGGCAGGGCGTTGTACAGGGTCCAGAAGGCCGGGAACAGGCCGGTCATAATGCCGGGGTTGCCCAGGCGGAAACCCTGGTTGCGCGTGTCGCGCGCGCAGGCGGCCAGGGCCAGGGCCAGAGCCCAGACCGGGGAGGGGGCGTTCCAGGCCTGCGCGGCATTTTGCTGGAGGGCCGCTTGTTCTGTTTTGCACAAGCGGCCTTCAGCAGTCCGCTCCAGACCCACAGTGTGAAGAAAACTGGTCACTTCGCCCATGTCTGCGCCCGGCAGTTCGGGCAGGCTTGCCTCACCGCCGCGCAAGGTCGCGCAGGCGGCCAGAGCCACAGGCAGAGGGACCCAATCTGTGGGCAGTCCGGCCAGAAGCCCGGCGGGCAGGGCAGCCAGCGAAGCGCGTTTCAGAGGCGCGGCGGCATGGGCGCATACCGTGCCTTCCGGCCTGCCCTCGCCGGGCTGTTCGCGGCGCAGATCCAGGCCCAGCGCCTGCAGCTGGCTCTTGAAGCG
>ERZ506979.1096-NODE-1096-length-12992-cov-5.978279_pt1 | contig 12992 bp, 13 predicted proteins | sample MGYA00512887_ERZ506979 | MGnify/ENA metagenome assembly ERZ506979 | reverse complement strand
GGCGGCGCTGCGGCTGCGCCGCAGCGGTCCGGCAGGGGCCGCAGGCCCCGCCGGGGGAGTGGGCTATGCCCACCCGCCGCCCCCGGGCTCCGGCATTCCGGCAGGCAAAGGCGGCCTCGTCTTACCGCCGCTCCCAAGCCGGCTTGTTTACTTCTCCCCTGCGGCTTGCTGAGGCCAGCGAGCCGCCTGCTTGTGCCCTTGGGCCGCTTCTGCTTGGCAATGGCAGGCAGCCTGTTTCGGGATGGCGCCGCTGCGTAGTAAGGCCAGCTTGGCGCAGGGCGGGCCGGCCAGCTCATACAGCACGGAGGAGGAAAGGATCACCGCGAAAAGCAGTTCCCCCTCCGCCGGGGGCAGGATCCGCCGGCCCAGAAACGCCAGGCCCAGCGCCACCCCCGCCTGGGGGATCAAAGCCAAGCCCAGATTGTTCTGGATGGGGGTAGAATACCCCAGCATCCGGCTGCCGCCATAGGCGCCGCCGTACTTGCCCACGATCCGTAGAATAAAATATATCACGCCGATGAGCCCCGCCTGCCCCAGGGCGTTCACCTGGAGGTTCATGCCGGAAATGATAAAGAACAGAGCCATGATGGGGGGTGTAAAGCCTTCCATCTCCCTATAGATCTCCACATCATCGGTATGGTTCCTGTATACGGCGCTAAACACCATGCAGGCCAGCAGAGGGGATACGTCCAATAGGGTGCAGACCCCGGTCAGGGCCAAAAGCAGCGCAATGGTCAGGATCAGACGGTTTTCCCGGCTCCGGGTGGCAGGGGCCAGCAACCGGCCCAGCAGCAGGCCGCAGCCTGCGCCCAACACCAGGGCAGCCACGTTATATAGCAGGGGAAGCAGGGCCGCCCGCACGCCGCCGGCGGAGATGGCTGCCGCCGCCACGCTAAAGGCCAAGAGGCATACCGCGTCATCTAGGGCCACCACCTGGAGCAGCACGTCCACGAATTCCCCTTTGGCCCCATACTGGGAAATGGTCATCATGGTGCTAGCCGGCGCAGTAGCCGTGGCCACAGCCCCCAAAAGCAAAGAAAAGCTCCAATCCATCTTGAAGGCCAGGCGTGTGACCAAAGCCACCAGGACTCCAGCTGGCAGGGATTCCGCCAGGGTCAAGCCCATGGTCTTCGCACCGGCCTTTTGCAGGGACTCCCGGGTGAAGTACTTCCCCACCCCAAAGGCAATGCACGCCAGGGCCATATCGCTGACGAACTCCATGTTTTCCAAGATCTCCCCCGGTACCAGGCCCAAAGCGCAGGGACCTAGGCCGATCCCAGCCAGGATGTAGCCGGTCACGTTGGGCAGCTTCGCCCGCTTGGTCAAACGGGTAACCAAAAATCCGCCAAACAATAACACGGACAACACCACCATAATGGCTGCCGGCCGATTGATATATAAATAGATCCGCTCCATGTGCTTTGCTCCCTTCTGGGAAATCCCTTGATTTTTTTTGGATAATATTATATTATTCCCTTGGGGACATAAAGTAAAATTATATTTGCTTTGCCCTTCATAATAAACCCTAATAATTTGGAGGCATGTATGCTGGATCCCAAATTGGAAAGCCTGATCGCCGTACAAGAATCCGGAAGTTTTACCCGGGCAGCGGAGACGTTATCCCTCACCCAGCCTGCCATTAGCCAGCACGTGAAGCAGCTGGAAAAAGAGCTGGGGGTACGGCTGTTTTTTCGTAGCGAGGGACAGCTCAAACCCACAGAAGAAGGGAAGATCGTGCTCAAATATGCCCGGCGGATGATGACCCTGGACCAAAACCTGCGGGTGGCCCTGGAGGACCACAAACGGCAGCTAAAACGCTTTTCCATCGGCCTGACCCCCACTGCAGAAAACCGGGCCATGACGGAAGTTTTGGCCCAATATTGCAACGACCATGCGGGAGTACACATAACGATCCTTTCGGATACCATAAATAATCTTTACAACCGCCTGAAGTCCTATGAGCTGGACGCCGCGGTGGTGGAAGGGCATTTGAACGATCCTTCCCTCAATTCCATCCTCCTGGATACGGATTCCATCATGCTGGCCGTATCCAATGAGAGCCCCTTGGCCAAAAAAAGCGCCGTCACCCTGGAGGAGCTGCGGCGCCAGCCCATGATCCTACGGCTGCCCTCCAGCGGCACCCGGAACCTGTTTGTAGCCCACCTGGAAAGCCGGGGCCTACACATTGAGGATTTCAACGTGATCCTGGAGGTGGATAACATCGCCACCATCAAGGACCTGGTGCGCAGCAACTTCGGGGTATCCATTCTGGCCCGCTCCGCCTGCATGGATGAGCTGCGCAAGGGCAAGATCACCCTGCTGCCGGTGGAGAACCTGAGCATCATCCGGGAGACCACCCTGATCTATCAGCGGGACTTTTCCCACAAGGCGGTGCTGGATGAGATCGTCCGGCTGTATTACGAGGTGGCCAGGCTGTACCGGACGTAGGCCAGCCTCCCCTAGCGCCGGGTTTTGCGGGGCCGGGGGGGGGCGGCGGGTGCGCTGGGCGCACCCGGCCGCGGGGCGGCTGGAGGCCGCCCCGCGGCCAGTTTGGGGCCGGAGCCCGGCCCCAAACGCCGCCGCCCCCCCCGGCGCACCCAGCCGCCCGAAACGGGAAAAACCAGGCGGGAACATGGCGTAAGCTCCTACAAGTGTGCTATACTATATAAAAATAAGGAAACATCATCCTAGGAGGACCAGCATGACGCAAAAGACCAGAGGAGAAATGGACCCACGGCACCAGTGGGAGCTTAGCCATATTTTTCAGGATAGGGCGGCTTGGGAGGCCGCGTTAGAAAAAGCCCAGCAAGCGGTGGCGGGAATCGGCGCTTACCGGGGGACCTTGGGCAGCGTCCAAGGGGCCAAGGCAGCCCTGGATGCCTATTATGCCCTGGCGGAGCAGGCGGAGCGGATCTACCTGTACGCGGAGCTGACCAAGGCCGGGGACAATGGGGACCAGGCGGCCCAGGCCATGCAGGATCGGGCCATGGGCCTGTTGGTGAACCTGGGGGCCGCGGCCAGCTATTTGACCCCGGAGTTGGCGGCTCTGCCCCTGGAGACCTTGGAAGGATACGCAAAGGCCGAGGCGCTTTCGGGCTATCGCCATGGGATACTGGATATCATTCGGAGTCGGGCCTATGTGCTCAGCCCGGAGCAGGAACACATGCTGGCCCTGCTGGCGGACCCGGCCCAGACCCCGGACAACGCCTTTTCCATGCTGTCCGAGGTGGATATGGCGCTGCCCTCCATTCAGGACGAAACGGGGGAGACCGTACAGCTGACCCACGGCAACTATGGGGTCTATCGGGAAAGCAAAGACCGGGGGGTGCGGCAGCGGGCCTTTGAAGCCTACTTTGGGGCGTTCAATGGGTATATCAACACCTTTGCCGCCCTGTATGGGGGCAGCGTAAAGCTGGATTGTTATTTCGCCAAGGTGCGCAAACATGCAAACGCCCAAAGCGCCGCTTTGTTTGCCAACAATGTCCCCACTGCGGTATACGATAGCCTCATTGCAGCCGTGCATGAGAAGCTGCCCGCCATGGAGCAATATTTGGCCCTAAGGAAAAAGGCGCTGGGGCTTTCTGAGCTGCACATGTACGACCTGTATTGCCCCATGGTGCAGGGGATCGAGGAGACCTATACCCTGGAGCAAGCCAAGACGATGGTAAAGGAGGCCCTAGCCCCCTTGGGGCCGGACTATATCCGGCAATTGGAGCAGGGCCTAACAGGGGGCTGGATCGACGCCTATGAGAACAAGGGCAAGACCACCGGCGCATTTTCCTGCGGGGTCTATGGGGTGCATCCCTATGTGCTGCTCAACTATACGGACACCCTGGACGATGTGTTTACCCTGGCCCATGAAATGGGCCATGCCATCCATTCCTATCGTTCGGACCAGGCCCAGACCTATGCCAACCACGATTATGCCATCTTCGTGGCGGAGGTAGCCTCCACGGTAAACGAGGTACTTTTGACCCTATACCTGCTGGAGAAGGAAACTGACCCCCGGAAGCGGGCCTATTACCTGAACCATTTTCTGGAAGGGTTCCGCACCACCCTGTTCCGCCAGACGTTGTTTGCGGAGTTTGAAAAGCAGACCCACGAAATGGCGGAGGCGGGACAGCCCTTGACCCCGGAGGCGCTGAATCAGGTATACCGGGCGCTGAATGCGCAATATTACAAAGGGGCTGTGGTAGACCCCTTACAGGATATGGAGTGGGCCAGGATCCCCCATTTTTATAATGCCTTTTATGTATACCAGTATGCCACCGGCTTTAGCGCGGCGGTGGCCATTGCCGCCAAGATCCGGCAGACCGGGGACGCGTCGGGGTATCTCGCCTTCTTGCAGACCGGCGGCAGCGATTACCCCATCCAGGAGCTGAAGCTGGCCGGGGTGGATCTGAGCAAGCCGGATACGGTGGAAGCGGCGTTGGATGTATTTGCAAAGAGCGTTGCGGAGTTGGAAGCCCTGTTGCAGGGGTTGGAATAAACAAAAGACCAGCAGGAGGAAAGCGATATGCAGTACGATGTGGATATGCAGGAGATGCGGGCCTATATACTGGACAAGTTCCGCAAGGAAGGGGACTTCGACTTTTTGAAGGAAGGGGAGCTGGAGGCCATGGTGGACGCCCTGCTTCAGGAGGACCAGGCATATCTGGCCAGCCTGCCCGAGGACGGGGAATACGACGACGACGCGGCCTACGAGGCTCTGTACGCCCACATGCAGGCCCAGTTCCCGGCGTATAAGATGTACGCCATGCGCCTGAGCGAGGACTATCTGGACTTTGCGGAGGAATACCTGGTAAGCGTGGACGCCATCGAGTGGGATTGATGGCGCCTGAAACGGCGAAAAAGGGGGTAAAAGCCATGGCCACAAAGGAAGAACGTCGTTGGCGCTACAGCCTTTGCAGCTATAAGGCTGGGGAAGCCATGCTAAACCGGCAGGGCCGGCAGGGGAACCGGCTGATCCAGGCCCACGTGGGGGGCCGGCTCCAGTGGGAAGCAGGGGATGAGCCGGTACAATACCGGGTGATCCTGTGTTCCCCCGGCAAGAAAGAAGGGGAAATCAAAAAGTCGGAAACCCTGGTCGAGAATGCCCAAACGAAAGGCTGGCAGTACGTGGGCCTGCAGGGGGACGCCCATATCTTCATGGCGACCATGGAGGCGGGCCCCATTTTTTCTAGCCCGGGGGCAGAGCTGGAATTTTCCATTCGCAACAGCCTAAAGCGGGTGCAGCTTTTTAGCCTGATCGCAAGCCTGCTGTGGGTTTGGCTGCTGGCCTTGCTTCTGCCCAATCTCCTATGGCGCAACCTGGTCGCCAGCAATCTGGCCCTATTGGTGCTCCCCTTGTTGCTTTTCTTGATCGGCAGCACACTTTGGCAGGTTCTTTCCATCCAGCTGTTTATCCGCAAGAGCCGCCGGGCCACGTCTGCGGGCGGGGACATCCCTGCGCCCGCCGCCCAGCAGGCCGGCGCCAGGGGCCGGGCCGGCAATCTTGTGGCCATTCTTTTGCTGGCGGTAATATTGGCGGCGGCGTTTTGGGATTTCCTTATCATCCACAACCCAGGCGCCATGGGCGGGATGCTGCTGCGGGCCGGCTGGATCATGGCCATCCCCATCACCGTGGCTCTATACCGGAACCGGACGTTTCAGCAAAGCCGGTTTCCTTGGTACTTCTTAACAGGGGCGTTGGGGGTGGCCCTGGCGATCCTGGAGCTGGCCACGTCCTCTGCATCACGGGAAACGCCTCCGCCTTCCATGGAGGCCCTTGCCCAGCTGCCCGTGCTCAGCGGCGTGGTGGCGGAGGAGCCGGAACGCGCCCTGACCACCCAGGGCAAAACGCCCCTGGGCGCCGCCTACGCCTACCGGGAATGGGAAGGAAACAATAGCCTGTATTCCGCCTATTGCCGGGGGGCGTTCCCCAGCTTAGCGGACGCCCTCTATCAGGAGGCCCTGGGGGGCTTTTTGCCCGCCCGCTACCGGCATACGGATATGGAGCCCATCTCCATCCCCGGCTACGACCAGGCGGCCCAAAGCCCCGATGGGGGCAGGCTGGCCCTGCGGCGGGGGCTGGAAGTATACCTGGTTGACTATGACCCGGCCTATTTTTCCCAGGGGGAGATCCTTGCCCTGCTGCCCCGGATGTATGGGGATTAAGGGGCGTAGCGGGCGCACGGTCCGGCGGGGAACCACAGGCCCGGGGGGGCGGCGGCGGGCGCGCAAAGCGCGCCGGCCCGTCCGCCGGCCTGCGGCCAGCGGACGGGCAAGTTTTGTCAGGGCCGGGGGGCCGAAAGGCCCCCCGGCCCTGACAAAACCGCCGCCGCCCCCCCGGGCCTGTGGATCCCCGCCGGCGAAGGGCAGGAAATAACCGGGCTGCCCGGGGCTAGGGGAAGGAGAGGCGGAATGGAAATGGAAAATAATAGGGGATAGGGGGTAAAAATGAAAAAACGAATGCGGATTTCTTCTTCTGGGGAATTGGCGAGTATGCAGAGAGCGCTTATCCAGCAAGCCGAAGCAACCATAGGGGAAGTAATGGCGCTTTTCAAGGCGGAACCTCCCATTTCGGCTCTCAGCAGATTGAAATTTGAAAAGATCACCACAGATGGGATATTTGGAGAACATCTCAACTTTGTTGAATTCTTGAATCAAACGCTTACATATTTGGTTTGCCTATATGCCGGGAATGTGCTTTTAAAAAGGAACCCCATGGAGGAGGTAATAATCAATTTTGGCACAGCTCCGGGACATGATGTATCGTCTTATTCCGGGACAGTTATATGCGAGTGCTTTGCGGCGACCTCTGTAAAAAGCAACGAGAAGCTGAAAAAGGATATTTTAAGGCTGCATGGCAATCCCACCGCCAAGGAACGACTGGTATTTTATTATAGCCATAACGCCGATGCGGAACGATCCTATATAGAAAAGCTGGCAAACCAATATAAAGACGTTGCCCTGTGGAGCATTCCGTTTGACGCCCTTATATCCGAATATAAATGAAATATTGGCCGGAACAGCAACGCCCCCTGTGTCCGGCCTACACAAAAAAAGCCCCGGCGCGATCCATCGCCGGGGCTATACGCCGTAAAGGGCCTCATTCTTTCGGAGTACATAAATACCATTCGTTTTCATATAGCACCGCCAGGCCGCCCTGCACCTTGGCGTAGGGCATACCCAGATCCCGGTCAAAATTGGTCTCCCCGTTCTTCTGGGGGAAAGCGTCCGTATAGCTGTCCGTATAGCCCAGGATGGCGCCTTCGTCCACCTCGGCGGGCATGGGCTCGTCGGCCTTGTAATAGATGGTATCCTCCGCCATGATGGCGGCTGGGTAATCGGCAGCATTGTCCTGGGCGCAGCCAAAGAGCAGGGCCGCCGGCAGCAGGCACAATAGGCATAGGGCGTAACGCTTCATGGGTCCTCCATTTTGCTGGTATATCCGTTTTACACCGGGAAGGGGAAAAGGGCCTATTCTCCCAACCGCTCCAGGGCGTGCTTATAGCCGTCGGAACCGTAGTTCAGGCATTTGTTCACCCGGGAGATGGTGGCGGTGGAAGCGCCGGTCTTTTCCGCGATGGCGGTATAGCTTTCCCCGGCAGCCAGGTGTTCCGCCACCTGGAACCGCTGGGCCATAGCGTTCAGCTCCCCGATGGTGGCCACGTCCTCGAAGAAGCGGTAGCAATCCTCTTGGGTTTGCAGGGTGAGCAGGGCCTGGAAAAACCGATCCACAGCAGGGGAAGCAAGTTTACTTTGATACATAAGAAAGGTTCCTCCTTTTAACGAACAGCCTTGAGGAAGCTTTGGAGCCGCGGGGATTTGGGCGCGCCAAACACGGCTTCCGGGGGGCCTTCCTCCTCGATGAGGCCGTTGTCCATAAAGATGACCTGGCTGGATACCTCCCGGGCAAAGCCCATTTCGTGGGTCACGATCACCATGGTCATCTTTTGCTGGGCCAAGCGGCGTATCGCCTGGAGCACTTCGCCGGAGATCTCCGGGTCCAGGGCGGAGGTGGGCTCGTCAAAGCAGAGGACATCCGGCTTGAGCGCCAAGGCCCGGGCAATGGCCACCCGCTGCTGCTGCCCGCCGGAAAGCTGATGGGGGTAGGAGCCAAGTTTATCCGACAGCCCCACCTGATCCAATAGGGCCTTGCCCTCGGCCTGGATGGCGGCGAGGATGGCGGCCTTGTTTTGCCGGAAATCCGGCTGTTGGCGGGCCAACAGCTCCGGGGCTAAGGTCACGTTTTGCAGGGCCGTGTACTGGGGAAACAGGTTGAAGGACTGGAACACCAGGCCAAAGTGCAGCCGCTTTTTCCGGACCCCCGACTCTTTTTGGGTGGCGGGGTCCTCCGCGTCGAACAGCCGCTCTCCCTTTACCAGGATCTGGCCTTTATCGGGGGTTTCCAGGAAATTGAGGCACCGCAAAAGGGTGGTTTTGCCGCTGCCCGAGGAGCCGATGATGGAAAGTACCGCCCCCTCCTCCAGGGAAAAGCTGATGCCCTTTAGCACGTCCAGGGTGCCAAAGTTCTTTTCCAGGTTTTTTACCTCTAAGATCGCCATACCGTACCTCCTATACCCGGAAATAGTCCATCTTCCGCTCCAGATACCCCAGCAGCAGGGTAAGGGCTCCCACGAAGGCCAGGAAGAACAGGCCGGTGGAGAACAGGGGCCAGATCAGGCCCTTGGCGGTATACTCCTGGGCCATCATGATGATCTCCTTGCAGGAGATGATCCGGGCCAGGGAGGTATCCTTCACCAGAGTGATCACCTCGTTGCCCATGGGGGGAACGATGCGTTTGATCACCTGGAGCAGGGTCACTTTGAAGAAGATCTGGGTCTTGGTAAGGCCCAGCACTTGACCGGCCTCATATTGGCCCTTGGGGATGGACTCGATGCCGCCCCGGTAGATCTCGGAAAAATAGCAGGCATAGTTGATGACAAAGGCCACCGTAGCCGCAGCAAAGCGGCCGTCTGACCCGGCGGGCCAGGGATTGGGCAGGCCCAAAAGCCCGGGCCCCAGAAAGATCACCAGCAGCTGAAGCATCAGGGGCGTACCCCGGATGATCCATACGAAGGTTTTGATCAGATAGGCCAGGGGCTTGAAACGGCTCATGGAGCCAAAGGCGATGAGCAGCCCCAGGGGCAGGGCGAAAAGCAGGGTCAGCCCAAATAGGTTGAAGTTGAGAACGAAGCCTTCCCAAAGGCGCGCAAGGATGGTGGCCATAGTATCCTTCCCCGGGCGGCAGGCGCCCGCTGTTAAGTTGGCTAGGGATGGGCCGCCCCATGGGACGGCTTGAGCCGCCTCCTAAACGGGGGCGGCTCCCAAGGGAGAATCGATCTATGGAGCTTGGCTTATTCCGCCAGTTCCAAACCGTATTTGTCCGCCAGGGCCTGCATGCTGCCATCGGCCACCAGCTCGTCGAAAATGGTATTTACCGCATCCCGCACATCGGAACCTTGCCGGAACCCAACGCCGTAGTTCTCCACCGCCAGCTCATCCACAATGGCTAGGTCCGCATAATCGGTGCCTTCCCCTACCATGGCCTTGGCCAGGGTCAGATCCAGGACCGCCGCGTCCGCAGTCCCAGCCTTCACCTCCAGCAGGCACTCGGTCTGCACGCTTTTGCCAACATAGCTGGCCTGGGCAAGGTTCTCGTCCCCCTGGATGGTGGTTTCACCCGCGCTGCCCATCTCCGCAACCACGGTCTTGCCGATTAGGGAGGAGGTATCGGTATATTCCGCATCCGCCTTCATAACCACCACCTGGGCGTTCTTTACATAGGGCTTGGTGCAGGCCATGTTGGCCTCCCGATCCGCGTCTAGGGTCATGCCGTTCCAGATGCAGTCGATGGTCTTGCCGTTGAGCTCCACTTCTTTGGTGTTCCAGTCGATCTCTTGGAAAACGGGCTCCACACCCAGCTTCTCGCAAACCAAGGTGGCAAGCTCCGTGTCAAAGCCGGTAAATTCACCGTTTTCATCGGTGTAATTCATGGGCTCGTATACGGTATAGCCGATGATCATATTGCCTTTTTCTTGGATGTAGGCCAGGTCGCTGTCAGCGGCAGCCGCCTCTTCAGCCGGAGCTTCTTCAGCCGGGGCCTCTTCGGCGGGGGCTTCCGTGGCAGGGGCTTCCTCTACAGGGGCTTCTGCGGCAGGCTGGGCGCAGCCGAACGCCGCCAGGGCGAGCATCATAAGGGCAAGGGCAAGAGCAAGTTTCTTCATGGTTTGTATCTCCTTAAAATTCATTGTGTTCCATTCGATGGACCGGGTTTGGAATTTCCCGATGGAAAGAGTATACTACATTGCTTTAGCAAAGTAAAGTACTAAATTGATATTGCGCTACATTTTTTTGCCGGCCAAGGGGGATAAAACCAATATATAGGTAGAAAAAGGAAAGCAAGGGGAAAAAATCCATAAGGGAAGCCGGCAGACCCCTTGCGGGAAGATGAGGAAATGGGCTAGAATGGAACCAAGGGTCAATGGAAAACGACCGCATTCTCAATATGGATCGATTACATCTACAAACGGAGGCATATCTATGACAAAGTACACCAATTCCATCGGCGTAAAAGTTCCTGCGTTGTTGCTGCCCCGGCCGGGGGTCGACATGACCAAGTGGGCTGTAGTGGCCTGTGACCAGTATACTTCCCAGCCTGCCTATTGGCAGGAGACCGAGGCCATTGTGGGGGACGCTCCCAGCACGCTGCGGATCATGCTGCCCGAATTATATCTAGACGGGCCGGATGAAGCGGAGCGGATCGCGTCCATCAACGCCCACATGCAGGAATATATGGACACCGGCGTGCTGGAAAACAAGGGGGAGGGCTTTGCCTATGTGCGCCGCACGGTGGATGGCAAGACCCGCCAGGGCCTAATCGTTGCCCTGGACCTGGAGGATTACGACTATACCAAGGGTTCCACCACCCTGATCCGGGCCACGGAGGGCACCATTGTGGAGCGCATCCCCCCCCGGCTGCGGATCCGCAAGGACGCGCCCCTGGAGATGCCCCACATCCTGGTGCTCATCGACGACCCGGGCCGCACGGTGATCGAACCCATCGGCCAGCAGCTGGAGCGGACGGAGAAGCTCTATGACTTCGACCTGATGCAGGGAGGCGGCCACATCGAGGGGTATCTGGTAAAGGAGCCGGCCCAGATCCAGGGGGCCATCCAGGCCCTGGAGGCGCTGATCCAGCCGGAAGCCTATCGGAAAAAATACGGCACCGATCAAGCGCCCTTGCTGTTTGCCATGGGAGACGGCAACCATTCCTTTGCCACCGCCAAGGCCAATTGGGAACGGATCAAGAAGGAAAAGGGCCTGACCGGCCAGGACGAGCATCCGGCCCGGTATGCTCTGGTGGAGCTGGAAAACGTCCACGACACGGGCATCATCTTCGAGCCCATCCACCGGGTGATGTTCGGCGTGCCCCAGGACGCCTTGGCCTGGCTGCAAGCCAAGCTGGCGGAGCAAAACGGGGATTGCAAGCTGGTGGCCTGTCCAGATCTGGCGGCGGCCAAGGCTGCCGCAGCCAAGGAAAGCGGTCACGCCCTACCCTTTGTGAACCAAGCGGGGGCCGGCTATCTGCTGGTACCCCAGCCTGCCGCCCAGCTGGAGGTGGGCACCCTGCAAAATGCCCTGGACGTGATGCGCACGGCGTTCCCCGATTGCACCATCGACTATATCCATGGGGAAGACGTGGTCCTGGAGCTGGGCGGCAAACCCGGCAACATGGGCTTCCTGCTGCCCCCCATGGATAAGAGCGCCTTCTTCCGCACCGTGATCTTCGACGGCGCCCTGCCCCGCAAGACCTTCTCCATGGGCGAGGCCCACGAAAAACGCTACTATTTGGAGTGCCGCAGCATCGAAGGGTAATACTTTTCTCCCGAAACCGCCTGCGGACGGCCTTTGCGCCGTCCCTAGACAACCCTTGGGAGGGGACCGGCGCCTTAGCTGCGGCGCCGGTCCTTCCCTTTCGTTTCCAATAGGTGACCATGCAGAGCTTTCTTCATTCCATTTCCGCAGTCTTGGTGATCTTCCTGCTGGCGGGCACCGGCTATCTCCTGGCCCGGGCGGGCTGGCTCCGCTCCGACCATAAGCCCATGCTGTCCCGGGTTACCATCAACCTGGGCATTCCCTGCATCTGCATCCATAACATCACCGGGAATTTTACCCGCGCATCCTTGATCCAAGCCGCGCCCATGCTCTTGGCCCCCTTAACGGCCAATCTGCTTTCTGTGGCCTTGTGCATGCTGGCTGCCCGGCTCCTGGCCCTCCCCCGGAAACGCTGGGGGGTATTCGTGGTGATGGCCGCCTTTAGCAATACCATCTTCATTGGCCTGCCCATGGCCCTGGAGCTCTTTGGGGACGGGGCGGTGCCTTATGTGATGTGCTATTACCTAATCAATACCACCTTGTTCCAGACCCTGGGCATCGCCTTCCTGGAATGGTCCGGACAGGGGGAGAACCGTACCAGTTTGCCCCGAATGCTATTGGGCTTGCTGAAAAAACCGCCCCTATTATCCTTGTTCGTAGCCCTTGGGTTGGTTTGGTGGGAGATCCCCCTGCCAAGGGTATTGGAAAGCTATGCCGGCTATGTGGGGGACCTGGTGGCTCCCTTGGGCCTCTTATATACCGGCCTGGTCATCTATGAGCGCGGCCTCTCCAACCTGCGGCTTCAACGGGGCATCCCCCTTATGCTGCTGCTGCGGTTCGTGGCGGCCCCAGGCCTGTGCCTGAGTTTCTGCCACCTATTGGGGGTAACGGGTATGGCCCGGGGGGTGTTTACCATGGAATCCGCCCTGCCTACCATGACCCAAAGCGTTGTCCTATCCGGGCTCCTGGGAGCGGACGAGGACTACGCTGCCCTGGGGGCGGCTATCTCTACCTTGCTGTCGTTTGTGATGATCCCCTTGGTGATGCTGGCGGTATAAGCTGCGTTATTTGTCCGCTCCGGCCGGGCGGGGGGCGGCGGCGTTTGGCCGGCCCGCCGGGCCGGCCAAACC
>ERZ506979.1089-NODE-1089-length-13068-cov-4.112964_pt1 | contig 13068 bp, 11 predicted proteins | sample MGYA00512887_ERZ506979 | MGnify/ENA metagenome assembly ERZ506979 | reverse complement strand
GGCCCCGTTCGGAGGAAAAACTCAGGATGACCTGACGGCGTTGGCTCTGCCATTCCTTGAGCCCGGCGGCCAGGTGCTGCCAGGGCCGGTCCTGCGCGGCGGGCAAGGGGAACAAATCGCTGAAGGCGTGCAGGGGGCGTTCCTGAAAATCCGCGCCCCGCTCTTCCACGCCCATGACCAGGGGTTCATCGAAGGCGCACTGGAAATTCCGCCAGGGCGCGGGCTGGGAATTCTTGCGCAAGGCCAGACCGGCCGGTTGCTGCATGGGCGCGTCCTCGGCTTCCAGACTCTCCTTGAGCGCCAGACGCCCGTCGCGCAGGGCTTCGGCGCTGTCCGCCTCGCCGGGCAGCAGCCAGAGGCTGTCGGCGGGCAGCCATTCCTCCAGCAGGCTGGGGGCGTCCCAGAGCACACCGGGCAGAATGCCCGCGCCGCCGCCGTCCAGGGCTTTTTTAAAGGAATAGCACTCGTTTTCGCTGATCCGCCCTTCGCTGAGCAGTTGATCGCAGCGTTTGCGGGCCGACGTCAGCCCCTTGTTGTCCAAAGCCAGCGGGCTCACGGGCAACAGGGTCAGTTCGTCGAGATGCTGCAGGGAACGCTGGCTCTCGGCGTCAAAGAGGCGCATTTCCTCAATGGCGTCGCCGAAAAACTCCAGGCGTACAGGCTTGGCGTAGCCGGGCGGGAAAATGTCCAGAATGTCGCCGCGCCGGGCCATGTCGCCGGGGCGGGTCACCAGGGAGACGCGCTCGTAGCCCCACTCTACGGCCTGATCCAGAATGAGTTCCGGCGAATACTCGCCGCCGCGCTGAAGGTCCAGGGTGCGCGAATCAAAAAAATCCAGCGGCATATAGCGCAACAGCGCGCTTTCCACGCCGGCCACCACGCAACGCGGTCCGCCCTGGGCCAGAGCATACAGCGCGGCCATGCGGGCAGCCCAACTGTCCCTGTCCCGCCACTGGCTCATGGGCGGCAGACTCAGACAGGGGCTTTCCCATACGGCCTTGCCGACGGGGATGTCGCCCAGAGAAAGCTGAGGCAAAAAAAGCGTCAGCAGGGAGCGGGCCGCGTGGAATTCCTCCCGGTTGCGGGCGAGGAGCACCGCGCCGCGCCCCTGGGCCAGAGCCTCGCAGGCCAGGCGGCAGCGCGTGGCCATGCCGCTGCGCTTCAGATAAAGCTGGCCGTCCCGGCCCGCAAGCAATGCGCTGAGATTTTGCATGGATTACGCCAAGAATGAGGGCGGCCTTGCGACCGCCCTCTATTTGAAATCACAGGGCCATACCGGATTCGCCACTCTCAGCCTCGGCCTGTGAAAAACATGTGCTTTTTCCCTGGCCTCGGTCACCGGCCTCGCCTTTCGATGATGCCGGAACGATGGACATTTTCTACTGCTTTGTCCCTAGTGGGAACCACAGCCGCCGCAGCAGCTGCCGCACCCTCCGCCGTCGTTTTCCGGCAGCGGCATTGTGGGCTCCACGGTGAAACCCATATGGCTCAAGTCAATTTTAACGCCGTGCACCTGGGCCAGCAATTCCTTGTTGATGCAGAAGGTAAAACCGGCCTGTTCCTCGCTCTGGTCATCGTCGGTGGCGGCGTCCAGAGCCAGCGCGAGGCGCGGGCCGCAACAGCCGCCGGGGGCCAGATAAATGCGGATGGCGCCTTTTTCCTTGCCCGTAAAGTAGCTTTCAAGCTCCTTGCGGGCGCTTTCGGTCAATTCCAGCATGCTTCCTCCATGTGGGGCGTGCTGTCAAAGATTTTCGAGACATACGCGAAAAACGGATGCCTGGAGACCAAGGCGCTTTGACGGCGCTCCGCACGGGGAACGGCTTGCAGGCAAGAAAGCGTGAATACTGCGGGTTTTTGTTCTTTGCCTGGAGAGGTCGGCCCGGACGAAACACAATAAACAAAGCATACATGCGTTTCGCGCGGAACAAACCTGACGCGGGCAAAGGACAAAAAACCGTTTCAGCGCTTCCTAATTGCCGCCGCAGCCGCTGGAGCAGGAACCGCAGGCGCTGCCGCCGTCCGGGGCGGCCAAGGGCACCGTGGGTTCCACCGCAAAGCCCATATAGGTCAGATCAATTTTGACCCCCTGCACCTGGGCCAGCAGGTCTTTGTTGATGCAAAAGGTAAATCCGCCCTGTTCCTCAGTCTGATCCTGATCATTTGACTCATCCAGAGCCAACGCGAGCCGCGGCCCGCCTCAGCCGCTGACCGAGTAAATCCGGATCGTTTCCTTTTTCTTATCCGCAAAGTACGCATCCAGCTCTTTGCGGGCGGTATCCGTCAGTTCGAGCATATGTCCTCCTAATTGTAATCTCGAAATATCTAAGGACAAGAACACGGCTTGTCAATCAGCGGCGGGGCTTTTCTTGAACGGCGAAAGCGGCTATATTGCCTCACACGGCGTTGACGCCGCCCGGAGGAGACATGAGTTCAACCCTGCTGCTGGAAAAAAATGAAATGGCCCGCATTCTGGACCGCCTGGCCTCCCAGGTGCTGGAACGGCACGCCGCTTGCGAGAATGTGATGCTGGTGGGCATCCAGCGGCGCGGCGCGGATCTGGCCCGGCGGCTGGCTGAACGGATCGAAGCCCGCCTGAACGCCCCGGTGCCGCTGGGCACCCTGGACATCAATCTGTACCGCGACGACTGGACCAGCCTTGAGGGCAAGCCGCACATCGGCCAGTCCAAGATTCCCGGCAGCGTGGACGAGCGCGTGATCATTCTGGTGGACGACGTGCTGTTCAGCGGGCGCACCATCCGCGCGGCCCTGGAAGCCCTGCTGGACTACGGCCGCCCCAGGGCTGTGGAACTGCTGGTGCTCATTGACCGGGGCCACCGCGAACTGCCCATCCACGCCGACTATGTAGGCCGGGTGGTCAATACCAGCCGCCACGAGCATGTGGACGTGCTGCTGGACGAGCGCGACGGCGAGGACGCGGTGCGCCTCAGCGGCGAATAAGGCCGGAACGCCTCCGGCGGACCCGGCGTTGCGGCCTCCTTTTCACTTTTTTCACCTCTTGCCAGGAGAACGGCTATGTTCCTGCGCCAGACCTGACGTAACGCATTGAGCTTCACGGCGTGGAGCGTATGCGGACGGCGGCGCGGGAGATTGCGCTTTTTCCTCACCCGGCAGGCCTGATTTTCCGAAATCCCCGTCCGCGTTGCCGGTCAGCCAAACCGACCGGCGTTCGCAACGGGCGCGTGCGCGTCCATAACCATGGGGAATTTTATGAAATCGGGTTTCAACATCTTTTCCACCACGACCGGCATTGTGGTCACGGGCCTGATTTTCGGCGCGCTGGCCATCTGGCTCCAGCATTCGGGCAATCCGGGCAATATGGGCATCTGCGTGGTCTGCTTCAACCGCGATATCGCGGGTGCTGTGGGCCTGCACCGGGCCGCCGTGGTCCAGTATCTGCGCCCGGAAATCCTGGGCATGGTGCTCGGGGCCTTCATGGCCGCGCTGGCCTTCGGCGAATACAAGCCGCGCGGCGGCTCCTCGCCCATCATCCGCTTTCTGCTCGGGGCCATCGCAGGCATCGGCGCGCTGGTCTTTCTGGGCTGCCCCTGGCGCGTAATCCTGCGCCTGGCCGGGGGCGACGCCCACGCCCTCTTCGGCCTGGCCGGTCTTATGGCGGGCGTGGGCATTGGCACCCTCTTCTTCCGCAAAGGCTTTTCTCTGGGCCGCAGCCAGAGCCAGAGCCGAATTTCCGGTCTGGTCCTGCCCGGCGTCATGCTCGCTCTGGTGATCCTCTACCTCATGGATCCGCAGATCCAGGGCCAGCCCCAGAGCGGCGTGCTCTTCTATTCTGTCAAAGGACCCGGCTCCCAGCACGCGCCCTTCCTGTTCTCGCTGGGCGCGGGCCTGATAGTGGGTTTTCTGGCCCAGCGCAGCCGCTTCTGCACCATGGGCGCGCTGCGCGACGTGATGCTCTTCAGGCAGTGGCATCTGGCCCTGGGTTTTCTGGCCATGCTGGCCGCGGCCCTGGTGCTCAACCTGAGCCTGGGTTCCTTCCACTGGGGCTTTGAAAACCAGCCCATCGCCCAGCCCGACGATCTCTGGAACTTCCTGGGCATGGTCACCGCCGGGCTGGCCTTCGCCCTGGCGGGCGGTTGCCCCGGCCGCCAGCTTTTCATGGCCGGAGAAGGCGACAACGACGCCGCCGTGTTCGCCACAGGGCTGATCGTGGGCACGGCCATGGCTCACAACTTCGGCATGGCTTCCAGCGGCGCGGGCATCGGCATGCACGGGGCGGCCGCCACCATCAGCGGCCTGGTCATCTGCCTGTTCATCGGCTTTTACAACTGCAAGCGAGGCGCCTGATGTCCCCTCTTATTGATACACGCGGGCTCTCCTGCCCGCAGCCGGTCCTGCTCTTTCTGACCGCCGTCAAGGGAAATGCCGACGGCCCGTTCAGCGTGCTGGTGGACAACGACGCCAGCCGTGAAAACGTGAGCCGCGCGGCCCGCAATCACGGTTTCAGCGTGGAGGCTCAGGATGAGGACCATGGCGTGACCCGGTTGAACATCAGCAAAGCCTGATCCCGCTCGTATTCCGGCGTGGGGTGGGGAATCCGCCATCTGCGATCCGCGCCCCACGCCAAGGGGGAAATATGCCCGAAAAACAGCATTCCTGGTTCGCCCGGCTCTCCGGCGGTCTGCGACGCGCCCTGCGCGCCCGCTCCGCCGGAAAGCCGAAAGCGGGCCTCAACGACCGGGGTCTGCTGGTCTTCGCCCACACCGGCGAGGTGATCCAGGCCGAACGCCTGCTGCGCGAGGCCGGTTTCGCGGTGGAAGTCAAGGGACCGCCGCCGCAACTACGCACCGGCTGCGATATGGTGGTGGTCTTTCCCCTGCTCAGCCAGGCGGCGGTACTGGAACGGCTCAGGCAGTCCGGCATCACGCCGGAGCAGGTGGTCAGCGCCCATGACGTGCTGCTGGAGCCGGTGTCCCTGTTCCAGACCAGACGCCTGGACCGCTGGCTGATGGTGCGCGCGGCCAATATGAAAATCACCATCGACACCACGGACGAGCGCATCGTCAACATTTCCGGCGGCGGCTGTCCGGACGTGCCCTGGCTGGCCCAGAGCCTGTGCGGCCTGCGCCTTTCCGAAGCGCCGGAACCCCTGAGCCTGGGCCGGACGCTCTGCTGCTACAGTCTGCAGAAGGCCTTTGAGGAATTACGGAGGCAACGCGCATGTGGCTGATTGTGGGTACCGTGCCGGATGCGGATTTCGCGCTGCACCCGGACGCCGTTTTTGCTGAAAGTCGGGTGGACGGCCACGCGCTGGCCCTGCCCGACGGCCGCCGCGTGCCCGTGCGACGGGGCACGGCGGCTCTGGCCGCCACGGCCCTGCTGGCCTGCGCCGCCTGCGGTTTTCCCGCGCCCCGTCTGCTGCTGGCCGGCGACACGGGTTCCGGCGCGGGCAGCCGGGCCGTCTATGCCTGGCTGGAAAAGCATCTGCCGGAACTGCCCGCCGGACTGCCTGACGGATTGACGGGCCTGACTTTCCACTATCTTTTCCCGGATCTGGATTGGCACAACCGCGTGCTTCTGGCCATCCAGGCGCTGGAACCCAGGCCGCTGCTGGCGGCCGACGCGGGTTTCATGTATGCGGCCAAGATGAGCGGCTATGCCGACAATTACGATCTTTTTACGCCTGACCTGGGGGAACTGGCCTTTCTGGCCGACGAAAAAGCGCCCCACCCTTTTTACACGCGAGGCTTTCTGCTGGCCGAGGAAGAGGATATTCCCGGCCTGCTGGAACGGGCGCGGCGGCACGGCAACTGCCCGCCCAACCTTATCGTCAAGGGCAGGGCCGATCATATTGTCTGCGACGGAGAAATCAGGGCCACGGTGACGACTCCCTCGGTAGCGGCCATGGAGTGCATCGGCGGCACGGGCGACCTGGTCACGGGTCTGGTTACGGCTTTTCTGGCCGGGGGCCTGCCTCTCTGCCGGGCGGCGCTTTCCGCCGCGCGGGCCGCGCGCCTGCTGGCCCGGCATTGCGCGCCTACTCCGGCCACTCAGGTGGGCGAATTGATCGCCCGCCTGCCGGAAGTGCTGCGCGTTGAAAGTACGGTCATTTTCGCGCCGTCGGCCTGAGCGGCGTTGCTGAGGAAATCGCGTTCTTTTTCTTGCGGCGCTGCCTGTGCCGCAAGGTCATCCGCCAGAACCAGGACACCAGCAGGGCAAGGGCGATGCCTGCAAAGGCCCGTAACGTCCGCGAGGCGTTCAAAGGCCGCTCAAAGCCCCAACTCGCGGCGCGGCCCCAGGCCGGATGATAGATGGCCCAGCCCAGAAAGAAAATCAGCGCCAGAGCGCCCACGGCTCCAGCCAGCCAGTAGAGGGGAATGGGTTCCTCCCAGAAAAAGGACGAGCGGTAAAAACGCCGCCGCGCCAGGCAGACGGCCAGCAGCACTACACCGACCATCAGGGCCACTTCCCAGGAAAAGCCCTTGAGCAGGGCGCCCGCAATGCCCAGAATCAAAAAAAACACAGTCAGTTTGAAAGCGCGGGCCTGACGGCGTTCCAATCCATACGAGATGAAGAGCAGCGCCGCGCCGGAAAGAGCGCAGACAAAATGCCCCACGGCCGACACGCCCTTGGGCAGCCAGGCGTTAAGCAGGGCCACGCTGTGCGGCAGGGTGGGCAGCGTGGCCGAAACCAGCAGGACAAGGCCGCCCACAAAGGCCGTGTAGGCCGCGATGGAATGCGAGAGCACCGAGAGCCAGCGCCCGGCCTCGCGCAGCATGTGGCGGCGCTGCCGGGCTTCGTACACGGCCAGCAGCACGGCCGCCGCCAGCAGCGGAATGATGTAATAAATGAGCCGGAAAAGCAGTACGGCGGCAAAGACCATCTGCTCGTGAGTGGTGTGGGTGAGGTGCAGGATGACCAGTTCGAACACGCCCACGCCGCCCGGGATATGGGTCAGCACCACGGCCACCTGGGCCATAAGGTAACTGGGCAGAAAGTCCAGGAAGCTGATGCCCATATTGCCGGGCAGCAGCACATACATGCAGGCCGCGGCGGCAATGATGTCCACCCCGGCCACGACAAACTGGGCCACGGCGATATGCGGCGCGGGGAAGACGAATTCCTTGCCGAAAATATGCACCGGTTTGCGCACAGTAAAACAGAGCACCAGATAGGAACAGGCGATCATGAAAAGAATCACGCCCAAAATGCGCACGTCCGCGATGGGCATATGCTTCAGCAACTCGTCAGGAATCACCGGCGGGGCGATCATAAAAATAATGCCGCACAGGCCCAGAGCGCCCACCCAGAAGGTCACGGCCAGCATGAGCACCAGGCGCACGATGTCCGTCAGGGAAAAACCCCAGGCCGAATAAAAACGGTAGCGCACGCTGGTGCCGCCCAGCAACGCGCCGAAGTTGTAGCTGACGGCCTGCCCCACAAAGGAAACCAGAGCCACGCGCGGCAGCGGCAAGCTCTTGTGGATGGCTTTCAGGGCCAGCCAGTCATAGCCCACCAGGATCATGTAATTGATGACCATGAGCACCAGGGAGAAGCCGATGCGGCCGTAGGAAATCTGCTGGATGCTCTCCCGGATCTGGGCGATGCTGTATGCTTTGAGTTTGTTGTAAAGCAGATAGATCGCCAGGAGAAAAATGGCGGTGATCAGAATGGGGCCCAAATAACGCAAATATTTTTTCATGACATGCCGTGCGCTATGCTGACGCGCCGGGGCGCGATTCTTACATTCTTTTCAGCATATACGCCACGCGCCGTGCGCGCAAGTCCGGGGAGCGGGCGGTCTTTTCCGTCCGTTTGCGGAAAACGGTTTCAGGGCTTGACCACGGCGCGGGCAACGGCTAGGGTATGAAGGCAGTCACGCTTATACCCTGCGGCCGGTTTCCGTTACGCAGGGGTTTTTTGCCGCATCTGCCGTGCTCCCAAAATTTTTTCAGCAAAAAGTCGCGCATATGCTCCGCTGCCCGGGCAGCGGACGCTTTTTTTGTGCGCTGTGAGGTTGGACATGACAAATATCCCCATTTCCGTGCAAGGCTACAAGAAGCTGGAAGAAGAACTGGCCCGCCTGAAGAGCGAACGCCCGGCCATCATCCAGGCCATCAAAGAAGCCAGGGAAGAAGGCGATCTGCGCGAAAACGCGGGCTATGACGCCGCACGCGAACGCCAGGGCATGGCCGAGGCGCGCATCAAGTACATTGAATCGCGTCTGGCGCTCTATCAGGTGGTCGATCTGGACAAACTCAGCGGCGACAAGGTCATCTTCGGCTCCACAGTGGAAGTGGAGGACGTGGACAGCGGCGAAAGCCGCAGCTTCACCATTCTCGGCCCGGACGAGGCCGACCCCGGCAAGGGCTCCATCTCTTTTCTGTCGCCCGTGGGCCAGGCCCTGCTGGGCAAGGAGGAAGGTGACGAGGTTACGGTGGACATCCCGCGCGGCCGCGTCACCTACGAGGTGATCAGCATCTCCTTCAACGGCAGCAAAGTACTGGCCTGAGCGGGTAACGGCCGCCCCTGAAAAACGAATCCGTTTCACAATAAAAGCGCTCATGGTCCGGAGCTGTGCTTTAATAGTGCCTCCCCGGTCCATGAGCGCTTTTCGGCAAAGGCCGCCGGGTTCTAAGCTCCGTTCAGGTCCAGCATCCAGCCATAGTCCGGCGCGGCGCGCAACTGCGGATTCCGCAGGCCGTGGCCGCGTACAATGTCGCCCCAACGCTCAAGAAAACATTCCCGCGCCCGGGGCGACAGCTTTTCCTCCTCGGCCCCACTCGGCAGCAGCCACTGGCCCCAGGGCGAAATCAGAGTAAAGCGTCCCTGCTCTTCCCGGCGCAGGCTGTAGTCCGCCCCTGCCAGCGGCCCCAGAGCGGGATCAAAGCCGCCGCTCTCCAGAAAATCCTTTCGCCGGACGGCCATGCAGTGCCGGGAGACGACCAGAACCCGCCGCGTCAGCAATAACTGCCCCCAGCAGAGCGAGGGCAACAGTCCGGGCGCGGCCCCGCGCAGCAAGGGAAAAGGCAGACCCGTCACATCAGGGTACAAGCCCGCGTGCCACAGCAGCCCGCCCTTCCAGACGCAGCCGCCCACCAGAGGCAGATCGGGCCGCAGGGCCAAAGCCGCCAGTTGTTCCGGGCGGCAGTCCCCCACAGGCAGAAGATCGGCGGACAAAAACAGCAGCACGTCCCCCGTGGCGGCGCGGGCCGCCGTCCGGCAGGCCGTGGACCAGTGCGGCCCGGCGGGCGGCAGAACGCGCCCGTTCAGGCGCGGCGGCCAGGTTTTCGGCAAGCCCGCGGGCAGGGCCGAGGGGGTCAGCGGCTGCCAGAGCGTTTCCAGGCGCAGCCGCCGGGCAAGTTTGCACAAACAGTCAGCCAGACCCGGCGTCAGCGGCCCGGGTCCATTCGCCAGCAGGATCACGCTGCAGCGCAGGTTTCGCGGCACGGCCAGTTCCAGCTTGAAAAAATTGTTTTTCCCCGTCGGCAGAACGGCGGCATCCAGACCCCGACGTTGTGCGCTTTCAACCAAAGCCCGGCGCGTGGCCTCCAGCACATAGGGCTTGGTGGCCACGCTGGCCGTGGTGCTGCCCGCATGGATGCGCCAGTGGTAGAGAATACGCGGGATGTGGGCGATTTCCTCTGGCCTGAGTTTTTCGGTCACGCGCAGGCTCAGGTCAAAATCCTGTGAGCCTTCCAGACCGGGGCGCAAGCCGTCCGCCTCGCGCAGCGCGGCCACGGCATAGGTTGAAAGGTGACCTGTGTAATGCAGGTCAAAATCAAAATCAGCCTTGAATATCGGCGTGCGGCGCACCCCGGCGGCGTCGATCTTGTCCTCGTCGCTGTACAGAAAACGCAGGCCGGGACGTTCCGCCGCATGCCGGGCCACTTCCAGCAGGGCGTCCGGGGCCAGCATGTCGTCATGATCCAGAAAGGCCGCCCAGGGCGCGTCCGCCAGGGCCAGGGCGCTGTTGCTGGCCCGCGAGATATGCCCGTTCCGCTCCCGGATGACCAGACGGATGCGTTTGTCCCGCGCGGCATAGGAACGCAGCAGTTCCGGCGTTTCCGGCCTGGTGGAGGCGTCGTCGGCCAGACAGAGCTGCCATTGGCCGTAGCTCTGGGCCAGTACGGAATCCAGAGCCGCGCGCAAAAACGCGGGTTCGGGATTCCAGACCGGCATGAGCACGGCGATTTCCGGCCAGGTCCGTTCCACGCGCAGATTCTTCGCCTCCGGGTCAGCCGCCGGGAGGCTGTTTTCCCGCAATTCCAGCCAGGCGTCATACATGGAGGGGGCATTGTCCAGAGAGCAGGCATAGATGCCCGCGTCGGCCAGAGCGCGCAGGCCCGGCCTGAGCAGCCCGTGGCGGAAACGCCGGGCCCGCGTCCGCCAAGAATGCGCATCCTCCCTGAGCCGGGACAGATTTTCACGTCCGCCGAAGTCCTCCAGCCGGGCGGCCAGATCCGTATACCAGGCAAAGGCGCGCGGCAGGCTGGACGGCAGTTCGCGGCAGAGGCTCAGAGCCTGGGCGCGCCGCTCCGGCGGCAACAGATGCAGCAGATGCAGCAGCGCGGCGGGTTCCGGCGCATGCCGCCAGCGCAGCCAGGCCGCGTCCGGGCTGCCCTCTTCCTCTTCAAGGATCAGGCCGCATGGGCCTTCCGCCAGCCAGGGCGTCAGGCCGTATTCCAGCCCGTCGGCCTGAACCTGAGAATGATAATCCGTCCGTAGCAGGGCCGGATTCAGACGGCCGCGCTGTAGAAGGCTGTTCCAGAGACCGCATTTTTTCCAGGAATCGAAGCTGTCGCGCAGCACGGCCCTGGCCGAGGGTTCGGTGGAAAAAACGCCCTTGCGCGCCGCCGCGAGGCGCAGACAGAAATCCGGAACGGTCAGTCCTTCCAGCCCCGACCTGAAACCGCCCACGGCCAGAAAATCTTCCCGCCGCACCAGCAGAGCCGCTTCATGAGCCAGCTGAAAGGCGCGCCGCCGCGCGGCCAGGGGGTGGCCGTCAGGCAGCCCTTCATATAAATAATGCAGTTGCCCCCGGCTGTCGGCCACGCAACCCAGATGGCGGATCCGGCGCAGCCCGGTCCCACCTTCCGGCGCAAGCAATAAAGGATTAAGGCCGGCCAGATTGGAATTTTCCGCCAGTCTGGCCGACAGGCACGGCAGGCTGTCCGGTTCCAGCAGCGCATCCGGAGAAAGCAGCAGCAGAAAAGACCCACCCGCCTCCCCCGCCGCCCTGTTGGCCGCCGCGTACCGGTCGTCACCCGGCGCAAGAGGCAGACAGCGGAATCCGGCCAGACCTCCCGCCCGTAACAGGGCGTCGCCCAATGCACGTATCGGGACTTCCCGCTCCGGAGGGCAGCAGCAAAGCACTGTCGCATCCCCGGCTCCGGCCCGGGCCAATGCCTCAAGACAGGCGACGGGCGACTCGCCGCCCTGACAGGTCAGCAGCACCGTCAACGCGGGCGGAACAGAGGCCGAAGAACACAGGGACGGCCCGACAGAATCAATATCCATGCGTTCATGGTACGGCAGGGGCAGACGCAATGCAACGCACGGCCCGGCAGCAGCCCGTCGCAAGCACTCGCCCTTGGGGCTTGGCAGAGCCCGGCAAGGTCTGCTAGATTGGCGCGTTCCCTCATGCCGCACAACGGCGTCCGCCGTCGCCAAACATCGCGCCGGACGCAACAAGGGTTTGATATATGACCGTATTTCTGCCGCGCCTGCTCTACTTACTGGCTGCTCTGGCGTGGTATCTGCTGCTTTGGCCCAATCCCGTCACCATTTTCATGGCCGCCTGCTTCTCCTGCCTGACCCTGCCCCTGTACCGCCGTCTGCGCCAGAAGGCCGGCGTCTGGCGCGTCCGTCTGGAACGCCGCGAGCCCGACTCGCGCAAACGGCGGCGGCTCATCGGGCTTTCACGCCATGTGCCGCTTTGGGGCTATGTTACGTTCATTATTTCCTCCCTGTTCGTGCCCATCGCCGTTCTGGCGCTGCTGGTTTCTCCGCAGGCCGTGGCCGGTCTGGCGCGGCTGCGCGAACTCCAGGCCAACAACTTCCAGTTGCCGCCGCAATGGGTGGAGCACATCCAGCAATGGCGGCTGAGTCTGGCCGAATATCCGCGTATCGAAAAACTGGTTGACGACTTCGTGCATAATCTGGACACGCTTTTCGGGGACGCCATGAGCATGCTGGTCAGCCGGGGTTTCGGCTTTCTGGGCGGCACCATGACCGCGCTCTGGACCACCTTTCTCTTTTTCACGCTCACGGTGCTTTTCACGGTTTATTCCCGGCGCATCCGCAAGGTCTTCTGCCGGATATTCCATTTGCCGCAGGCCCTTCTGCGGCGCTTCACCAACACCATCCACCGCGCCCTGCGGGCCATCATGCTGGGCATCGTGCTGGTGGCCCTGGCCCAGGGCGTTCTCTGCGGCATCGGCTTTGCCGTGGCCGGCGTCAACCAGCCCGCCTTCTGGGGCATGCTGGCAACCCTGGTGGCTCCCATTCCGGTGGTGGGCACGGCTCTGATCTGGTTGCCGCTCTGTCTTTCACTCTGGTTCACCGGTAAAACCATGGCCGCCGTGGGTCTGGCCCTCTGGGGCATGCTGGCCGTGGCCGGGGTGGACAATGTGCTGAGGCCCCTCTTTTTGCGCCAGGGCATCAACGCTCCCTTCTTTGTCCTGATTCTCGCCATCCTCTGCGGCTTGGCCAGCTTCGGCCCGGTGGGACTCATCGCCGGACCCGTCCTGTTGTCCTTTGCCATGCAGGCGGTGGAGGAAGCCAACCATTTTTACAAGGCTCATGACTGATTCCGGCGCCATAGCAACCCGAAAACAGCCTGGACGGTCCCAAACAGAACCGCTCCGCGCCTCTGTCGCCATTTGCTGCCGCCGTTCAAGCCGTCCGGGCCGGGCGCTCTTCATCCCGCCGCTCTGTCTGCTCCTTTTCCTGATCTTCTGCCTTCCGGCTCTTCCGGCCCAGGCCGCGCTGCCGGTGCGTTCGGCCATGCTGATCAATCTGGACACAGGCCGCATCCTCTACGAGCAAAGCGCCGACGCGGCCATCCCGCCGGCCTCGCTGACCAAGATC